>JAEEGF010856589.1_pt1 | contig 11179 bp, 10 predicted proteins | sample 9134171 | NCBI WGS metagenome assembly JAEEGF01 (sample SAMN16246542, study PRJNA631951) | gut metagenome | biome: gut microbiome; feature: rumen; material: AP-attached | host: Bos | place: Iran: Karaj | collected 2018-10
AATGTGGCCCACCAAGGGCTGCCCATCGACACGACGATGAAGATGAAGATCGTGGAGAAAATTGCCAATGACCTACGCAAGATAGGCAAAATCGTCGAACTGAATTATTATTGAACCCCTTTCACAATACCCAAAACAAGATGAACTCACAAAGGATTTTTGACACTGACGTACAACTCGTCAAATACAAAGTGCTGAAAGAAATCATCCGACGCGCCTACGAAGGCGGCTTGGAGGAAGCCTACATGGAAGTGCCCAAGTTGCTCAGCCCCGGTCCGAAAGCCGAAACACGCTGCTGCATCTACAAGGAACGCGCCATCCTGCAAGACCGCATCCAGATGGCCATGGGTGGCGACAAGAGCAACCCCAATGTCATCGAGGTTATTGACAGTGCCTGCGACGAATGTCCCATTGACGGCATCTATGTCACGCCTGCTTGCCGTGGCTGTATGGTGCATAGTTGTAAGGAAGTGTGCCCCAAGGACGCCATCACCATCGTGAACCATCGCGCCACCGTCGATAAGGACAAGTGCATCGAGTGTGGCAAATGCACCCAAGCTTGCCCCTACTCCGCCATCATCCTGCAACACCGCCCGTGTATGGTGAGTTGCAAGGTGAAGGCCATCTCCATCGACGAGAACAAGAAGGCTAAGATCGACAACGAGAAGTGCATCTCTTGCGGTGCCTGCGTCTATAAATGCCCCTTCGGTGCCATTTCGGACAAGTCGCTCATCCTCGACATCATCGACATCCTGAAGAAATCGGAGAACAACACCAAATATAAGGTGTATGCCGTCATTGCGCCGGCCATCGTCAGCCAATGCCGGTTCGGTCGCGTCACTCAAGTGGTGACAGCAATCAAGAAATTGGGGTTCCATCACGTTGTGGAAGCCGCCCTTGGAGCCGACATCACCCTCTATCGTGAGGCCCAAGAATGGAACGAGAAGAAACTGATGACCACTTCGTGCTGTCCTTCGTTTGTGAGTTTTGTTGAGAAAAACTTCCCCGAACTGAAGCAATACATCTCTTCATCAGTGTCGCCAATGGTGGAAACCGCCCGCCTCATCAAGAAATCTGACCCGACGGCCAAGCTCGTCTTCATCGGTCCCTGCACTTCGAAGAAGTTGGAATACAGGCTCGAAAAGACTGGCGGCGCCATCGACAGTGTCATGTCGTTTGAGGAGTTGCAAGCCTTCGTTGATGCTCGTGGCATCGACACTACGCAGATGGAAGACTCCGAGCTGAACAACGCTTCCTACTATGGCCGTATCTTCGCCAAGTCGGGTGGCATCGCCAAAGGCATTGCTGACGTGGCCAAGGAGATGGGCGTGGAAGGCGTGAAGCCTATCGCCATGAACGGCATCGCCGAGTGTAAGGCCGCTCTGACCAAGTTGAAATTCAACAAAGCCACCGAAAACTTCTTCGAAGGCATGGCTTGCGACGGTGGCTGCTTGAACGGTCCAGTGTGCATCACTCACAGCCCGCGCAACGTCGTCGATGTCGATAAATACGGCAACGAGGCGCAGGAAAAGACCATCTTCAACTCCGTCAAGTTGATGGAAGCTTTATAATTGGAAATAGTTTTAAAGACGTTGTTTGAGGGCACACTTACGGGTGTGCCCTCTTTGTTTTTTTGGATGAATGCAATACATGACGAGAATCGCGCTATGCGCTATTCTCTTATTTTCTGTCGCGCCCAAACAGAGCTCCAATCCACTGTCTGTTAAGCCTCGAAATGTTCTGCCGCTTGATGAGTTTCGGGCATTCGGCCTCGCAGGCGTAGGTATTGGTGCAGCTGCCGAAGCCCAAATCGTCCATCTTGCAAACCATTTTGTGTACGCGGTCGGCAGCCTCGATTTGCCCTTGCGGCAACAAGGCCAAATGGCTGACCTTGGCACCCACAAACAGCATCGCGCTAGCATTCTTACAAGCCGCTACACAGGCACCGCAACCGATGCAGGATGCGGCATCCATGGCCATGTCGGCTTTATGTTTCGGAATCGGAATCGTGTTGGCATCAGGAACACCGCCCGTGGTGGTGCTGATGTAGCCTCCCGCTTGGATGATCTTGTCGAAGGCGGAACGGTCCACCACGAGGTCGCGTATGACAGGGAACGGCTTGGCGCGCCAGGGTTCAATCCAAATGTCATCGCCGTCATGGAACTTGCGCATGTGGAGCTGGCAGGTGGTGATACCGTCGTCGTTGCCATGCGGGCGGCCGTTGATATAGAGTCCGCACATGCCGCAGATGCCCTCGCGACAGTCGTTGTCGAAGCATACAGGGTGCGCAATATGGTCGTTGATGAGTTGCTCGTTCAGGATGTCAAGCATCTCAAGGAAAGAGCAGTCGGGCGAGATGCCTTCCAAAGGATAGGTTTCGAAATGGCCCTTGGCGCGGGCGTTCTCCTGTCTCCAAATATGTAATGTGAACTTCATGGTTTACTTGTAATTACGTTTTGCGATTTGAATGTGTTCATAGACCAGCGGCTCTTTCTCCATGGTCTCGGGGTGGCCGTGACCTTGGTATTCCCATGCGGCGACATACATAAAGTGCTCATCGTCGCGTAGGGTCTCTCCGTCTTCGGTCTGATGCTCAGTGCGGAAATGTCCGCCGCACGATTCCTCGCGGTGCATGGCATCGTCGATGACAAGCTGTGCCAGCTCGAAATAGTCCTCCAAACGGTAGGCTTTCTCCAACTCGGGATTCATCTCATTGGCGTTGCCCGGGATGAAGACAGATTTCCAGAACTCTTCTTCCAATTCTTTGACCAACTTCTTCGCTTTGGTGAGACTCTCGGTGTTACGCGCCATGCCGCAGTACTCCCACATGATCTTGCCTAAAGCCTTGTGGAAATGATCCACGGTCTGTAGAGACGTGCCATGGCGCGTCTCTACCTGTCCGATTTCTAACAAACGGTTGATGCGTTGCCGTACCGCCTCTTCTGCCGCATCAAATTCTGGTGTTGTGGCCGAAATCTTCCCAACATAGATCTGGTCAGCGAGATAGTTCTGCATGGTATAGGGCAGTACGAAATAACCATCGGCCAATCCTTGCATCAAGGCGGAGGCACCGAGGCGGTTGGCGCCGTGGTCGCTGAAGTTGGCTTCGCCAGCGGCAAAGAGTCCTGGAATGGTGGTCTGCAGCTCGTAATCGACCCAAAGTCCACCCATGGTGTAGTGGATGGCGGGGTAGATCATCATCGGAGTCTCGTAAGGGTTCTCGTCCGTGATCTTTTGGTACATCTGGAAGAGGTTGCCGTATTTTTGTTCAACGACATCCTTGCCCAGACGCTGAATAGCATCGGCAAAATCGAGGTAGACGGCATAGCCAGTACCTACGCCATAGCCTGCATCGCAGCGTTCCTTGGCGGCACGGCTGGCCACGTCGCGGGGAACGAGGTTGCCGAAGGCGGGATAACGGCGCTCCAGGTAATAGTCGCGGTTTTCTTCAGATATCTCTGTAGGTTTCAACTTCCCAGCACGTATAGCTTCGGCATCTTCCTTTTTCTTGGGTACCCAGATGCGACCGTCGTTACGGAGGCTCTCGCTCATCAGAGTGAGTTTGCTCTGGTAGTCACCGTGGACGGGAATACAAGTGGGGTGGATCTGCACATAGCAGGGGTTGGCGAAGGCGGCTCCCTTACGATGGCACACCCATGCCGCACTACCGTTGCTGTTCATGGCGTTGGTGGAGAGATAGTAGAGATTGCCGTAGCCACCAGTGGCGAGCACCACGGCATGAGCGGCATAGCGCTCCAAGTCGCCGGTGACGAGGTTGCGGACAATGATGCCTCGGGCGCGGCCTTCAACCACAACCAGGTCCATCATTTCGCAGCGCGTGTGTAGTTTCACCGTGCCACGGGCAATCTCGCGGCTCAAGGCACCGTATGCGCCAAGCAGCAGTTGCTGTCCGGTCTGGCCTTTGGCGTAGAAGGTTCGGCTTACTTGTGCGCCGCCAAATGAACGGTTGTCAAGCAGTCCGCCATAGTCACGGGCGAAAGGCACGCCTTGCGCCACACATTGGTCGATGATGGCACCGCTAACCTCAGCCAAGCGATACACATTGGCCTCACGGGCACGGTAGTCGCCTCCCTTGATGGTGTCGCGGAAGAGACGCTCCACGCTGTCGCCGTCGTTTTGGTAGTTCTTGGCCGCATTGATGCCGCCTTGGGCAGCGATGCTGTGGGCGCGGCGTGGTGAGTCTTGGATGCAGAAGATGTCGACATTGAAGCCCATAGCACCAAGCGAGGCGGCTGCCGAAGCACCAGCCAGTCCGGTGCCGACCACGATGATGTCGAGTTTGCGCTTATTGGCAGGGTTGACCAGTTTCTGCGAGGCTTTATAATTTGTCCACTTTTCAGCAAGCGGACCAGCAGGTATTTTAGAGTCTAGTTTCATATTCAGTCATTTAAAGTCCGAAATACACCCCGATGACCACGACAGCGAACATCAGGCACACTACCCAGGTATAGATTTGACCAAGCACTTCAATGGTTTTGCCGTATTTGTAGTTATACAATCCGAAGGTCTGGAACACAGCAGCAAAACCATGCCGCAGGTGGAACCAAACGACGGTAAAGAAAACCAAATAGGCAATGATGATGTGCAAGATCTTGAATTTCTCGCGGGCTTGGTGGTAGAAGTCAGGTTCGACTTCAAGTCCGGCGGCCTCAAGGACGGCCTTGTCCTCTTTGTCAAAGTTGGTGAGCCAATTCTCCTTGGCGGAGTATTCACCATGTTGTTCGGCATAGTAGAATGCGTCGGGTTGTGTGGTTTTCAAGGCTACGACATCTTCCGTTTTGGCCATGTATTTCCCTTTTACCAAGCCGATCTTCACGAAATAGAAGTCGGTGAAGTGCATGATGAGGCAAGCGAAGATGAGGATGCCCGTCCATACTTGCAGTTTGGAACCGGTGTGTGTTTTGGAGCGTTGCGGCTTATGGTAGCCCTTGGGTCGGGCCATCTTGTTGGTAACGGCCAGCCAAATGGCCAAAACCACATGCAGCAACAGCGCAGCAAAAAGGCCTATCTCCAGCACCTTGACGATGACGTAGGTGCCCATGAAGTGGCAGAAAGCGTTGTACCATTCGCCGCCATCATGTCTCAGAATGAGCAGGTTGGCACTGGCGTGGAACAGCAGGAAGAAACTCAAGAATGCGCCCAAGGCACCGACGAGGATCTTCTTGGAAATGGAATGTATCTTTGGTAAATTCATGATGATAAGTATTTTCAGTTGGTTATTTCTTAGGTGCTCCTCCACCGAAGTCATCATACAAGATGTTCTCAGGTGCCACACCCAGATTGTCAAGCATGTTGACCACAGCAGCACTCATCGGGCCGGGACCGCACATGTAGTATTCGATGTCCTCGGGAGCTTTGTGGTCTTTCAGGTAGGTGTCGTACATCACATTATGCACAAAACCGGCGGTATATTTCACACCCTGTGCATCGGCAGCGGGGTCGGGACGGTCCAAAGCCAAGTGGAAATGGAAGTTGGGGAAGTCTTTCTCAAGCTGCAGGAAATCTTGCAGATAGAAGACCTCGTTCAAGGCGCGAGCGCCATAGAAATAATGCATCTCGCGGTCCCTTACATTCAAGGTACGGGTCAAGTGCATGATTTGTGCCCTCAAAGGCGCCATACCAGCACCACCGCCTACCCATATCATCTCTGGGAGCGAGGTCCCTGAGCCTGTCGAAGGGCCGGCCTCAACATAGTCATGTTCTTTCACATGGAACTCCCCATAAGGTCCTGACATGATAACCTTATCACCCGGTTTCAACGAGAAGATATACGACGAGGCAATGCCAGGATTGACATTCATGAATCCCGAACGATCAGGTTTGAAAGGCGGTGTTGCGATACGCACCGTCAGCATGAAGACATCGCCCTCGGCGGGATAGTTGGCCATCGAATAGGCACGGATGGTAGGTTCAGTGTTGACGCATCGCAGATCAAACATCTTGAACTTCTCCCACGAAGGCAAGTATTCCTCCCCTATCAGTTCCTTGTCGAAGTCGGCATATTTGAGGTCGAACTTCGGTATCTTGATTTGTGCGTACGAGCCAGGCACAAAGTCCATGTGCTCACCAGCGGGCAACTGCACCTTGAACTCCTTGATAAAAGTGGCCACATTGCGGTTGCTGACCACCGTGCATTCGTATTCCTTCACATTCAGAATCGACTGCGGCACCACGATTTTCAGGTTTTCCTTCACCTTCACCTGGCACCCCAAACGCCAGTGATCCTGAATCTGCTTACGGGTGAAGAAACCAACTTCGGTAGGCAGAATCGTTCCGCCGCCTTCCACCACACGGCATTTGCACTGGCCGCACGAGCCTTTGCCACCGCAGGCAGAGGGCAGATACACTTTCTGTTCGGCCAGCGTGGCAATCAAAGTGTTGCCCGTCGGGACGGTCAGCACTTTGTCGTCGTTGATGGTGATTTTCACCTCTCCTTTGGGCATGAGTTTGTTGCGCACCCATAGCAACAGGGCAACGAGCAGCAAGACAATGCCTAAAAAAACAATAATGCTAAGTAAAATATTGGTTGTAAAATCCATAATATCAAATTTTTATACCCATAAAGGCCATGAAAGCGATACCCATCAAGCCTGTGATAATAAATGAAATGCCTACACCCTGCAGACCTTTGGGAACTTTAGAATAGCGCAGTTTCTCACGGATGGCGGCGATGGCCACAATGGCCAGCAACCAACCAATGCCTGAGCCGAGACCGAACACGGCGGCCTCTCCGACGTTGCTGAAGTTGCGCTCCTGCATGAAGAGCGAGCAGCCCAAGATGGCACAGTTCACCGCAATCAGCGGAAGAAAAATGCCCAAGGCGGAATAGAGCGATGGCGTGAAGGTCTCGATAATCATCTCCAGAATCTGCACGATGGCTGCGATGATGGCGATGAAAAGGATATAGGTCAGGAAGCTCAAATCGACAGAGGCCAATTTGGGGCTGATCCATGATAAAGCACCGGGCATAAGTAGATACTTGTTGATCAGATAGTTGACTGGAACGGTAACGACCAACACGAAAGTCACGGCAAGCCCTAAACCAGCGCTTGTTTTCACTGTCTTCGAAACGGCAAGATACGAACACATACCAAGGAAGTACGCGAAGATCATATTGTCGACAAAGACGGATTTAATAAATAGTCTGAAAAATTCCATAGCCGTTTAGTTTTGGTTGTTCTCTTGCATTTCGGGGTTACGGGTACGCTGAATCCAAATGATGACACCTACCACAATAAGTGCCATCGGCGGCAAAATCATGAGTCCGTTGTTTTGATAACCAGCCTCATAGAACGATTGCGGGATGACTTGGTAGCCAAGTAAGGTTCCCGAGCCAAAGAGTTCACGGAAGAAGGCTACGATAACGAGTATCAAGCTGTAACCCAGTCCGTTGCCCAAACCGTCCAAGAACGACTCTCCAGGCCCATGCGACAAGGCAAAAGCCTCCAAACGTCCCATGATGATGCAGTTGGTGATGATAAGTCCCACATAAACAGACAGTTGCTTGCTCACATCGTAGGCAAAGGCCTTCAGGAATTGGTCAATCAAGATGACCAAAGTGGCCACAACTACCAGTTGCACGATGATACGGATGCGGTTGGGGATGCCTTTTCGCAGCAGCGAGATGATGAAATTCGACAACGCCGTCACAACCGTCACTGAAAGGCCCATTACCAAGGCAGGCTTGAGTTGAGCGGTCACGGCAAGGCAAGAGCAGATACCCAGCACCAAAACGGTGACGGGATTGGTCTTGCGCAGCGGTTCTATAATGAGTTTCTTCAAATTAGCCATAATTATTCTCCTCTCTCTGCAATTCTCGTTAAATACGCTGAATATTTCTCCAAAGTATTGTCAATCATTTCTTTAACTCCATTCGAAGTCTTGGTTGCTCCAGTGATGGCATCAAATTGAATAGGAACGAGGTTCCCATTTTCAAGTATCTGTTTGCCAGAGAATTGACCTTTGAATTTCTCGGTTGTGATTTCACCACCCAAACCAGGAGTTTCCGACTTGTGGTCGAAGCTGGCACCCAAAATGGTCTTGCCATCTGCAGCAATGGCGAGATAACCCCAAATGGGGCCCCAAAGTCCGTTGCCCTGCATAGGGATAACGCTGATTTGTCGATCGATGACAAATAAAGGAAGGGTGCCGTCCTCAGAGATATTGCCACTCTCATCCAACAGAAACGAACCCGTGCAATGCTTCTCGAAAAGCAAGGGGGCGTTTTTGGCATCCACGTTGGGAATGCCCGCCGCTGTAAGGATGCTGATGCGTTTCTCGTTCTTCTTGTTGCGGTCTTGGAAAGGCTGCAGCCACAAGGCCGTCACCGTGAGGAGTACCGCTACAACAACAATTAAAATTGTGGTGTACAAGAAGATATATCGATTGCTATTGACATCTTTCTTCATGACTTAACGGTTTTTGAAAGTTTTAAGGCACGATGTTGGCGCATTTTGATGTTCCTGGCCACCACACAATGGTCGATGAGCGGAGCGAAGCAGTTCATGAGCAGGATACTGAGCATCATACCCTCGGGATAGGCCGGATTGATGACACGCAGCATCACTGCGAAAATGCCGATGAGCAGACCATAGATCCACTTGCCTGTGTTGGTTTGGGCTGCCGTTACAGGGTCGGTGGCCATAAAAACTGCACCGAACATGAAACCGCCCATCAAATAGTGGTAGTAGAACGGCACTTGCATATATTCGTTGGTTCCAATGGCATTGAATAACAAGCCCATGAGACCACCACCAAGGATGACAGAGAGCATGACACGCCAGCTGGCGATACCCGTGAGCAACAACAGTATGGCACCTAACAAAATGGCTATCACAGATGTCTCACAGGTAGACCCGGGAATTGTTCCGATGAACATATCCAATGCAGAAGCCGAAGGATGCATGCCAGCGGCCAGTTCAGCCAAAGGCGTGGCACTCGTGATGGCGTCGGTGCCCCAAAGGTCGGCGGCAATCCATACGTTGTCGCCCGACATCCGAGTGGGATAGGCGAAGAAGAGGAAGGCGCGCGCCACCAAGGCGGGGTTGAGGAAATTCATGCCCGTGCCGCCGAAGACCTCTTTGCCGATGATGACGGCAAAGGCCACAGCAAGAGCGAGTTGCCACAAAGGAGTGGTGACAGGCACGATCATCGGGATGATGAAACCTGTGACCAAAAAGCCTTCGTTCACCTCATGGTGACGTATCTGCGCGAAGGTGAATTCGATGCCCAAACCGACGATATACGACACTGCCAACATGGGCAACATTCTCAAAAAGCCGAACCAAAGGCAGTACCACCAACTGGCTACTGTACCCAGTTCGTAAGGCCAATCCGTGGCGTGGAGCGAAGTCTGGTAGCCGATATTCCACATGCCGAAGAGCATGGCGGGAACGAGGGCAATGACGACCATGATCATGGCGCGTTTCAAATCGATGGCGTCACGAACGTGGCTGCCGCGCTTGGTGACCCGATTGGGCGTGAAGGCAAAGGTTTCGAAGGCCTCAAAAGTGCTTTGAAGCCATGCGAATTTACCGCCCTCCACAAAGTTCGGCTTGATTCTGTCAATAAAACGACGTAGGTTATTGAACATTATAATCCCTCCTTTCTCAGTTTCTCCAAAGCCTCGCGGATGATGGCTTGGATGTCTGTTTTGGATGTGTCGATGAACTCACAAAGGGCGAAGTCTTCGGGCTCGACCTCGTAAATGCCTAAGTTCTCCATCAGCTCAATGTCACCGATGATACAGGCCTTGATGAGTTGCGTGGGATAAATGTCGAAGGGGAAAACCCGCTCGAAATTGCCCGTAAAGACCAAGGGACGCAAGTCGCCGTGGGTGTTGGTGTCGAATTTCCAGAAGTTTTCGAAACGCGGTAGTTCGATGCCCATGGGCTTGAAGGTGCTTTTCGGCATGAAGCCGCTGAGGAAAGTGCGCGAGAAGCTGAACTTCCTGAAGCCAGGCATCAGCCAGCCCATGAAGTCGTAATAGTCACCTTCGGGCAGGATGCTCACCAAGTCATCGTAGGCACTCAGAAAACCATCAGCGGCGATTTGCGTGCCACTCAAGATGTCGCCCGAAATGACGCGGTTTTCCTTCGTGGCATCGTTGGCATCCATTTTAGGATATTCATTGTTAAGCAGTTGTGCTTTGGTAATCTCAACCAAACAAGCCCCACACCTTACTCGATAATAATGAGGGTTCTTGATAGTAGGTCCAGCCACGGCGACAACGCGCTCAGGCTTGTAAATGCCAGTGGCAACCAGTTCACCTAACACTGCAACGTCTTGCAGGTTCATCGTCCAGATGATTTCTCCTTTATTAATAGGGTCAATGTGGGCGATTTGGGTGCCTATGTTTCCGGCAGGATGAGGACCTTTAATAAAGTGGATGTTGAATTGTTGATTGTTTAACTGTTTAATTGTTGAAGCAAGATGCTGATTGGGACGGAAACAAACATGGACTTTTCCGTCCGTCAATTTTGCCAGCGCCTCAAGGCCTTTTTTGAGTGCCTCTTCCCTCCCCCGCATGACGTAATCGTAATCGGGTGCAAGAGGTGCACTGCTGAATGCGCTGATGAAGATGGCCTTGGGATTGTCATCGGGGTTGGCGACGGTGCCAAAAGGCCGCTGGCGCAGCTGGGTCCAAAGGCCGCATTGCAGCATGGCTTCTTTGATTGCATCTGCATCCATTGGAATTGGCGAGGATTTGCCATCCGAGCCCGTCGATCCAGTGGATTTGCAATCCGCTTCCACAACCACCTCCAAGAGCTTGCGTTTCTCGCCTCTCACAATGGCTTTCACCTGCCCGCTGACGGGTGAAGTGAAGCGGATGCGTTCGTCGCTCTTGTCGCAAAACAAGGCGTCGCCGACAGCCACCCTATCGCCTTCCTCGACCAGCAATCGCGGCGTGAGGCCCACAAAGTCAGTGGGCTTCATGGCATAGGTCGTGATGCTGCGCGCATCGGTGAGGCGTTTCTCAGCCACTCCACTGATGGGCAGGTCAAGACCTTTCCGTATCGTTATGGTCTCAGGCATTTTATTTGAGGTTAAGCAAGGGATAGATCTGCTTCACAAAAAGATCCTCGGCATTCTCCTTGGTGACATGATGCAGGAGAAAACCGTCATCACAAAGCGTCATATTCGGCATTTCCTGGTTCAT
>JAEEGF010942357.1_pt1 | contig 11179 bp, 6 predicted proteins | sample 9134171 | NCBI WGS metagenome assembly JAEEGF01 (sample SAMN16246542, study PRJNA631951) | gut metagenome | biome: gut microbiome; feature: rumen; material: AP-attached | host: Bos | place: Iran: Karaj | collected 2018-10
AGTGCCCATGATTTCGGGTACACTCTTCTCCACAACCTGTATCTGATCCCAACGCTCGGCAACAGTCTCCTTCCAGTTCGCAATCTCCTTGGCCAACTGACAACCATTCTTCTGGAGAAGGTTGGAGCGGTCGCGAAGCTTGTTGTAGAACTTCGAATAATAGTCATCGAGCTGACGCTTCATCGTGTAGTGAGGAGCGATACGAGCGATGGAGTTCTTGATGACCTGAATCCAACCCGTGCTGTAACCCTTCTTATTACGTGCGTAATAGAGAGGCATGATCTCGTTCTCAAGCAGCGAGTAGATGGTAGCAGCATCGAGCTGGTCCTGATAAGCCTGGTTCTGATAGGTGCGCTTCTCGGTAAGAGCCCATCCTGCGCCTTCGCGATAGCCTTCGAGCCACCATCCGTCGAGGACAGAGAGATTGACAACACCGTTCATCAAAGCCTTCTCACCACTGGTACCACTGGCTTCGAGAGGACGAGTAGGCGTATTCATCCAGATGTCCACGCCCGATACGAGGCGACGAGCCAACTGCATATCGTAGTTCTCAAGGAAGATGATCTTACCCAAGAACTCGGGACGTTGACTGATCTCATAGATGCGCTTAATCAGACCCTGACCAGCACCATCGGCGGGGTGAGCCTTACCCGTGTAGAGGAACTGAACGGGATAGTTGGGGTTGTTAACGATCTTGGCCAGACGCTCGAGGTCGGTGAAGAGCAGATGGGCACGCTTGTAAGTAGCAAAACGACGTCCGAAACCAATGAGCAGAGCATTGGGGTTGATCTTCTCCATCAGACTGACAACACGACTGGGATCACCCTGATTCTTGAGCCAGCTCTCGCGGAACTGTTCGCGGATGTAGTCGGTCAGCTTCTTCTTCAGTTGCATGCGGGTTTCCCAAACCTCTTCGTCGCTTACGTTATAGATGGCTTCCCAAATGCGCTCGTTCGACTGATCGGCCAGATGATTAGCATCGAAGTGCTTGCGATAGAGCTTACGCCATTCGTTGGCACACCAAGTGGGGAAGTGAACACCATTGGTAACGTAACCAACGTGGCTCTCTTCGGGATAGTAACCAGGCCAGATGCCAGAGAACATCTTCTTCGACACTTCGCCGTGAAGCCAGCTAACGCCATTGACCTCCTGCGAGGTGTTGCAAGCGAAGGTGGACATGCAGAAGCGCTCAGAGTGGTCATCGGGATTCATGCGACCCATGCCGATGAACTCGTCCCAAGTGATTCCCAGCAAGTCGGCATAACCGCGCATATATTTCGAGAAAAGACCTTCGTCGAAATAGTCGTGACCAGCAGGCACGGGAGTGTGAACGGTGTATAGCGAAGAGGCACGAACCAGTTCCAAGGCCTGGGTAAAGGTCATACCCTCCTGAATCAGGTCGACAAGGCGCTGTACGTTGCAAAGGGCAGCATGTCCCTCGTTGCAGTGATAAACGTCCTTCTTGATGCCCAACTTCTTCAGGGTAAGCACACCGCCAATACCGAGCAGAATCTCCTGTTTCAGGCGGTTTTCCCAGTCACCGCCATAGAGGGCGTGAGTGATGGGACGGTCGTAGTCGGAATTCAGGTCGTTGTCGGTATCGAGCAGATAGAGCTTGATACGACCAACGTTGACACGCCAAACAAAGGCATGAACGTAATAGTCCATATAGGGAACATCGATAACCATAGGAGTACCGTCCTCGTTGAACTGCTGTTCGATGGGGAGTGAACCGAAGTTCTGTGCCTCGTAGTTGGCTATCTGCTGTCCGTCCATCGAAAGGGTCTGCGTAAAGTATCCATAACGATAGAGGAAACCTACGGCAACCATATCGACATTGGAGTCAGATGCTTCCTTCAGGTAGTCACCAGCAAGAATACCAAGACCGCCAGAGTAAATCTTAAGAACCTGGTTGAGACCGTACTCCATGCAGAGGTAAGCCACAGAAGCACGCTTCTTGTCGGGCTTAACGTCCATGTAGGCACGGAACTGGGCATAAACATCATCCATTTTCTTCAGCACAGCCTTGTCCTCGGCCAGCTCGTTCATCTTCTCATAACTGAGGTGCTCAAGCATGAGAACGGGATTGCCGTTGCACTCATCAAAGAGTTTCTCATCAATGTTGCGGAACAGGCTACGGGCATCATGGTTCCAAGCCCACCACATATTGTGAGCGAGCTCTTCCATTTTAACTAATTTCTCGGGGACATGGCTCCTGACACTAATGGGACGGAAGGTTGTCTGATTAACGTTACTAGTTCTAATCTTCATAAATATTTATATAAAATAATGTCAAATGTTAAATGTTAAAAGGCAAATGTTTCGTTCAGCCTTATTTCTTCAATATCTTTATACATTAGCGAAGCGCAATTTTACATTCTCTCTTTCCTCAACTCCGCCTTCTGTAGAGCGATGTCGTAGGCTTCGTCATAGTACTGGATGAAATGCTTCCACAGCGCTTTCTGCGCCAGATTTGCGGCATTTCGGCGAGCCGCTTTAACTTGGTCAACATCCCAGTTGGCATATTCGAGAATGGCTTTGACGATTCCGTCGGCCACCTCGCCATAGTTGTAATCATTACGGTTGATCACCTCTACCCCATCGGCCAGATGACTCTCGCCCTTCACCTTGTTTGCCCACATACCAAAGCCCGAAAGGCTGGTAGTGACTGTGGGAACGTGGAAGGCCACACTCTCCAGTGGCGTATAGCCCCAAGGTTCGTAGTAAGAGGCATAGACGGTGAGGTCGTTGCCTATGAGAAGGTCGTAGTACGACATGTCGAAGATGCCATCCTTACCATCGAGATAACAGGGAACGAAGATGATTTTCACACGTTCGTCGGGACGGTTCGACTTGTTGAACCAACGCATACTACCCAGCACCTTATCGTTGCCTGAGTCGTTCAGGTTGTGAGTGATGAAGGGCATGGGCAGAGGGGTGTCGAATGGTGAACATTGACCATTGACCATTGACGATTGACCATTGACAGACTGAGCAAGACGCTGCTGGAGGTCAAGTCGTGGACCTGCCACCCATGCAGGCACCTCGATGAAGGCAAGTACGGGACGTTTGAGTTCCGATTGCCAGTCGAGTCGATGCAAGGCTTCCAGGAACACGTCGATACCCTTGTTCTTGAACTCATACCGACCGCTTGTGGCCAGAATGAGCGTGTCTTCGGGGAAATCCTCTCCAATGAGCGCGTTAGCCACATGCAGCAGACGCTGACGAGCGCGCTTGCGCTGGGCAGTGAACGACGAACCTACAGGCACGAAATCGTTCTCAAATCCATTCATCAGGATAGCGTCGCAACGCTTGTCAAGCAGTTCCTCACATTCCTTAGCCGTAACATCACTGACCGTGGTGAAACAATCGACATTATGAGCAGTCTGGCGCTCTATAGAGTGCTTAGCCTCCATATTGAGTTCGCCAGCCATCTGGTTGCCATTATAAGCATAGAGGTAGTCGTAGAGGGGTTTGTTATTGCCTGCGATACTACGCCCAATGCTGGTGGCGTGCGTCGTGAAGATGGTGGCCACGGCAGGGACATGCTTCTTTACATACAGAGCACCCAGACCTGTCATCCACTCATGAGCCTGGAACACCACGCGTTCCTCGCGCTTACGCAGGTAATAATTATAGTAACTCTCCACCACGCGCCCCGAGGCGTAGGCAAACATAGAAGCCTCGTCGTAATCGCCATAGGCCTGCAGTGATTCCACTCCATAGTCGGCCCAAGCCTCGCCATAGAGTTGGTCTTTCGCCTTGAAATAAGGAGTGAAATCAACGAGGACGACACATGGGCGACCGGGAATGTTCCAGCGGCCTACTCTCACGCTTACACCCTCGCGCTGAGCCTTCTTGACCCAGGCTTGCCACATTGAGTGGTCTTCTTCGAAGAGAGGATTCTTCTTTCCACGCCAGAAATCGGGGCCAATGAAGACAACCCTGTCCTGCAAGCGATCTTGCAAGGTCTTGGCTCTTGTGGAAAGTACGGTATAAATCCCCCCAACTTTATTGCAGACTTCCCAACTCGCTTCGAATATAAAAGTTGGGACTATCTTCTCATTCTCCATTAAGATGCATCTAATTTTGGGCGCAAAGATAGTGAAAAAATGTTAACCACCAACTTTCTCAGCCATTGATTGCAACCGGCACCTCAAAATTCTTGATGTAAATCAACTGGCGTCGTAGGCTTCACTCGCTCGGCGACGTTAGGCAATGCAAGTTAGGCGTTAGCATTGGGGGCGTAGCGACAGAGGCAAACGCTTGCGTAATAAGATGGAGCAAATGACTTTACGCTGTAAATTTGGTTAAACATTTCATTCTATGCTCTCTCGTTCCGTCGCGACTGGAATCTGAGGGCAAAGGTAAGGGAAAACGCCAAGAATGCCTATTTTTTCGCCCTCGGGCAACCACTTGGGCAATGGTTCGGACGAGTTTTTGTTGCCCGTTAGGCTGACCTTAAAGACTTTAGTGACCTTAACCACTTCAACGTGTTGCATTGTTGCATTTGCAATAAGGAAAAAATGAGTAAAGAAGCCCTATATTATAATTATGTCTATTGATATATATATAATATATAAGAGGGCTATACTAAAAATTCCCTATTGCAAATGCAACAATGCAACACGTTGACAATCAAATATTTATTGAATTGAACACAAAGTCACTGAAGCCACTCAGCTATGTCGCTGGAACTTTTCGAAACGAATGCTTTTGGGCAGCCAGACGGGGAAGCGCGGCCGTTGGGCGCCCTATTACAGGGGAGATACGCCCTCGGCGAGTAAACGGGCAACAAAAAACCCCCGTTTTGTTGCCCGTTCGGTTGCCCTCCACGTTTTTTCTTGCATAACCCACGTAAAAGTCGTAACTTTGTATTGTGGTTCGAGGGAGGAACCTCCGAGGGAATGAGTCGCGACGCCCGAAGTCTTTCGCCCGAAAACCTGAAACTCCAGACGCAAGTTCCGCAGGACAAAATCGCAGACTTAGACGATTTTTACTCTCTTTTTTGGTAGATTGTTATCTTATTCGTAATTTTATCCTCGAAATTCGAGTCTTATGAAAAATAAAGCGTTACTGAGTGTCGTTTTGCTGCTTTCAATTGCACTGCGGGCAGGCGAACCGTGGAAGTTGCAACTGACAAACAAGGAGGAACAGGTGGACCTGAAACTGGACCTGTACGAGGAGAGCATCGACGTACCTGGAATGGAACTATTTGGTCCTATGAACGGATATCTGGCGGGAAAGGGTGTGTATGGGACATGGATGGTGACTTCGTTCCAGATCAAGAACGACAAGGAGGCTAGCCTACGCCTTTCGAACGACCAGGGAAGCGAGACGCAAGCCATCCTGCTAACGTGGCAGAACGATTCTACCTACCTCATGGAACTGCAGAACGGCGTGGTCGTGAAGAAGGTGGTGAACAAGAAACTCGTGAAGATTCCGGGGAAGATCACCTTACTTGTTAAATGAATGGTTAGTGGTTATTGAATAATATCACGCAATCGTCTACCTACGTCGCTTAACATAGGGAGAAGAATTTTGAATTTCCCTACCTTCCCTCAAAGGGAAGGCCAAGATGGGACATTATTGCGCCACCATGCGAATAAGCATCGCGAGATAAGTGAGATAGGCAAGAACCATGATGACACCCATCCAACGGCTGATACGGCGGAAAAGGAGGGAGAACAGGAACAGGAGAAGCGGTCCGCCAAGGAACATAAGGATATCGAGAGGCTGAATACCATCGACCTGCATGGGACGGATGAGACCAGCAGTACCAAGGACAAAGAAAACGTTGAAAACGTTGCTGCCAACAACATTCCCCACAGCCATATCGTGACGCCCCTTGAGCGCTGCTACTACACTGGTTGCCAACTCTGGAGCAGAGGTGCCACCTGCAAGGATGGTAAGGCCGATGACGGCTTCGCTGATACCGAACTCATAGGCGATGTCGGACGCAGAATTGATGAGAACTCGACCGCCTACAACCAGCAGGGCTATACCGGCCACAATCTTGAACAGGATGAGCCAGGTGCTGTCCTTCACATCCTCGACTCTCAAGCCTTCTTTATCGCGCTTGGCAAGACGATAGTTGTAGTACATGAACAGGGCGAAACAGAAGCAGAAAATGAGCGCGTCGTAGCGCGAAAGTGTGTTCTGGCTCTTATGCCAAACGTAAGTATCGAAGCATAGAAGACAACAAACCAAAGCGGCAACGAAACTCAGGGGTATATCAATTTTCAAAGCCCTTCGACCAACGGGGATGGCACTTACCAAAGACGAGGCTCCGAGTATGACCAGAGAATTAAAGATGTTGCTGCCCATGATGTTTCCAACCGACATGTCGCCACTGCCCTTCAAGGCTGAGAAGAAACTGACCACGAACTCGGGCAGACTGGTGCCAAAGGCTACCACGGTGAGACCAATCACGGCTTCGCTGATGCGAAACTTGCGTGCCAGGTCCGATGACTCTTCGACCATCGTGTCGGCGCCTTTTATAATGAGGACAAGACCAAAGACAACTCCTAAAATATCAAGTAGCATTTCCATATTCTCTCGGATTTGACTGCAAAAGTACAAAAAAATCCTTAATCCTTAATCCCTAATCCCTAATCTTTTTGTACCTTTGTGGGCAAATGTAATGGTTATGAAACATTATACCTTATTATTAATGGGATTGAGCGTGCTGCTGCTCACGAGTTGTAAGGACTGGTGGAAGCAGGGCGAAACAGAAGAGGGCGAAGGACAAGACACCATCATCGTGGAACCACCCGTGACCGCCCTACCCGATTCCACCATCTGGGGACACCTGGGCGAAGACAGCGGTATGTCGGCTCTCGAATTCATCACGGACGCTGGCGACACGCTGGAAATATACCGCTCTAATCCCTACACTGGCGAGGACGGACGACTGCTGGGCGACATCCGCAACTACAAAGACCACTTTGCCATCACCTTGGCGCCTGGAGGCGAGACCATGCTTACGGCCATCAACGCAACTCAACTGGACGAAGTGTGGAAGAAAGCCGAGACTGAGCCATACGACGGGTGGACAATCTGGAACGGAAAAATCGTACTGAGCAGTCAGCAGAAGCAGGAAGTGGGCATCGTCAACCGACTCGACACGATGAACATCGAATGGCTCGACGGCGACTCGCTCGTAATCAGAAACCACATCAATCAACTGATAAAATTCGAACCGAAAGAGTAATATGGGAGTGAAAGCAACAAACATCCGTTGCCTGGATTGCGCCAACGCGACCTACATGCAATGGTTCAAGAATCCGGTAATATGCGAATGCAAGGCCTTCGAAGAGCGATTTGTGGCAGAAGCAAAACACAACTGCGACGAATTCGAGAAGCGCACAACTCCGGTTGTAATCCAGCACTTCGACAAATACGAGGACGAGATTAAGGGTGAGAAATAAGCAAAATAACATTTTTTGTGATTTTTAAACCCTATTTAACTAAAACTATCAAACAAGTAGCAGAAATTATTTATAATTTTGCACCGAGAATAAGTATATAACAACCAAATTAACTAATAAAAGAGATGAAAATTAAGAAGATTGCACTCACAATTGGCTTCGCAGCGATGGTTCTTCCGACCTTAGCACAGTATGAAAAATACGAGGGAAATACGGACTTCACAAATGATGAGGAACGTTACAAGATAGCCTACATCGGTCAGGAACAAATCGCTGACCCCGGGAAGCAAGTTGGCGGATACATCACCATGATGCAGATGTACTACAGCTCGCAGAACTGGAACGAGATGTACGAAAACTGGAAGTGGCTCACAACCAATGCGCCTATAGCAAGCGTTAGCCTCTATGCACGTGGTGCCGTGATGCTGGGCGAACTCATCAAGGCAGAAACCGATGCGGCTAAAAAGAAGCAGTACCTGGACGAGATGATGTCGCTCTTCGACACTCGTCTGAAATACCTCAAGTACTTGAACGCCTCCATTCCCGAAGGCAAGCGCGGACGTGCCACAGAAGGTGACGTGCTTATCGCCAAGGCCAACTACTACCACATCTATGGTTATGGCATCGACAACGAGTACACCTACAACAAAATCTACGACATGTATGCTAAGGGCATCAACGCCATCAACGAGGAAGGCGGTCGTGAAGTGAAGGGTGCCTACATCCAGTACTTCTTCTCTGTTAGCCACGAGCTTTACAAGGCTTCGAACGAGTATTACCGCGAGCAGTTCCTGAACGACTACCTCTCTTCTACGGAGGTTTGCGAGAAGATGCTGCAGCTGGCTAAGGAAGAGACCGACCCCGAGAAGGCTCAGAAGATTGTTGACGAGTACGACCGTCCGCTGGCCGTAATCGAACAAGTGTTTGCCGAGTCTGGCGCTGCCAACCGCGAACAGTTGATTGCCCTCTTCACTCCAAAGGTAGAGGCTAACAAGGCTAACCTGGAGTACCTGCGTAAGGCTATGACCGTACTTGCCGCCAACGAGTGTGACGACACGGAGGTTTACTACAAGGCCGCTGAGTATGCCTACAACATCGAGCCCACCTACGAGTCTGCCATCGGTATGGCAAGCTGGAGCAAGCAACAAGGTAAGATGCAGGACATGTTGAAATACTATGAAAAGGCCATCGACCTGTGCCAGACCGACGCTCGTCGTGGACGCATCAGTCTCGTTATCGCCAACAGCCTTATCAACAGCAAGCAGTACACCGGTGCCCTCGTATATCTGGACAAGGCTATGGGTTACGACAGCAACCTGACGGGTCAGGCCAGCATGAAGAAGGCTGCAGTTTACACTGCACTCGGACAGTACCCACAAGCCCTTACCTACTGCGAGCAGGCAGCTGCTGCTGACATCACCGTTAGTGGTTCGGCTAATCGTCTGGCAAGCAAGATTCGTGAGGTGCAGGCCAATGCTGCTGCCAATGCACGTGCAAAGGCTGCTTACGACGCTTATGTTGCCAAGCAGAAGGCTGAGGAAGACTTCTGGGGTGGCAAGAAATAATACGAGCTGTGAAGCTCTTAAATCTGTGGTCTATGCACCACTAGATTGTTTATAAAGTAATAGTTTTGGGCCCTTGGATGCAAATCCAAGGGTTTTTTTTCTGTGCTTGTGCTGGGCGCTGGAAGGGTTCCGAATTGTTCGGAGTTTTCGGAATTATCGGAACACTCGGAATTATCAGAAATCTCAGAATTATCAGAAATCTCGGAATCTTTCCGAATTCCACTATCTCATTGCAAAGCACAAAAAAGCCCCAAACTTGAGTGAAGCATGGGGCAATGAGTGTTTAGCGTTAGAAGCGTTCTTTTATTTTATCAACACCTTGCGTGAAGCACCATTCGCATAGCGCAGGATGTAAATACCACTGCGGAAGGAAAGGCGATGAATTTGGTCAGCGTAGCAACGTGTCACCCAAACACCATTGGAGGAATAGACGTTGACAAGTTTCTCGCTTTCAGGCAGTTCGTCGATGAAATCGGCCAAAGTGGAGAAATACTGTGACTCACTCCAAGGACTATCGATGTAATCCTCAGGTTGGTCGGCCATAGCCTTAACGTGGAACTCCAACTCGCTGCTGGGCAAAAGACCTTCTACGTGAACGGATGCTTCCTCCACTACACCTTCCTGAATAACAGCACCATTACGAATCACTTCATAGCCATATTGCGTAGCGTGGTCAACGGTCTCCCATTCGATATCGAACTGATCCATCATGATGTTCTCTGGCTCACGAAGTAAGGGGGCGTCGAGTTGACCATTCGTCATGAAGCAAACCGTTACGGTCCCGTCTTCGTTCTCAGTGATGTTGCGAAGAGGCTTGTGTAAAAGTCCACCCGTGTAAACAGCAGCAGCAGGTGTGGTCTCGTCCGTAAGGTTGAAGTTATAGGTATCACCTGGGAAGAGATTACCGGCCAAGGTTGCTCGCCATTCGGTCGCCGACTCAGCTGAGTTTGTCCCCTTATAGCAATCGTTAGCAGCTATGATGGTCATGCGCTGATGATCAGCCGTGGAGTTAACTCTATTGCGGTTCCACGTAGAAGCATCGAAATCGACATGAGTCACTTGCAGGCCGTGTCCCATGCGCCCGATGTAGTCGTCCCATCCCCGTTGCTGGCGGTTCTCAATGATATAATACTCATTGGCAGATGCTGCGTTCAGAATCTTATAACCGACGCCACCGTCGGCAAAGCAAGGAATAGTGAGCACGCAGGGTTCTGTCAAGTCAACGAGCTTGCGCCAACCCATGAAGTCACGCTCATAAGCCGTGTAGTTGCCAGGATTATAGCCGTTGTTACCATACTCTCCATAGTCCATAACACTCCAAACGTCCATACCAAAAGCAACGTTCTCCGTATCATAGAAATCGGGAAGACCAAGTGCATGGCTGAGTTCGTGGATGAAAACGCCAACGCCATCAGGCTTACCAATAATGACGTCATCCTTCTTGCTGGCAGGACGCATTTCGCAAGTGACAGCATTGGTGGCAAAAACGCGTCCGTTGATGGTTTCACTTTTCGTCACCTCTTTAGGCCAGATGTAATTGCTATTGGCGCCTGAAAAGTTTTCGCCAAAGCCTGCGAAGACGAAGAATACCATATCGATGGTGTTGTTGCCGTCGTTATCAAACTGACTCCAATCGCTAAAGACCTCCATAGCCTTGGCTATCGACTCGCTGGCAAACTTGCTATAGTTCACGTCTCTCTGAGACAGGATGGAGTCAACAACGACATCGCCTTCTTCAACCTTGTCTTTCGTAACAATCTGATCTCCAACCTTTACGCGATACTTGTACTTATTGGCACCATAGTATGAAAAGCCGTTGTCGAGAACAACAGGACCAATAACTACGAACTCAGGCAGAAAAACGGAATCGCTCTGCTCGACAAAGAAGTCGCGAATGCTTCCGTGACTGCCGTGACCCGTATAGATGTGACCGTCTTTAGTTCCATTACAGAACTTCTGATAGTATTCTATCACGCCTTCGTTAGTGTCTGCAACAGAAAAGCCTTGATCGGCAAAGGCGACAAGCACAACTGGAACCTTCTGCACGCCTTTAGCCTTGAGGGGTGCAGTTGCCTGAGAGCCTACACGGCGAGGAGCCAGTCGAACTTCACCCAGCAATGAGGTTTCCATCACGCTGCACTCAGGACGAAGCATTTGGAATTCATCGTCCCATCTTTCCTGAGC
>JAEEGF011107762.1_pt1 | contig 11179 bp, 8 predicted proteins | sample 9134171 | NCBI WGS metagenome assembly JAEEGF01 (sample SAMN16246542, study PRJNA631951) | gut metagenome | biome: gut microbiome; feature: rumen; material: AP-attached | host: Bos | place: Iran: Karaj | collected 2018-10
AGATGCTTTACAGCTGCAACCGCCAGAAGGCCGGAGTTCTCGACTACCATCTTATGGTTCTCTACTATGTCCAGATAGCTGATGACCAGTTCTTCGTCTTCGATGGTGATGATACCGTCCAGATTTTTCTGAAGATATGGGAAGATGACAGATCCCGGAGTCTTAACGGCGGTGCCGTCTGCGATGGTGTTGGCTGAAGGAAGTGTCACCACTTCGCCGGCTTCCAGGGATGCCTTGAGGCATGCTGCTCCGGCGGGCTCGACACCGATCACCTTGATCTTCGGATTCAGCAGCTTGGCCAGAGTGGACACGCCGGTGGCGAGCCCGCCTCCGCCCACAGGCACCAGGATATAATCAACGAGAGGCAGATCCTTAAAGATCTCCATAGCGATGGTTCCCTGTCCTGTAGCGACAGCTTCATCATCAAAAGGATGAACGAAGGTATAGCCCTTCTCTTCTGCAAGCTTCAATGCGTATTCGCAGGATTCGTCGTATACGTCTCCATAGAGGATGACCTCAGCACCGTAATTCTTGGTGCGGTTCACCTTGATGAGCGGCGTGGTGGTAGGCATTACAATGATGGCCTTAACGCCGTAAGCCTGGGCAGCATAAGCCACGCCCTGAGCGTGGTTTCCAGCTGAAGCTGTTATCAACCCGCGCTCGCGCTCTTCCTTTGAAAGAGTGCTTATCTTGTAATATGCACCTCTCAGCTTGTAGGCACCGGTTCTCTGCATGTTTTCCGGTTTCAGATATACTTTGTTGCCGGTCTGCTTGCTTAAATAGTCACTGAACACCAGCTTAGTGTCTAGCGTAACTTTTTTGACTTCTTCACTTGCCTCTTCAAATCTCTCGAGGCTGAGCATTTCGTATGACATTGTCGTCCTTCCTTTTGATCACCTATGTATAGTTGACGTCAGCGCCAAAGGGCGCCGACAGTTTTTTGCGCTATTTGACCGGTACTACCCAGCCCATTTCGTCTTCGATCTTGCCCCACTGGATGCCTGTAAGCGTATCATAAAGCCACTGGGAAGTCTCGCCGATCTTGCCGCCGTTGATCTCGTAAACCTCATCCTTGAAGGCAAGAGTGCCAACAGGAGAAATTACTGCAGCAGTTCCGCATCCGAATGCCTCTTCAAGTCTGCCTGTTCTGGCAGCTTCCATCAGTTCTTCAGCGCTGATCTTTCTCTCTTCGCAAGGGATGCCCTTAGCTCTTAAGTATTCCAGAATGCTCTTTCTGGTGATACCGGGAAGGATGGAGCCCTCAGCGATGGAAGGTGTAACTACGACTCCGTCGATCTTGAACATGATGTTCATAGCGCCGACTTCTTCGATGTACTTCTGTTCAACACCGTCGAGCCACAGTACCTGCTCGTAACCGGACTCGTGAGCGATGGTCTGAGCGATCAGGGAGCAGCCGTAGTTACCGGCACACTTGGTAAAACCGGTACCGCCACGTACAGCACGAACGTACTTGTCTTCAACATAGATCTTTACCGGCTTGATACCGTGTGCATAGTAAGCACCGGAAGGTGAGAGCAGGATGAAGAACTTATAGGTGCTGGAAGCACGTACGCCGAGGTACGGGTCTGTTGCGATAACGAACGGACGGATGTAGAGGGACTCGCCTTTACCGGACGGGATCCAATCCTTGTCGAGTTCAACGAGCTTCTTTGTTGCATAAACGCAGAAGTCAACATCTACCTTCGGGATCACGAGACGATCGTTACTGTTGTTCATTCTCTCGAAGTTGCATGCCGGGCGGAAGAGGTTGATGGAACCGTCTTCGCACATATATGCCTTCAAGCCTTCAAATACAGCCTGGCCATAGTGGAATACCATAGCGGACGGCTCGATCTCGAATGGGCCGTAAGGAACGATCCTCGGGTTGATCCAGCCCTGACCCTCAACATAGTCCATAACGAACATGTGATCAGAGAAGATGTGACCGAAAGGCAGCGGCTGACCCGGCTGCGGTTTTTGTCTTGGTGAGGTTGTCTTAGTAACCGTAATTTCTGGGAACATAATAATCCTCCTATTTACATTGATGATTTCCTGACCTTGATTATAGTCTCTTTTCTGTATAATGGCGCATGCATTTTGAGATTTTCTCAATTTCGTGTCTTTTCGTGAAGAAAAATGCCACGTTTGCGATTCAACGTCTCATTTCCTTCAAAGTTGTTGTAAAATACTAGTTGAGGTGGACTTTGGGAAGGGCGCCTCAGGGAGGTTTTGGTTATATGCGTTTGAATCATGTTGATCTTGTGGATGAGGCTTTTTCGCTTCAAAAGGACATGACTCTCACCGTGGACGGTTCGCAGATCTCCGGCATTGGAAAAGAAATACTTTCGGTCCCCGCAGATGAAGAAGAATATGATCTGTCCGGGCTGATCCTGATGCCCGGATTTATAGATCTTCATATTCATGGTGCTATGAATAAAGATACTTCCGACGGAAATGTCGAAGCGCTGACTGAGATCTCCAGATATCTGGCTTCGAAAGGCGTGACATCTTTCTGTCCGACGACCATGATGATCCCGAAGGAACAGATCCTTCGTGTCCTGATGGCGGCCGAGAGTTTTTCGGAAGAAGCGGGGATCGGCGCAAGAATGCTGGGCGTTCGTCTTGAGGGCCCTTTTCTTTCAAAAGAAAAATGCGGCGTGCAGAATACAGAGCACGCGATGCTTCCTTCCACTGATTTTCTGTCTGAGATCACAGCGGGTTTCCCGGAAAAACTGATCTCTATTATCGATATATCTCCGGAGCTTTCCGGCGCCAAAGAATTCATCTTCGAAAATAAAGATAAGTACGTCCTTTCCTGCGCCCACACAGCGGCAAGCTATGCCTGCTGTAAAGAAGCCATCGGAAATGGTATCCGCAATGCGACACATCTTTTTAATGCGATGGAACCTCTGGGTCATCACGAACCGGGGGCAGTCGCGGCGCTTTTGGAAGATGATTCGGTCACATGTGAACTGATCTGTGACGGACTTCATGTGCATCCTTCTGTGCTTCGCCTGGCGATGAAGATCCTGGGAGAAGACCGTGCGGTCGTCGTATCCGATGCCATGCGTGCGGCAGGTATGCCGGACGGAGAATATGATCTCGGGGGAACTCCGGTCCAAGTCGTAAACGGAAGGACCGATTTCGGCGGCGGACGGCTGGCCGGATCTACCACAGATATCCATGCGGAATTCCTGAATCTTCTAAGGCTCGGTCTTCCGCTTCGCGTGGCGCAGAAAGCCTGTACACAGAATCCGGCGAAGGTGCTGGGTCTTTCTGAAGATCTCGGCACACTGGAGATCGGGAAGATCGCCGACATGGTCGCCATGGATATGGATTATAACGTAAAAAAAGTCTTTGTTTCGGGAAGACTGGTTTTTGATGCTGATAAAGAATGAAAAGGATGAAAGGGAGGTAAGGATCACATGAAAAAAGAAGATCTTTTGAAAGAGGTTGCGCTTTTTTCGGGACTTCCGGAGGAATGTATTGACAAGTGTACGGGTTTCCTTCGTAAAAAGACATTCAAAAGAGGTGAACTTGCGGTGACGGAAGGTGATATCTGCAAGGGCATGCTCTTTCTTTCTAAGGGTGAGGCGGCCGTGCAGAAATATGCTTCCAACGGCGATTATGTGACGCTTTATCTCCTTGAGCGAGGTGACTGTTTCGGTGAAGAAGTGGTCATCTTCGACAACAAGCATTATCCCTACGCTCTGGAGGCGCTGACGGATATCGATCTTTTATATCTTCCCCTGGAGGATCTGGCTGTTCTCGCATCAGATTTTCCGAAGCTTAGAAGAAACTTCGTACGCATCATGCAGGACCGCATTAAGAAGCAGGACAACCGGATCACGCTTCTTTCGCAGAAGACAGTGCGTCAGAAAGTAGCGTTCTATCTGCTGCTTCTTTCGAAGCGTCAGGAAAGTCTTACGGTCAAGTTTCCGGGCTCAAGAGAAGTTGTCTCAAAGCTTCTTGCACTTCCGCGTCCGAGTTTTTCGCGTGAACTCCTTGCGATGGAAAGCGAAGGAAGGATCAAGGTCTGTTCCCGCTCGATCACGATCCTCGACAAGGACCTTCTCGAAAATGACGTCGGTGGCGTGTAAGAGACGAAGTATGCTATAATGAATAGAAGTCTAAAAAGTAGGGGGAGCGACCATGTTTGAAAAGTTCACAGATTTTATCCGTGAAATTTTCTCCAGTCTGGACAGCGGTTATATGTTTTTCGGCGGACCGCTGGATCTCGTCCGCTATGTGATCGACATCGTTCTGGTCACGATCATCCTCTACAATCTTCTCCGCGTACTCCGTGATACCCGTGCATGGCAGCTTCTGAAGGGTGTGCTTCTTATCCTCGTATTCATCCTTTTCTGTAGTTTCCTGGGTCTGGAGATGGTCGGATATATCTTCGATAAACTCCTTTATATCGTCGCGATCCTGTTCGTCGTCATCTTCCAGCCGGAGCTCCGTCATGCGCTCGAGACGGTGGGCTTAAAGTCCTTCTCGTCCTTTTCAAATGTGCTGATCAATGATGATTCCGATGAACAGTTCCGTTATGTCACGATGGTCGATGAGATCGTCAAGGCCTGTAATGAGATGAGCCGCACATATACTGGTGCGATCATGCTCCTCGAAAGATCCACGAAATTAGGTGAGCTGCTGAAGCAGGAAAACGTTGTAAGACTCGATTCTTCCGTGACCAATTCCATGCTTCAGTCGATCTTCTATAAGGGCTCGCCGATGCACGATGGTGCGCTCCTGATCCGTGACGGCAGGATCATCGCGGCGAGATGCCATGTCCCGCTTTCCGAGACCTTCCACATGATCGAGAGATACGGCACGCGTCACAGAGCGGCCGTAGGCGCCAGTGAGATCGGTGACACCGTGGCGATCGTTGTCTCTGAAGAGCGCGGTACGATCTCCATCGCCGTAGACGGTGTCCTTTATGAAATGAAGGACGGGCAGGAGCTCCGTAAGAACCTCTACTATCTGCTGGGTCTGGCCGCTGCGCCGAACCGTTTGCAGATCCGTGGTAAGAAACATACGAAGAAGAATGCAAAGAAAGAAACTTCCGAAGAGAAAGTGACGTCTTCCGAGCCGGTCACCGCAGCTGCATCTGCCGCGACAGCTTCGGTTTCTGAAAAGAGTGAAGAAGAATCCCTTCCGGTCGTTGCCCAGAAGAAAAAGACCAGAAAGAACGGAAAGCGTTCCCGAAGTGCCGTACTTCTCCTGATCTCTTTCCTGTTCTCGCTGATGCTGTGGATGTATATCCAGGTAACGACGAACCCGGTCACCGACAAGACCTTTACCCTCCAGCTTCAGTATGCGAATTCTGATGTCATGAAGGATAAGAATCTTTGGTCCGGTTTCCCTGTAGAGACAGTCACGGTCCGTCTCGTCGGACGTAAGAGCGTCATGGATAAACTGACCTCCTCCGATCTTTCCGCCTATGTGGATATGGCGAATGTTGATCAGGCGGGTTCCGTCCGGCTTGAGGTCAAGGTGAAGTGCGATAAGACCGTCTACTTCCGTGTAGAGATGCAAAGACCGGATGAAGTGCCGGTATCTGTTTACACACTTGAGTCGGAAGAATAGAAAAATATCTCTTATAAACTGGAAATGAAATCAGAAGCCTGTTCGATGCACTCAGCAATGGACAGGTTTTTGTAACATGCGATCCTGCCTAAAAGATGAAGAGAAGAATACTTCTTCGCCAGGTCCTGGTATTTACCATAGAGCTCCAGATTCTGGGAAGTGATCTCCGGTTCGAATGGCGTGCTCAGGTTCTTGGCCTGCCTTGCGAAAGGACCTTCGCAGCAAAGACTCGTCTGTCCGTCCAAAGCCTGGAGCGTCAGATACTTGCTTTCGGTCATGCGGATCGTCTCTTTGTCTTTTGGTGAAAAGATCACGGCGCATTCATTCTGAAAGTCTGTCGGAAGATCCTTGAAGGTGACCGTTCCGGCACGGTAGGGAAGTGCGCCGAAGCGATAATCAAAGAGTTTGTCCAGAGAAGGAGTATAGACCACAGGTCCCTTGAACGGGATGCCGTCCAGAAGGATCGAATAGTCATCCTCGTGAAAAGACAGACGCGAAAGCGCATTCAGATTCAAAAATACGGTGATGGCCGGGTGGTCGATCATGCGTTCCATGACATCAGTAAAACCCTGCATAGGCATGGCCTGGATCTTGTCGGTATAGTAACTGTCATCGGAAGTCGTCTCCACGAAAGCGTCGTTCATAAAAGAGTCGTCAGCCGGGAGGAAAGAACTTCCTTCTTTTCGGTTGAGATCGAGCGATAGGATATTTTCGATCATGAAACGTCCGAGGTCGATCAGTTTCGCATCGCCGGAACTGTTCAGCTGATCTACGGAGACCCTTCGCTCTTCCGGAAATGCGGAGGCGATACGGGAAAGAAGGGAAGAAGCCTGCTTCTCGCCGAAAAGGATCTCAAGTGAACGCGGGTTCAGGGGGAGAGGAACGCGCTTGCCGCCGATCGATACGAGCACATGGTGCTGGTACGGAAAAAACGAACCGAAACGCTTAAGGAAGGAATAGACGTTCTCGTTGTTGGTGTGGAAAATATGCGGACCGAAACTCTGTACACGGACACCGTTCGGGCGGAGTTCGTCAAATAGGATACCGCCGATGCGGGACTCGCTTTCAAAGCATGTCACAGAATACCCCGCATCAGCAAGCATGCGAGCTGCTGTACAGCCGGATATACCCAGACCTATGACGAGTGCCTCTTTATTCTTCACGTTAAGATTCCCCTATTACATACAATGCATCTATTTTATACGATTCAAATGAAAAATTCAAAACAATTTTACATGAAGCTAAAGAAAAAAGAGATTTCGGTGAAATAAATGAGAAGACAGCGAAACCCGTCGTTTTCCTGTAATAAAAGAAGCGCAAAGATGTAAATTCTCTGCCACATGCCGTGTGATAGAATCTAACCTGAAGAACTGTGATGAAGGGATAATCCTATGAGTACCGGTGAAGGAAGACCAAATCAGCCGAAAGGAAGACCAAACGGAAGACCAAACGGAAACAAAGTTCCGGATCTGAATGAATTTATGCATAAAGACAATGTATCTGCCAAGGGTGAACAGGTAGATGTACAGGCATTGATCTCAGAGATCCGGCGAGTTCCGACAAATGGGAATTCCGCGGCATCTTCCAAGCCTGCTCCTCAGGCTTCCGCTTCAGCGAACAAAGCTTCTTCAGCAGCACCTTCTTCGTCGCAGCCTGAAATGCAGGCGATGAGAAGACCCGGGAGTACACAAGGGACTTCCAGAACGGCTGCACCGAAAACCACATCGAATCCTTCCAATGCTAATGCGCAGGCAAGGCGCGTTCCTTCGGCTGCCTCCAGAAAAAGAAGACAGCAGATCGAAGCCAGAAGAAGAATGGTGTCGATCTTCCTGATTGCGACCATTGCACTAATGCTCATCGCTCTTGGCCTGGGGATCTTCTTTCTAGTGAAGAACCTTCCGAAGGAAAAGAAAAACAATACTACTGTTACCAAAACGGAAACGACCACACAGATATCCACTACTGATGAATCAGCAGCGGTAGAGCCGGAGACCACTTCGGAAAGTACGACGGAGAGCACTGAACCTTCTCCGACACCGACGCCTGACGTGACACCATTTCCCGGCGGCGGTCCGAACCTTTCAGGTTACTGCGTCGTGATCGATGCAGGCCACCAGGCGACCCCGAATACAGAGCAGGAACCGATGTCGTCTTCCATGAGCGGATCCAAGGATAAATCCGCACAGGGATTTAAGGGTGTAGTTACCGGAACAGATGAATCCGAGATCGATCTTTCTGTGGCGCTTCTTCTCAGAGATTACCTTACTTCTCTTGGTTGCGAAGTGTATATGACCCGAGAGACCAATGATGTCGATATCTCGAATAAAGAGCGTGCCGAACTTGCCGTATCGCATGATCCGGATCTGTATATCCGTCTTTTCTGTAATGCGGCCAACGATTCCAAGGCGAGCGGCTGCTTCGTGATCGTTCCGGCAGGCGGAAAATACTCATCAGATGTCCCGAATTGGGGCACAAATCTCGGAAAAGCGATCGCTTCTGCTACAGGCTGTGTCGACAACGGCTGCAAGGCCAGTGAAAAATACAGCGGTCTGAACTGGGCGCAGGATGTGCCGTCCTTTATGGTGCGTATGGGATATTTGAGCAATAGTGACGATGAATCGGCACTTCTGGATGGTGAATACCAGTATAAGATCTGTCAGGGCATCGCACAGTTTGTTTCGACCATGCCTAAGCACTGATGTCATTTGTTGAGTTTTCCCGTTTGTGATAAAATATAGCAGTTACAGGTTTAACGCGGAGGCTCATCTTTTGAAAAAGTCAAAACTCTTAAAGGTTATCGCCATTCTTCTTTGTTTCATGATTCTTGTTCCTTCCTGCGGACTCCGTCGAAAGGATTCTACTACTGTGGAGGAAGAAGACGAAGATTTCGATGATGAGGAAGAAGAGGAAAAGAATACCAAAAAAAAGAATTCTGATTCCGATGAACCCACCGCGAATGTAATGATGTATGTCAGTTCACTGGATCAGTTCATCAGTGACGGCAGCATTTTTGCCGAGAACATGCCGGTTGCGACTCCGACGCCGATCCCTGTCCAGCAGAGCCTCCTCGGGCTTACCAACGACGATGACGGATATTTCAGCGGCCCGCTCAATAACGCAAGTATCGTGGATAATGAGAATTTCCGCTTCACGATCATTTCCGCGGAGATCGAAGATACCGAAGATTCCGGAAAACAGTATGTGATCAGGTTCGAGGCGGAAAATAAGTCGGATGTGCCATACGCGTTGATCTTCAGAGATCCGGTGCTGGATAATATGTGTACGCATTTAGATTTCCAGACAGATCTTAATACTGCCATCGAACCGGGTGCAGTCTTAAAAGACACTTTGGAATACAGTTCTGCATTTGATGACTTTGATCCTTCGGTTGAACCAACGCGAATCGCTTTTGTTCTGCTCGCGGCACCATCCGTGAAGGGAACGAAGGCATATCTGTCCCCTACAGATCTTGAAAGGAATTACGTAACGGTAACTCTTTTCCCGCAGGGGGAATCTGCTTTTGAATATATGCCAAGAGAACTGAGCGATACTTCAGAGATCATTTACGATAATGATGGAGGTCAGTTCGCGATCAACTACTTTGAAACTTCGAGTTACTATCTTTACATTCACTATACTTATACGAATAAGACAAATGAGTATGTCTATCTTATGGTCGATGGAGATATCACGCTCGATAAGAAGATGTTTAATGCTACAAATCTATATAGTTATATTGCACCTTTTTCCCAGGAGGAAGGGAAATATGCGATAGCTTTGAGCGATATCGAAGCAGCCGGAATGAATGTTGCGGATGTCAAGTTCGTATCGATCCCGCTGCTCGCAGCTTCCCTCAATGGACTGTCGATCCTCTGGGATGCGGATGTAAAGTCAAAAGTAATTATGGGCTAAGGAAGGAAAAAAGAAATGGGTTTATTTGACAGGAAGAACAATGCAGCCGATAACGGCAGTTCTATAGAGAAGGAGAACGAAAACACATCAGGCAAGTTTCCCATCGTCTCCCTTGTTGTAGAAGAGGTCCTTTCCATGACCTCGACCGAAGTTTCGGTGATCGGAAATGTACGTGGCGGGACGATCCGTCAGGGAGATGAGCTGTATCTTCTGGGAAGAGGGGACAAGTCCGTGAAGACACGTGCGCTGATCCTTCAGGATACCATGATGAATAAGATGGATAAGGCGGAAGAAGGTACCAATGTTTCGGTCGTGCTCGAAGGACTTCGTGCCGGCGATGCGGAAAAGTATGACGTGCTTTCTTCCATGAACTGCATGGAAGGTGAGATCAACCCGGAAGAACCGTGTAATCCCTTCCTTGTCGCACTTCTTCGTGAAGCGAAGAACCTGCAGTCAGATCGTGACTTTATGGGACGGATCATGGAGACGATCGCGACAAAAGCGATCTTCCTTTCTCCGTGCATGCACCCGCCGGGACAGGAAAACGATGAAAGCAAGATAGGCTTTGCTGTTCTTAAAGGAAAAGACGGCAAGAATTATCTTTCTGTTATGACGGATATCTATGAGCTTGAACAACTCGAAGGACTGCCGGAGAAACTTGTCCAGCCGCTGGATTTCCCGAAGATCGTTTCCGTCTTTGCCCAGATCCCGGTCGATGGACTTCTGATCAATCCGAAGTCGGAAGGATTCGTACTGAGCCGCCCTCTGATCGAGGCGCTCGCGCAGCATAAGAGAAAAGTGGATAATCACCTCGCGGAAGAGAAGATCGAAAAGGGCAGCCCGATGATGCTTGCTATCCCGGTTGAAGAACATAAGCCGACCGAGCTTTTGAATGCGCTTTCCGAGTATATGAAGACAGAACCACGTATCATCCGTGCATGGTATGCGGTCATGATCTTCCCGAAAGAAGATAAGAAGAACCATCTGGTCGTAGTAGATACGCTTGAAGATGTTCCGGAGATCTACGGCGGAATCGGGAAAGCCGGTACACCGTTTATCGGAGACATGAAGCTCAGCATGCAGTGCTCCGCCAAGTTCGGAAAGAATGTGGAGAACATGATGCTCTTCTACGAGAGAAATGATGAGCTGAAAGTGTGATATAACTCACCTCAATTGTTGTTTTTTCGCTGAAAACAAAACTGCCTCGAAGCGCATATTGCATCGAGACAGTTTTTTTCATTGATCTGGTGGAGGCGAGGAGAATCGAACTCCTGTCCGAAACCACGTTAACAAGGACATCTCCGGGTGCAGTTCGTGTATGGAGTATTCCCCTCATCGGTGATCCCACGAACAGGAAACCGACTCCGGTAGCTTCATAGATACATCAGTGACGCAAAGCTTTGCCAAAGACGTTGTCCCGTTTAACCTGCCGACAGGTAAGGTCTGTCATCTGACATCTCCGGTCCGGCCGACAGATAGACCGGGGAGATGGTAGCTAAATTAAGCAGCTACGAGTTGATTGTTGTTTGCAATTACTTGCAGTTCTCGTTTTTTAAAGAGGCCAACGAGAATCCTCTACCCGCTTTCCCAGTCTCCACGACCCCGTCGAAACCAGTGCGCCCCCACATATTCAACTCTCATTTGTGGTTCTGTGATGGAGAGTATACATGATATAAGG
>JAEEGF012336599.1_pt1 | contig 11179 bp, 3 predicted proteins | sample 9134171 | NCBI WGS metagenome assembly JAEEGF01 (sample SAMN16246542, study PRJNA631951) | gut metagenome | biome: gut microbiome; feature: rumen; material: AP-attached | host: Bos | place: Iran: Karaj | collected 2018-10
GAGCGTTCAATGAACGATATCGACCCTAACGAAATTGAGAGTGTAACAGTTCTGAAAGATGCATCGGCAACAGCTGTATTTGGTGTGCGTGGTGCAAATGGTGTTGTGCTTATCACAACAAAGCGTGGTAAGGAAGGAAAGGCAAAGATTTCTGTAAGCACTTCATGGTCTGCACTCTCTCCTACAAAGATGGTTGAACAGGCAAGTTCATACGATTATGCATTGTTCTATAATCAGCAGTGTCAGAATGATGGCTCGCCAAACATGTTTAGTGACTCTGTAATCGAAAAGTTCCGTACAGGTTCTGATCCAATACGATTTGCTTCTGTAAATTGGGCAGACTATTTGATGAAGGATGTAACACTTCAGCAGCAGCACAATCTTAATATCTCTGGTGGAACTGAAAAGGCAAGATATTTTATCTCTGCGGGTTTCTACTCACAGGGTGGTTTGTTCGAGGAATTTGATAAAAGTTTTCCTATTGGATTTCAGTATCATCGTTTCAACTATCGTGCAAATCTTGACTTGAATTTAACAAAGAGAACCCTGTTGACATTTGGTGTTGCAGGTAATGTTGGAAATGTTGAAAAGCCAAACAATAGTGGTGGTACTGGTGCCATAATAAAGAATATTTATTTTGCAACTCCTTTCTCTACTCCAGGTTTTGTTGACGGAAAGTTGATAAACGGTTCAAACTCTTATGAGGATTTAGGTACGGATAATCTTCCATTCGTGGGCGGAACAGGTATTGGGTATTATACAGGCGGAAACTTCTTGAATAATAATACAACTAAGTTGCAAATGGATGCTTCTTTGGAGCAGAAATTGGATTTCATAACTCAAGGATTATTGTTTAAGTTGAAGGGCTCATATAATTCTTCATTAGATATTAACAAAACTGTTACGTCAAGTTGCGCAACATATACTCCAAAGGTAATGAAGAATGATGATGGAAGTTATATGTATAATGCCGACGGTTCTCCTGTATTGGGATATGAAAAATATGGCGAATACACAGACCCTTCTTATGGATATAAGCAATATAAGGGTCGTGATTGGTATTTCGAAACATCATTAAATTATAATCGTTCTTTCGGAAAGCATACTGTTTCGGCTTTGGCTCTGTATAATCAGAGTAAGAATTATTACTATAAATCTTCGGAAACTGCATATATTCTGGTACCACGAGGCTATGTTGGTCTTGTAGGTCGTGTTACATACGATTGGAGTAACAGATATATGGCAGAGTTCAATGTTGGTTACAATGGTTCTGAAAACTTTCCGCGAAATCGTCGTTATGGTGTTTTCCCTGCAGGCTCTATAGGATGGATTGTTAGTGAAGAAAAATTCTTTGAACCAGTTAAGGATGTAGTATCTTTCTTTAAATTGCGTGCTTCTGTAGGTAAGGTTGGTAATGATAAGATTGGTACTAAACGATTTGCGTATGTATCAGACCCTTATGTGGTAAATTCTGATGGCTACGCTGCCAATGCATATGTAAGTGGTGGCGAGTATAGAGGATATATTTTTGGACAATGGGCATCTCAAGTGTTCGGTAACGTAACGAATGGTGCTTATGAATCTGGAAAAAACAATCCTAATATAGGTTGGGAGAATGCACTAAAGCAAGACTATGGTGTTGATATGAACTTCTTTGGGGATCGCTTGCGTGCCACATTCGATTATTACTATGAGCATAGAACTGATATCTTGCTTATTGATGGTAATGCTCCAGCTGTTATTGGTTTTACTGTTCCGTATACAAACGATGGTGAGACAAAGAGTTGGGGATATGAAGTCTCTCTTGGCTGGAACGATAAGATTGGTGAAAACTTCCGTTACTGGACAAAGTTGAACCTTTCATACAACCAGAACGAAATTATTGAGATGAAGGAAACTACAAAGAACAACGAATATCAGTATGCTAAGGGACATCGTATTGGTTCTCGCTCTATGCTCAAGTTCTGGAAATATTATTATGAAGGATGTGAGGCCGACTATGTGGCTGAATTTGGAAAGCCTTTCCCAACTGCGTTAGTTGATAAATTGTATCCTGGTGACTGTGTATATGTAGATCTTGACGGTAATGGCAAGATTGACGATAATGATAAGAGTCGTGATTATGGATATACAGATGACCCAGAATATATGTTGGGTTTCAATATGGGTTTTGCATGGAAGCGTCTGACATTTAATGCTCAGTTTACTGGTGCGTGGAATGTGTCTCGTATGATTTCGAGTGTTTTCCGTCAGCCATTTGTATGTGCTGCCGACCAGAAATATGGTGGTTTGTTGCAGTATCATGTAGATGATACTTGGACCCCTTCAAATCCTTCTCAGAGCGCTGATTATCCTCGTGCAACATGGACAAACTCTGCGAACAACTATGCAGAGTCAACTCTATATGAGAAAGATGCAAAATATCTGCGTTTGAAGACTCTTTCTGTTGGTTATGATTTTAATAATAAGTTCTTCAAGAGTCTGGGTATTTCAAAGTTTGAACTTGCGTTGTCTGGATATAACTTGCTGACATTCACTCCTTACAAGTGGGGTGATCCAGAGACAACCGCTTCTGCTTCACCATCATATCCATTGCAGCGTACATATACTGCAAGTTTGAATGTTTCGTTCTAATGGATTGTATTTAAAAGAGAAAAAAATGAAACTAAATAAATTAATATACGGTTTTGTCACAATTGCTATTCTTGGGCAGTCATTAACAGCTTGTACCGATGAAGTAGCATTTGGTGATGCGGCTTTGGACGAACCGACACAGGCAGAGATTACAGAAGATACTGTCTTTAATAATGCCGAATACACACGTCAGTTCCTCGTTGCCATATATTCATACCAGTATTACGGATTGCCTTTTGTTAACAATTCGAAGTTACGTCATCATTATAACCCATACGCAGGAAAATGTGACGCCTTGACTGATTGCTGGCATATGGGTTGGGAGGCTTCGGCTATTTACGGACAGTATTATAACAACCAGTTGACATCTTCAACATCTCGTGATGACGGATTGGATGGTCCTCTTTATTCTTTTACAAAAGAGTCGACATGGGAGAGTATTCGTGCTGGAAACAAGTTCCTTGAGAAAATTGACAATGTTCCGGGATTTGAGAACGACGAGAGAGCACGATTGAAGGCTGAGTGTAAGTGCTTGATTGCAGCCAAGTTTTGGGATGCTTTTCAAAGATATGGTGGCCTTCCTATTGTAGATAAGGCTCTTGGCACAGATGAAGCCAGTGGTCAATTTCCACGCCGCTCTGTTGAAGATTGTGTTGAGTATATGGTTGGTTTGCTCGACGATGCTATTAAAGAACCTAACTTCCCTTGGGTTACTTCCGACCCATCTTCAATGTGGGGACGTTGGACTAAGGCTGGTGCTATGGCTTTGAAGGCAAAGATATTGCAGTTTGCAGCATCTCCGCTGCTTAATCCAAAGGATGGTAAGCCATACTATGATGGCGTAAGCGAGGATGTAAAACCTTTGATAATGTACACTGATGCTTCTAAGTATCAGGAGCGTTGGGATAGATTCTACGATGCATGTAAGGCTTTCTTTGATGCTCTTGACGCAAATGGCTATTATGAATTGACACAGCCTACTGCAAAGACTGCATCTGCATATCGTCTGGCTTATCGTAAGGGATATGCTCTGAATACATCAAAGGAAATTCTTCACATGACTCGTGTTCAGGGATACGATTCATATACAACAGGTCGTTATTGCTGGCACTCTTGGTACACTTCAAGTGTTCCTCGTAACTTGTATTGGCCTACTCAGGAATATGTAGAGAAGTTCTCATGGAGCGACGGAACTCCGTTTAACTATCAGACTGCATATAATTTGACATATAAGGATGGTACGCCAGATGCTCCAGGCGATTTAAAATTGACATCTGGTAATCCAACTTCAAATCCACGTTCGTTGAACGGTATGTTTACAAGCGGTACTCAGTCTGCACTTTCACAGTATCTTATAAATGTAGCATACAATCGTGATCCACGTCTTTATGAAGAGTGTTTTGTAAACAGTCAGAGAAAGAATCTTGATTGGACTACAGGTGCGGTTTCTGGTGATATCTGGGAGTTGTGGTATGGTGGTACAGATGCTCTTGATGGTATCAAGAATCAGTCTGGAATGACTGGTACTGGCTACGGATATACCAAGTATTATATGGGAAATGGTACAACAGCGTCTGGCGACAATCAGCGTTACGGAACACATTGGGTTTATCTGTCTCTTAATGAAATGTATTTGAATTATGCAGAAGCTCTCATTATGAAATCAAATCCTGATGTTACTGCTGCAGTTAATGCAATTAATGTTGTTCGTAACCGTGTAGGTGTAGGTTCGTTTGCTAAAAACTTTGCTTCTACGCATCCTACTTATAAGTCACGTTCTGCAGCAGCTGCTGCGACAGCTGTGATAGATTTGGAAAATGGCGACCAGACAACCGAATTTATGGAAGAGTTGCTTAATGAGCGTGTTCGTGAGCTTGGTTTGCAGGATATCCGCTGGTATGACATGATTCGCTACAAACGAACTGATTGGATGACAAAGCAACTTCATGCATTGGAGATGCATCGTTTGAAGAAGGATGGTAATGGCGTTTGGGCTGAAACTGATACTCAGTGGACTGGCGGTGATAAGTATGTAAATGGTGTTGCCGATATGTCTTCTACACAGCCACGTTATTTCTCATACAAGATCGTTGATATTTTTACGAACAAGAGAGCGCAGTGGGGCAAAGATCCTAAGAGCAATGACATTCGTCGTTGGCTGTTTACTCCGTTCCCATTGAGTGAGATAAATAAAGGTTATGGTCTAATTCAGAATCCAGGCTGGTAATAATCTTTAAAAATAAAGATAATAATGAACACAAAGAATATATTGACACTCGCGTTGCTTGCTGGCATAAGTTTGCCTGCAGCAGCCCAGTGGGACATCATAGATTCTGTTGCATATAAGAATCAGACTGTGAATGTGGGTACATTTAAGAAGTTCTCACGCGAGCAGTCATCAGCTTCGGTGAGCATCATCACAAACAAGGATGTATCACATCGAGGAGCACGAAATATTGGTAATGACATTATTGGACAGGGCACTGGCCTGACATCTCTTCAGGGTTCAGGCAGATATGATACATCCAATCCAACATTTTATATCCGTGGACTTCAGAGTTTGACTAATTCAACAGCTTTGATTCTTGTCGATGGAATAGAACGTTCAATTGAGGATGTTGATGCTCAGGAAGTTGAATCGGTAACAATATTGAAGGATGCAGCGGCAACTGCCCTTTATGGTTATAAGGGTGCAAACGGTGCTATACTTATAACTACAAAGCGTGGAGAGTATGATAGTAAGTCTGTCCGTTTCTCTTATGATCACGACTTTAGTTATTTTGTTAACAAACCAAAGTTCTTGGATGCTGCAACATATGCAAGTGCCGTGAACGAGGCGAGAAGTTTTGAAGGTTTGGCACCGCTTTATAGCGATGCTGCTATTCAGGCGTATAAAAACGGAACTGATGCCTTGAACTATCCGAATGTAAATTGGGTTGATGAGACATTCCGTGACGTTGCTCATACTAACAAATTCAATGTTGAGTTCAAGGGTGGTACGCGTAACTTCCGCTATTATACAATGGCTGCTTTGGTAACAGACAAGGGCTTTATCAAGAATACCAATTTGAACGATGAGTACTCTACTCAGAACAAGTATACACGTTTTACTTTGCGTTCGAATATGGATATGGATATCAGACCAAAGACAAAGTTGCATACCAATATTCTTGCTGTGCTTACTGAATCTTCACAGCCGGGTGCTCAGGCCGATCTTTGGAGTATGATATATACTGTTCCTGCGAATGCCTTTCCAATAAAGGCTGCCGATGGTATTTGGGGTGGTGATGGTACTTATACAACCAAAAATCCTGTAGCTCAGAGTTGTGCCGCAGCATATTATAAGACGCAGAATCGTGCTCTTTATGCAAATATGTCGTTGGAGCAGGATTTGTCTTCAATAACTGAAGGACTTGGCTTTAACATCGGTATGGGATATGATACCCATTCAATGTTGTATGAGGATTACTCAAAGACTTATCGTTACGGATATTATAAAAACGGAACGCTTTCTGTTGACGGTTCTGATTCTGAGTTGGGTACAGGTCATGGCAGTAGTTCTTGGGTAAGAAGATGCTCTTTGGATGCTGATGTACACTACGACCAGACATTTGGCAAGCATAGTGTTTACGGACAGTTGAAGTGGGATTACGAGTTCAACGATATGACTGGTACGAATACTACAGTTTACCGTAACAATTACTCGTTGTTTGCTCATTATGGCTATGCCGATAAGTATATGGCTGATGTAACCCTTATGTATTCAGGCAGTTCGCGCTTGGCTAAGGGCACAAAGTGGGCTTTCTCTCCAACCGTGGCTGCATCGTGGAACTTGCACAAAGAAGATTTCCTAAAGGATGTTGAAGGTATTGACTTCTTGAAGGTTCGTGCTTCTGCAGGTTTGCAGCAACTCGACTTGCTTCCTGGAGATAATATTTGGGCTTACAACACTAATTCTTATACAATCTCTGGAGGAACTTACAACTATTATTCAACAATGGGTGGTGAGTTTACACAGACAAACCTTTCACAGACAGCTTCTTTAAATCCAAGTCGTGAAAAGTCTATGAAGTACAACTTTGGTGTTGATGCTACGTTTGGCGGTTGTGTAAATATCAGCCTCGATTATTACTATCAGCATCGCTATGATATTTGGTGCTCAACATCAGGTTCATATACATCGGTGTTTGGTTTCACAACTCCATACGAAAATATTGGTGTAGTAAACAGCCAGGGCTTTGAGATGTCTGTTGACTATCAGAAGCAGTTTACAAATGGTTTGTCTTTCACTCTTGGAACATCTTTAACTATTAACAAGAATAAGGTTAAGGAGCAGGGCGAGACACCACAGGTTTATGATAACCTTGTCTCAACTGGCTTGCCAGTAAACCAGTTGTTTGGTTACAGAGCCGTAGGTTTCTTTAAGTCTTCAGATGATATAAACGGTGATGGCGTTGTTTCTTCGGATGAGTGCAAGACACTTGGATATCCTGTACATAATCTTGGAACTGTTCGTCCTGGTGATGTTCGTTATTCTGATGTAAACGGTGACGATGTTATTGATACCAACGATCGTCAGACTATAGGTTACAATATTTATTGTCCTGAAGTTTACTATACTTTCCATATTGGTATGGAGTATAAGAAAATCGGTTTTGATGCACAGTTCCAGGGTGCAATGAACTATACAGGTGTTATGAATACAAACGGAATGTTCCGTACTGCCGTTGGTTCAAATACAGTTTCGCAGTATTATTATGATAACCGTTGGACTGTTGAAAATCAGGGCGAATATTGCTTGTTCCCACGTTTGAGCACTTCTTCAAATCCAAACAACGATGTAACAAGTACTCTTAATGTATTCAGCCGCTCATTCTGCAAACTCCGTAGTCTGGAGGTTTACTATTATCTTCCAGAAAACCTTGTCAAGAAGAGCGGATTTATCAGCAACGTTAAGATTTATGGTCGTGGTGTTGACTTGTTCTCAATGGATTTGTTCGGCAAGTTCGACCCTGAGGGCTATGGAGCAACACAGCCACTGACTCGCAGCTTGCAGTTGGGTGCTGCTCTTACTTTCTAACTTTTTCAAATGTAAGGATATGAAATTAAAGAATATATATACAGTTGCATTGGCATCGCTTACGCTTGCTGCTTGTGGTGATATGGATTACAAGGAGTATGTTGTAAACGACAAGGAGTTCATTGAGGGAAACTTCTCTTATGTTGGCGGCTTTATGTCAAAAATATATAACGACCTTGACGCTGATTTTGGAAATTTCGGTGGTGCTATGCATTCAAGTGCAACAGATGAGTCTGTTTTCAGTACTTCGGGCAATGCTGTTGAAGATTTCTTGAACGGTGCATGGAGTCCGGCAAATCCGAGAGCAGATATTTGGACTTCGGCTTGGGAAGGAATTACATATTGTAATGAGTTTCTTGATAACTGGACTGGTTTGACTTTTGATGAACTGAAGCTGAATGACGGTTATGTTAAGCGTATGTTCCAGTATAACAATTACCAATACGAATGTCGTGCGCTTAGAGCATATTATTATTTCACTTTGGTGCGCCAGTATGGAGATATTCCATTCAAGGAGCACAATGCTACAGGTACAGAAGAAACAGCCTTGCCAAGAACCTCAGCAAATGAAATTTTCAACTTCATCGAAAGCGAGTGCGATGACATAAAGGACAAAATTATCGTTGATTATACTGATATAGGTGATATGTCTATCAATTCTCCTGAAACGGGTAGAATAAACAAGATTGCTGTGCTGGCTATAAAGGCTCAGGCTGCAATGTATCACGCATCTCCTTTGTTTAATCCAAATAATGATGTAAATTTGTGGTACAAAGCATGCTTGGCATACAAAGAACTGATGGAAGAGTGCAAGGCTGAGGGTAAGACCCTTTGTCCTAAGTACAGTACATTGTGGAGCGATACTTATTATTCTGATGCTGATTTCTACAAGGAGAACCTGTTCACACGTCGTGTGGCAGCATCTACATCGTTCGAGACATATAATCTGCCAGTAGGCTATTCTAGCGGTAAGGGTGGTAATTGTCCTACACAGGATCTGGTTGATGCATACGATTGTACCGACGGTCTTCCTATAGATGAGAGTCCTTTGTACGACCCGCAGAATCCATACGCAAACCGTGATTCGCGTTTGTCTATGACTGTAGCATGCAATGGCGATGTATGGCCAAATGATATTGTAAATACTTCGTACAGTGCTTTGCAGACTTACATTGGCGGTGCTCATGGCTCAGGCTCAGGAACAAGTTACTATACACCAACAAGTTATTACTTGAAGAAGTTTGTATATGCTTCTTGTATTCTTCGCTCTGGTTACACAACTGCTGCAACTTATCACCCTTGGATTGTATATCGTCTTGGTGGTGCATATCTTAACTATGCAGAATGTCTGTTCCAGTATTTCAAGGCACAGGGCAAGGAAAATGCGGCTGATGCTGTAACCGATGAGTTTGATGTTGCAGCACGCACATATGCAAGCAAAACTCGTGTCCGTGCAGGCTTGCCTGAGTTCCCAAGGAAAATGACAAACGATGAATTCTGGGCAAGATACAAGAAGGAACGTCAGGTTGAACTTGCCTTCGAGGGACATCGCTTCTACGATGTGCGTCGTTGGAAAGATACAGAAGAGGCAACAAAGTTCCTGAATATTCATGCCATGGATATAACCCTTAACGAGGATGGCTCTTATTCGTATGCTAAGCGTGCTATTACGCGTGGTGATGGTAAGTGGCAGGAGAAGTGGAACTTGTTCCCAATTTCTCAGACCGAGATTTCTAAGTCTGGTGGTGCTTTGACACAGAATCCGGGCTGGTGATAAAACAATAAAATTATGCTTTTGTGGCTACACTGCACACAAAAAAGGGTGTAGCCCAAAAGTTTTAATATATACTAAATATTATTAATAACTTTTAAACTTTTACAATCATGAGAAAGTTTACATTATTGGTCCTTGGTCTTTTTATGGCCTTAGGTGCGAGCGCTGATAATAAGGTTATCTATCAGCAGAATTTCCAGGACAAAAACAAAGCATTAGAAGCGTGGGAAAACAGCCGTGCAGGTAAAGTTGAGATGTCTGTTGTTCAAACACAGGAGTTGAACTATTTGCAGTTAACTTTGGGACAGAATAACGGTACTCGTTACAACTCTTTCTGGGGCGATGTTTATGGCAATGAGTTGGCAGCAGGAAAGGATTATACTCTTTCTTTCATGTTCAATTATGCCCAGTTTGGAAATAATAGTAGCAATGCAGCACAGCGAAATAACGAAATCGCTATCTGGAATGTTCCTGCCACTGGTTTGGGCTTGGGTAGTTATTGGGGATCAACTGCCGAGATTATTAATGCAAATGCAACAGCAGAAGCTCCTGTTGAAGGTGCTGCTTATTTGTTCAAACTGACTCAGTGTGCTTCTGGTTCAGCTGCTGGTGATGGCGGTTATGCTACATCTGCAACTGGTACATGTTATTTTAATGTTAATGTAGACCAGAATGTTGGTGCAATTACAGCTCCAGACTCTATCAACTTGTCTGCTTCACAGTGGTATGTAGTAAATCTTACTGTGTCTGGACAGAAGGTTGACTATACAATTACCCCTTACGGTGAGGAAGCTCCTTTGCGTTCTGGCTCACGAACATTGCCAGAGGGGGTAGATAACCGTGCTGGTGGCTTGGTTACATATCAGGCTCGTTATCAGGGTATCCTTGATTTTGCTGACATCAAGATTTCTCATGAGGTTGAAGGCGATGTTGCTGCAAATCCTACAGTGGTTCTTTCTGAGGTTCGTGGTAACGACCGTGTTTACAACATCAACTTCAGCGATGGCGAAGAACTTCACTACACACTTCCTGGTGGCGAGGAGCAGGTAATCGATTACTGGTCTGCTTACAACGAGGCTACAAATGTTTCTGGTTCTATTCAAGTTGTGGTTACTCAGTCTGGCGACCTTGTAGCATACACAACAAAGGGTGAAGCTAAGTCTGATGTCATCACAACTCCTGTAGAGTGTGGTAAGATTCAGCTTCCTGCACCAACATATAGCATTACATCTGTAGAGGAAGGATTTGGCAAGACATTCAATGTTTCTGTTGATAATGCTTCTGTTCTTCTTTCACCAGCCGTTGCACTTTCATGGACAATCAAGTATAACGATGGCACATCTGAGACTGGCTCATACACTGGTTCAAGTACATCTATTTCTTTGTCAAAGGCAGGTACTGCAACTATCAAGGTAACTTCAATCCCTGTTGAGGGCGTTTACTACTACGATGCAAATGAGGTTGTTCTTACAAACGACGTTGAGTACACTATTGCTAAGGATGTACAGTATCATGAGTGGACAGAGGCTCAGCTTTCTGCAAATCCTGCATTTGAAAAGAGTACAGAGGGTGTTGTTGCCGATACAAATACATCTCACTGGGGCGGTCGTTGGATGAACGAGCATCCAAAGAATTATACAGATGGAACTGATGGTGTTGCTGACTGGTGGAAGGCTCCAAGTAAGGTGTTT
>JAEEGF011405938.1_pt1 | contig 11178 bp, 6 predicted proteins | sample 9134171 | NCBI WGS metagenome assembly JAEEGF01 (sample SAMN16246542, study PRJNA631951) | gut metagenome | biome: gut microbiome; feature: rumen; material: AP-attached | host: Bos | place: Iran: Karaj | collected 2018-10
TACGGACTATACCGCTCAGAGCATTGAGAACAAGGAACCCAACGACCGTCCTCTGGCCCTGGGTTACTCCGGTTACTATGGCCTCACCAACAACTCCTACACCACCATCTACGGTGATGTGATGGCTACCTTCAGCCGCAAGTTCGCCGAGAAGTTCGGCCTGGATGTAGTTGCCGGTTATTCCGCCCGTTCCGAGAGAGCTCTCAATTCCTCCGTAGGCACTGACGGTGGCCTCACCGTGGAGAACTGGTTCCACCTGAACGCTTCCCGCAACAAGACCAACGCCGGTATGACCAAGACCGAATTCCTCAAGCAGGCTATCTTCGGTACGGTCTCCTTCTCCTATAAGGATTGGGCATTCATCGAAGGTACCATCCGTAATGAGACGGTTTCCACCCTGGCTGTGGGCAACAACTCTTACTGGTATCCTTCCGTGAACGGATCCCTCATTATGTCCGAACTGTTCAACATGCCCGCCGCTGTTGATTTCCTCAAGCTCCGTGCTTCCTATGGTATCGTAGGTAATGCTCCCGCTATGTACAAGGCCGCTATGGTTTACACCCAGAAGACCATCAACCAGCCCGATACCTACACCTACAATATGATCGATGCCAGCCTGAACAACAACGCCCTGCGTCCTGAGACCACCTACGAATTTGAGGTTGGTTTGGAAGGCAAGTTCTTCAAGAACCGCCTGGGCTTCGACCTGGCTTACTATAACAAGCGCATCAAGGACCAGATCCTGCAGACCACCGCTCCTATGAGCTCCGGTGGTTCCTCCATCTGGATGAACGTAGGTGAACTCCAGAATCAAGGTATCGAATTCAATCTGTACGGCACCGTGGTTGAGAACCGCGACTGGCGTGTAGACCTGAGCGGTAACCTCGCCTGGAACACCAACAAGGTTCTGAAACTCGCCGACGGCCTGGATCGTCTGCAGCACCGCAGCCTGGACGGTGGCGCCGTATTCCTCTACTCCGATGTGGGTAAGAAGATGGGCGACCTCTATTCCTATGCACCTCAGACCGACGCCAACGGCAACCGTATCGTAGGTGCCGACGGTTTCTACAAGCTCACCGCCGAGCCCGTCAAGGTAGGTAACGCCCTGCCCGACCTCATTGGTGGCTTCTCCTTCTCCGTGAGCTACAAGCGCTTCACCCTGGATGCCAACTTCAACTTCCAGATTGGCGGTGATGTGGTGAACACTCCTTACGAATATATGATGGGCCGCGGTACTCTTGTAGAGTCCCTCAACGGTCGTGATGCCGCCCACGGTGGTGTTACCTATTACTTCAAGGATGGCCAGTGCGTTCCTACCACCGCTTCCGCCGGTCCTAACGGCGAGCGTGTCTGGGACAACGGTCTCATCCTGCCCGGCGTGAACGAGAATGGTCAGCCCAATACTACCATCATCAACGCCGACAAGTACTACCACTGGACCTACAACTGGGGTGTTGACGAGCCTACGCACTACGCCGACGCTATCTTCAAGAACACTTACCTGAAGTGCCGTGAAATCACCCTCACCTATGCTCTTCCTGAGAAGCTCACCAAGGGCTGGTGCCAGGGCCTGAAGCTTTCCGTCTTCGCTCGTAACCCGTTCTACATCTACAAGAACCTCCCCATCTGGGATGCTGAAGCCTCCGACTCCACCGGTTGGACCAACCAGGCATTCCTTGAGGGTTCCACCAATGCTAGCCGCACCTTCGGTTTCTCCCTGCGTGCCAACTTCTAAACCTGGACGTGAACCTCTAAATGATTATGACAATGAAAAAGATATTTGCACTTACTCTGGGTCTCACGGTTCTGATGTCCGTATTCTCCTGCTCGAAGAAAGACTTCGAGAGCAAGTACGCCGATCCGGCCAAGACCTCTACGGTTACCTGCGCCAAGCTGATGACCGGTGCATTCTATGTAGCCTGTGATACCTATAAGGGTTTCGGTTACAACACTTACTGGCGTCTGTACACTTGGGAAGGTTTCTTTGCCCAGGTGAATCAGCAGAGAGGCTTCAACAACAATTCTGGCAGTGTTTATTTCCTCCAGGATGGTTGGGCCAACGACCGCTGGGAGAACTTCTACAAGCTCCTTGCCCAGTATCGTCTGATGGAAGCCACCTATGACGCCGAGTCCGATAGCGACAAGGAAAACGACGCCATCTTCCTGGATCTGACCAAGGTGTTCCTCTATGACCATCTCGCTCAGCTTTGCGATGCCTTCGGCCCGGTTCCTTTCTCCGAGGCTGGTTATCTGGGCATCACCAGCGACCTGGCTAATTCCTATCCTGCCTATGACAGCGATGAAACGCTGTACGGTATGATGATCGATGAGCTGGGAGACCTTTATCAGTCCATCCTCAAGCGCAACACCAACAGTTCTCCCATGGTGAAGGCCGCCCTCCAGGCTCAGGACTTCATCAACAAGGGTGATCTCCAGAAGTGGGCCCGCTATGCCAACTCCCTGCGTCTGCGTCTTGCCATTCACGTGGCGGCCAAGGGTAGCCTCACCTCCAAGGCCCAGGCTGCCATCAAGGAGTGCGTTCAGCGTAATATGGTGGACAGCATGGCCAATGGCATCTTCGGTGAAGTGAGCAGTGAGAACGTAGGTGACGGTAAGTTCTATGAGTGGTATAAGGAAGGCTTCGCCGGAGACGGCAAGAACGTGACCGCTTCTCAGAAGATGATCGATGTCATGAAGATTACCGGTGCGGATGATCCTCGTCTGAAGATTATCTACAACCCCAACGGTGAAGGCAAGTTTATTGGAAAGAGCGTATTTGAAGATTCTGCAGACCAGGCCAAGTACGATGCTATCTCTGTTTGGAAGGATCGCCACTATGCCACCCTCGACTCTGTTACCTTCATTGCCAACGGCCTTATGAAGAACGCCATCTTCTCTCCTGCAGAGAACTACTTCCTCCTGGCCGAGGCTTATCAGCAGAATTATGCTACCGGTAATGCCAAGGAGGCTTTCGTAAAGGCTGTCGTCCTCTCCATCGATGAGTGGTTCGATCGCAATATGAGTGCCCAGGATCCTGGTAACTATGGCTTCAAGACCCACTACAAGGCCGATAAGGCTCCCACTGCACTGGAAGCTACCGCTTACGCCAACGCAGTTTGGGAAAAATACGACAATAAGCTGGAGGCCATCATGACCCAGAAGTGGCTGCATATGGGCATCATGGGTGCTCACGAGAGCTTCACCGACATCCGTCGTACCGGCTATCCCCGTCTGGCCTATCCTACGGATACCCAGGCCCAGCGTAACCCCAACATCATCCAGCGTGTGCTCTATCCGCTGGTTGAGAAGAACAACAACACCGAGAACTACAACGCTATCACCGCCACCTTCAAGGATGACAATAGCACCGTTCTGTTCTGGGCTACTGCCCTTATGAACAACGTGAACTAGTTTGCAATACTCACAAATTAGGGCGACCCATCGGGGCCGCCCTTTTTGTATCCTTCTGTTGCAGGTTTAAGTAATATGTTATATATTTGCAAAAAATGTTATACAAATGAGTGCCGTAACAGAAAGAAAAAGCCCCAGTATCCAGACAGCCTTCCGGATTCCGGAAGATCTTCTTGCAAGGATCAAAAGAGAGGCAAAAAGGAGAGGTACATCTGTCAATGCTTATGTGGTAGATATCCTTGATAAAGAAACGGAGATTGAGTGGCCCAAGCTGCCCAAGGATTACAAGGTTTCTCAGGAAATCCTGAATTTGCAATGTGTGAAGAATTGGAAGGAGCCCTCCAGGGAGGAGTTGGAGGAGGATCCTCGTTTGGCGGCTATTCTTGGTTATTGATGAGTTGAAGTATGAAGCCTAAAGTGTTGATTGATACCAATGTCCTAATGGACGTTTTGTTGGGAACCCGTCCTTCCAGTCCGGCCTCCCGATTCATATTTGATTGTATTCAATCCGGCCAATTGGAGGGATTGATTGTGACTCAGAGCATAGTGGATGCTTCTTACGCTCTTAAAAAATATGGTGAAGGTGCTTTACAGGCATTCAGAGAGTCCGTTTTGTCCTTTTACAGCTATATCAACGAAGACTATATTTCTTCTTTTGATATAGAGTATGCCTGCAGGCAATCCTCTGGAGATTTTGAAGATGATGCATTGTATGCCAGGGCAAAGGATACAGCGTGTGATGCTATTGTAACCAACGATCAAAAATTCCGTAAAAGATACGAGGGTGAAGACCGTCAAATCCGGTTCTTCACCCCCGAAGAGTTAATGTCTGAACTTACTACAGACTAAACTTCAGCGCTATAGGCTCCTGCTTGAGGCCCTTGGCGGGGAGTTTTACGGTAACCTGGTCACCCTTGACGGTGGCCTTTACTTTTTTACCGTTGTTGAGGATGGTTACCTTCCCGCCCTTGGGGAGGTTGCCGGTCCAAGTAATTTCTGCAGGAAGCTCTTCGCCGTCTTCCAGGGCGTAGACGGCATAGAGGGTCTTGCCGTCCTTGGAGGCGTTGAACCAAGTCTTGCCGCAGTTGTAGTTGGAGGTGATGCGGGTATTGTAGATGGCTTCTCCGCATCGGCCCATCCAATCTCCGATGACCTCCAGGATGGCAACGGCGGGGCCTTCGATGATGCCGGTGGGAGTAGGACCTACGCCCAGCACGAAGCAGCCGCCCTTGGCCACAATCTCCGAGAGGATGCCAATGACTCTACGGGCCGATTTATAAGGTGCGTTGGGCACCCAGCCCCAGTCGTTGGAAAGGGTGATGCAGGATTCCCAGGGATGGGCGATCTGCCGGTCGGGAATGCTGCGCTCGGGGGTCTGGTAGTTCTCGTTGGGGCCCTGGATGGTGCGGTCTACGCTGATGAGGCCGGGGCTTACGCGGCGGGCGTCTACCAGCACTTCGTTGAGGCCCACCTGGTCTCCGGTGATCCAGCCGCCGTCCAGCCAGAGGATGTCCAGCTGGCCGTATCGGCCTCCGGTAATCTCACGCAACTGGTTCTGGGTGAAATCCACGTAATTCTGCCACCAGTCCGGGTGCTGCTTCACGTTGTAGTTGATGCCGCGGCGCGGGGTGGCGTAGTAGGGATTCCAGAACCACTCGCAGTGCCAGTCGGGCTTGGAGAAATAGGCGCCAATCCAGAAATCCTCGTTGCGGAAAGCGTCAAAGACATAGCGGGCGGCGTCGGCCCTGGGGTTGCCGGCAAAGGGACCGGCCTTGGCAATGGAGAAGTCCGTGTACTCCGAGTCAAACAGGCAGAAGCCGTCGTGGTGCTTGGTGGTGAAGATCATATACTTCATACCGGCATCCTTGAATACCTGGGCCCACTGCTCGGGGTTGAAGTCCACGGGGTTGAACTCCTTGGACAGGCCCCAGTACCACTGTTTGTAGCCTTCGTAGGTGGAACCTTCCGGACGGGTAATCCAGTCTTCGTTGCAGATGCTCCAGGATTCCACGATGCCGGGGACGCTGTACAGACCCCAGTGCATCAGGACGCCAAACTTGAGGTCCTGCCAGGCGTCCAGTTTTTCCAGCACGGCAGGGTCTGTGGGCCATTCGTAGCCGTCACTCTGCTCGTGTACAAAACTGTTGTCCTGGGCCGATGCTGCCAGAGCCAGAAAGCTGAAGCCGAGTGTGAGAAGGATTCTTTTAATCATGATGTTATCGTTTTAGGTACAAATATATGCTTTTTATAAAAGAAATGAAAGAATAGATATTAAAAAGTTTTAAAAATAAAAGAAGTTCGGGTTTTTCTTTGAGATTTCATAAATAATGGCCAACTTTACACCTTCAAATGAAAAGAAACTATTGTAAGACTTTAATATTTCCTGCCCCTCTTGATTAAAAGGGACAGGCTTTTTGTTTGAATTCCTAAACCGTTTTTAAAACTAATTATTAACCAATTAATTATGTTCAAAAAGCTTCAATCAGTTTTACTGATGTTCATCCTGGTCTCCGTGTCCTGGGTGGCCTCTGCTCAGAACCAGACGGCAAAAGGTGTTGTTGTTGACAACATCGGCCCCGTCGTAGGTGCTGGCGTAGTTGTAGCCGGAACCAACAACGGTACCATGACCGATGTAGATGGTTCCTTTACGCTTCCCAATGTACCCAAAGGCGCAACCCTCGTGGTGAGCTGCATGGGTTACGAAACCGTAGAGGTCGTTTTCAATGGCCAGCCCATTAACGTCACTCTCCGTGAAGACAGTGAACTCCTGGACGAGGTGGTTGTGACCGCCCTCGGTATCTCCCGTGAAAAGAAGTCCCTCGGTTATGCCGTGCAGGACGTGAAGGCGGAAGAACTCACCCGTGGCGGTGGCGTGACCCTCACCGACGCCCTGATGGGCAAGGTGGCCGGTCTGTCCATCAACAATTCCGCCACCGGTGCCGGCGGTTCCACCCGTGTGGTTCTGCGTGGTAACTCCTCTCTGTCCGACAACAACTCTCCTCTGTACGTGGTGGACGGTGTTCCCTACGATAACGGCGGTATGCCCGGTGCAGACCAGGCCGGCCTTTGGGGTTCCAAGGACCACCAGGGCGGTGCTTTCGACATCAACCCCGAGGACATCGAGAGCGTTTCCGTGCTGAAGGGCGCTACGGCTGCCGCTCTGTACGGTTCCCGCGCCGGTAACGGTGTTATCCTCATCACCACCAAGAAGGGTGGCAAGGGTCAGGAAAAGATCGGTGTCAGCTACAGCGGCAAGTTCACCTGGTCTCCCGTTGCCTACTTCCCGGCTCTCCAGAACGTTTATGGCCAGGGCTCCCTGGGCGTGTACGATCCCGAGGAATCCGGTTCCTGGGGCCCCCAGATGGGTTCCATCGCTCCTGTAGCCAACTGGTGGGATGGTTCTACCACTATCCCTTACCAGGGTACTGAGAACCCCTGGAAGGAATTCTACCGCACCGGTAACAGCCAGAGCAACAACGTAACCCTCGCCGGTGGCAGCAAGGACAATCCTTTCCGTCTTACCCTGGGTTATGACAACACCAACTCCGTGGTGAAGACCTCCAACATCAAGCGCGCCAGCGTGGATTTCGTATCCAGCAATAAGCTCACCGACTGGCTCAAGCTGGACGTGAAGGCCAACTACGTGAATACTTCCGGTGCCAACCGTCAGGCCCGTGGTGCCTACGGTTCCTCCTTCAACATCCTCACCATGCCCCGTAGCATCCGTATGTCCGACCTGGCCGAGCACTGGCTGGACGAGACTGTGGTTGCTGCCGGCGGTGAAGGTCAGATCAACTGGCACAAGGTCAGCCCTAACTGCCAGAACCCCTACTTCATCCAGAACACCCGTGTGAATGGTGACGTACAGCACAAGTTCTTCGGAATGGCCGGCCTCACCATCAACCTGATGAAGAACCTCACCCTCAAGGTGAAGGACGGTATTACCTGGGCCGGTTCCACCGAGAAGGAATCCATGCTCTACAAGAACGCCGGTTTCCGCGTGCCCAGCTTCGATATGCGCAAGAGCACCACTTATGAGAACAACCTGGAAGGCCTCCTCAGCTACAACAACAGCTTTGGTGACTTCGAGCTGGGTGTGAGCGTCGGTGGTAACCTGATGCACTACAAGAACGAAGTTCTCCGCGCCATCTCCAAGGATATCCCCTTCAACGGTGCTTTCTATGTGGCCGCCGGTTCCCTGGACGGTGACACCTGGAACTCCATCTACGAGAAGGAAATCCAGTCTGTCTATGCATTCGCCAACCTGGGTTGGAAGAACTTCCTCTTCCTGGACCTGACCGCCCGTAACGACTGGTCTTCCACCCTCCCTGCCGCCAACCGCAGCTACTTCTATCCTTCCGTGAGCGCCTCCTGGCTCATCACCGGTATGCTGGATGAGATTGGTGCAGACTACAACAAGGATTTCGTGGACTACGGTAAGATCCGCGCTTCCTGGGCCAAGGTGGGTAAGGATACCGATCCTTATCAGCTGCAGACCCTGCTGGGTACCACCAGCGGCATCAACGGTCTCCAGTACATCACCTATCCTACCACCCGCGCCAATGCCAACCTGAAGCCCGAAATGGTGACTTCCTGGGAAGTAGGTACCGAGTGGCACTTCTTCAAGAACCGTCTGGGTATCGACCTCACCTACTATCGTTCCAACACCCGGAACCAGGTGATGAAGATCGCCCTTCCTTACTCCTCCGGTGTCCAGAACCAGTGGATCAACGCTGGTAACATCCAGAACCAGGGTATTGAGCTCCAGCTCAATGGTGACTTCATCCGCACCCGCGACGTCACCTTCGGCGCCACCTTCAACTTCGCCAAGAACTGGAACAAGGTTGTAGAACTGTATCACAATGCCGAAATGGGCATCGATATGGACCGCTACTCCCTGGGTAACATCAACTTCTCCTCCTCCGGCGACGGTACCGTGTACGCCATCGAGGGCCGTCAGATCGGCACCCTCTACGGCACCGGTTACAAGTATGACGAGAAGGGCAACAAGATTATCGGTGAAAACGGCCTGCCCGTGATCGAATCCAACAAGGAGATTGCCAGCGTGGCTCCGGACTTCACCGGTTCCTTCGGCCTCAACTTCGCTTGGAAGGGCCTGGGCGTGAACGCTCTGTTCTCCTTCCAGAAGGGTGGCAGCCTGTATTCCGCTACTGAGTATATGACTCTGCACAGCGGTACCGGCCTGCGCACGGCAGATCGTCAAGACCGCGTGATTGAAGGTGTTACCGAGTCTGGCGCCAAGAACACCGTTCCTGTGACCGCCCAGAACTTCTGGAACAACATCCCTATGGAAGAGTGCGTATACGACGCTTCCTACCTGAAACTCTCCGAGCTCTCCATCAGCTACAGCCTGCCCAAGAAATGGCTGGAGAAGGCCTTCAACGGCTATGTGGACAATGTCCGCGTTTCTGCTGTGGGTTCCAACCTCTTCTACTTCCTCAAGAACACCCCTGGTACCACTCCTGACGGTGCTCTCACTGAGAACTCTCTCATGGCTACCGCCTTTGACCTGTGCCCTTACCCGGCCACCCGCAACTTCGGTTTCGCCATCAACATTGGTTTCTAATTTAAAGGGAGAAAGTGAATATGAAAAAGTTTATCATACCTGTTCTGGCTCTCCTCGCCCTGGCTTCCTGCACGGCTAAGTTCGACGAAATGAACAAGCCTACCACTGGCCTTACCGCAGAGTCTGCACAGCCCATGTACATCTTCGGCCGTACGCTGTACAACGGTTCCTCCAATGACCACCAGCGTAACTTCAACCTGAATGATGATATGTACGCCCACTACTTCGCCGATGGTCTTGGCTGGACCGACTACTGGCGTTACAACGCCGGTTGGGGTGATATTTACTGGCGTGACTTCTATACCGACCGTCTCCAGGAGTACTGGCTCATCAACGAAATCACCGAAGGCCAGGATATGTATACCTGTGTCCGTGCCGCCAACGACATCTGGAATGTTGTTCTCTGGCTCCGCGTGATTGACCGTCACGGAGATGCTCCTTACTTTGACGCAGAAGGCAACTACGCCGCCGGTAAGGGTACCACCCTTCCTTACAGCAATGTGGAAGATATCTATGCAGACCTTATCAAGCGTCTGAAGAATGATGTCGCTCTCCTTGGCAACACCAGTGGCCAGGTAGATTTCGGTGCCTATGACTTCCTCTTCCAGAACAACTGGAACCAGTGGAAGAAGTTCGCCAACACCCTCATCATGCGTCTGTCCATGCGTTTTGCCAATGTCTGGGATGACTTCAAGCAGGATTTCATCACGGCTTCTGCCGCCTGCTTCGACAGCCCTTCCGACTATGCCCGCATCAGCTGCGATACCGGTGTTTGGGGTGACTATTACGACCGTACCTTCAACGACTGGTCCAACACCTTCACCAACTGCGACTTCATGGATATGATGAATGGTACCAACATCGGTTATATGACCGGTGTCGTGGATCCTCGTCGTGCCTTCTTCTTCCTGCCCGGTACCGATGCCGCAACGGCCGGTAACAGCAACTGGGATGGTTATCCTTTCGACTACACCACGGATAACAAGGCCAAGATGATCAAGGACCACGGTGGTGAGAAGTCCTATGCCCGTCTGAATATGTACGAGAAGGATGGTTTCTTCCACTACAGCAAGGCTGGTAATGAGAACCTCTCCTGGTGCTACAGCTCCTATTCCGAGGCTCTGTTCCTGAAGGCCGAGGCTGTTCTCCGTGGCTGGATCGGTGGCGACGCCGAGGCCATCTGGAAGGCTGCCATCAAGGCTTCCATGGACGAAATCAGCACCTTCGTCACCCGTTCCGGCGGTAAGGCGACCATCAGCAGTGCCGAAGCCGATGCTTACATCGCCGCCCTTCCTCCTTTCGGCGCCAACAAGGAAATGCAGCTCCGTTCCATCATGATCCAGAAATGGGTTGCCCTGTATCCCAACTCTGTTGAGGCTTGGGCCGAGCAGCGCCGCACCGGTTATCCGGATTACTTCAGCGGTGTTCTTACCTATCCTCAGGTGAGCGCCAGTTCCGGTGTGTCCGTAGGAAACATCATCCAGCGTATCCCTTATCCTCAGAACGAGTATAATACCAACGCTACGAACATTCCTGCCGAATACAAGGATTACAACGCCAAGAATATGGAGAAAGGTATCTTCTGGAGCCTGAAGGGTGAAAACGGTGTGCTGAAAGCCGCTGAAGCCCCTGTCAACCACTTCTAGTAGATCCGTTGCATAAATTTGCCGGCGACTCTTTCGAGCCGCCGGCTTTTTTATGGAGAAATATTAGATGCCGAAATACTCCCGGTACCGGTCGTAGAGGTGACCGGCCTGCGCGTAGGCGCTTTGCGGGCTCATGAAGTGGCTGAATTCAAAGGTAATGGCCTTGTCGTAGTTGCAGCGTCCGGCGGCTTCCAGTTTCATACGGAGCTTGTCAAACTTGATGGGAAGGAAGCGGATGGGCATATCGCGGTCAAAGCTTTCGGCGTTGGTCCAGCACTGCATGCCGTATTTTTCGGCCAGCTTTTTATTGACGCTGAAGAAGGCATCCAGTTCGTCGTAGTCAATATGGCCGTCCTGGAAGGCGCAGGCGTCCACGTATTCGTGGATCCCGTCAAAAATCTCGTTCCATTCGCGCTCGTGCTGCTCTACGGATACGGCCTGGTCCCTGGTCAGGCTTCCGCTGGCGGCATCCACCGCCTTTTTGCCGTCTATCCAGGGAGAAATGAAGGTGGGCAGGCCGCCGGAGACTTCCTT
>JAEEGF012364941.1_pt1 | contig 11178 bp, 9 predicted proteins | sample 9134171 | NCBI WGS metagenome assembly JAEEGF01 (sample SAMN16246542, study PRJNA631951) | gut metagenome | biome: gut microbiome; feature: rumen; material: AP-attached | host: Bos | place: Iran: Karaj | collected 2018-10
ATGGTTTTCCCCTCAGGAATACTGACAGACGGCCGTCTCGACCCAACTCCCCATGAGATGGTATTCGGTCACAAACTATACGATGACGATATCGAGATGTTCGCCCGCCGCATACTACCTTTCATTGTTTGGAACAATATCTACCGGCGTGAAAACCTTGTCAGATCCGGAATCAGATGGGACGTCAACCTGAAGTCGCTCCAAGATGCAGACTTCAATCTCCAGACCCTCCTCTCAGGTATGAAATACGACTATGCTCATGTCGACCCGGACTATGCATACCGCACAGCCGCAAAAACAGCCTCTGTATCCTCGAGAATCATAACCGACTCCCACAAAAACAGTCACATCTATGCCACGGACAAGTTCTTCAGCACCATCATCTCCAAATTCGGACATAAATACGACAAGGCTATCACCGACGGTGCCATGAAAATATTCTATACCGCGATAAGATCAAAGATGGACAGCCAATTTGCCGCCGATATGGCAAATTGCATCAGAAAATATAATAAACACAAAGGTTTGTCGTTTATAATAAAAGTTAAATTTTGCCAGGCACTAAATTATCTGATATCCTATAAGAGGGCAAGACAAATTGCCTTTCTGCCGTTCCTTATCAGAAGCTCATCTGCAAACAAGAGAAAACTAAAAGGATTAGAAGAGAAGACAAGAGTGACTCATGTTAAGGCTTTCAATAATAATTGTAACATATAATTCTGAGAAAGACATCTACCAATGTCTCGATTCCATCTATGCTTTTTCCGACCTTCCAGAGGAGGAATTCGAGATTATAATTGTAGATAACAACAGCAAACATGTTGATGAGCTTTTCTCCCGCATCAGGCAAGACTATCCCAGGAATGTCCATTGTGTCAAGAACCCTAAAGGCAATGGCGGTTATGGTCAGGGCAACAACATTGGAATCAAAGAGGCAAAAGCTCCGGTTGTCCTCATCATGAACCCCGACATCCGGCTTATACAACCAGTCTTCCTGACACCTGTGAAAGCAATGGAGGCTGACCATGATATCAGTATGTATGGGATGAAGCAGATGCTGACAGATAAAATCCCCAGCAAAAACTCATTCAGCTGCACCTATATGATGAATGGCTATCTTTACACCATCATGACAGCAGTGTCCAACCGATGGGACTATTTCAACCCGAAATACATGTATTTCTCCGGATGTTGCTTCTTTATCAGAAAAGACCTGTTCCAAACCATCGGTCTCTTCGACGAGACAGTGTTCATGTATGGAGAAGAGGACGACATCCACTACAGGATGACTCAGAAACATGGAGCCCACATGGTCTATAACCCGAAGCTCAGATATATCCACAAAACACTCGGAAGGAAGCCAACTCTCTCTTACCATAAGCAAGTCGTTGATGTTGCGATTCTCCAAAACGAGAAGAAAGGCTACCCCAAAAGGAAAACGGTCCTTAACCGCATACGTAACACTCGGATGCTGCTGTGGCGTGAATGGCTTAAGCTTAAACTTGGAAAGGCAGACCATGAACACTACGAACAGCTAAGAGCATATATGAGCTACCTTAAAAGTCTCAGATAATTTTTTTAATCATCAAATATGAGTGAGTTTCAAATTCTATTATCCTGCATGCATCAGAAAGACTGGTCTATCGTAGGAAAGTCAAATATCTGCTCGGATGTGGTTATTGTGAACCAATGCGACCGTGACGAGCAGCAGACAGGGGTATTCAAAACCCTTAACGGGGATGATGCGGCTGTGACTTTTGACTGCACCACAGAACGCGGTCTGTCAAGAAGCAGAAACAGAGCCATCCGAATCTCCAATGCGGAAATCTGCCTCATAGCCGATGATGACGAACTCTTCGAGACTGACTGCAAGCAAAATATCCTCAACGCATTCAATCAAAACCGTGAATACGATGTTATTCTTTTCAAAGTTGATTTCAACAACAAACAATATCCTGCCAAACGCCAAAAAATAGGCTACATTCAAGCTTTACGTACCTACAGTGTGCAAATTGCTTTCAAGAGAAAATCCATCGTGGAGAAAGGAATTGCATTTGACGAGGAGATGGGATCAGGAACAGGCCACGGATGTTGCGAAGAGGCAAAATTCATATACGACTGCCTGAAAGCCAAGTGCAAAGTTCTCTATGTCCCGGTGAGAATCGCAAAAATAGAGAAAACAGGCTCGTCCGTATGGTTCAGAGGCCATGACTCAAAGTTCTTCTTCGACAGAGGATGGGCCACCAGGCGGTTCATGGGCAAATTCTGGGCATCGTTATATGCTGTCTATTATGCATTAGCAAAGCATAAGACATATAGACCAGACTGCAAGATGTCTACCGCTCTAAAGTATATGTTCAAGGGTATCCGAACACTGAACTATCCGGAAAATCCTAATTTTGAATAGATTTCCGCTCAAAAGTCGGATTTCCTAAAATCCTCACTCACAACCGATACATCCCGAACTGCTAACGGGCACCTGAAAAAGGGCAATAATCACACATGAGAATCACACTTTTAAAGAACCGTCCCGATTTGAGTGTTATTTTTCTTAAGAGCGCTTAGGTTTATAAACCCTCACCCAGTCAATCTCAAGATATGCAGGTAACGCTCTGGTGTCAAGATACTTGGCAGACTTTGTTGCCCATTGCATACTTAAAATCAGAAACTCCGGATAGGTGGAATAAGGGAACTGACCTTCTGACGCAAAAACTGTATTTCGGGGGTAAGTGAACGTGACTTTATTGTCAACCCTGAACACTAACGCATCTTTCAGAATCTCGACAGAATAGACGTGCCATTTTCCGGGATTCACATCCACAAACTTAAGACTCTCCTTCGAGTTAGCTTTCTTTCGTGTGTGGAGATACGCATTATGCGTGTTGTGCTGAATTTTCATGTCCAGATTAAAATGCTCCATGATGTCGATTTCAGCATACTTCGGGTCGGTCAGCCCTTTCGTGTTCTTGTTGTGCCCCATCCATATTGCAGGCCAGCACCCCATCACACTCGACATACGTGCTCTGACATCAACCCTTCCCTCCAACACTGTATATTTGCCGTCGGTGGTGATTCCCCCTGTCACTACTCTTGCCGTGTCTCCCCTTGCCCAGCCTGTGTTGTTCATGCAATAAAGACGCAGACGCCCTTTCTTCAGCTGATATAGGCGGTCGTCGTCCGACATATACCGATTCCATGGACTGGTACGCCGCTTGCATTTGCTCCATTTCGTCTGGTCCAGAGTGTTACCGTCAAAATTATCCTCCCAGTCAAGCACATACTCCGGTGATGTGTAGGGCCGCTGGTTAGTCAGTACCATGCTGTTGTCTGATGCCGTCATCTTCACGATAATCGCTGTCAGAAGCAAGAGTGATAAAGACATAAATGCGATGATTTTGTTCTTTCTGCTCATAATAAAATCAATTATAAGTGATTGTCTTTTTATTTACACATTCATGTTTCAGACACACGCGAATGTCTTCTGATCCATATGTGATACAAAGATACGAAAAGTTACAGATGCAGACAAAATAAATGAATTAAAATAATTAAAAAGTTCAAAAAAAGTTGATAGGATAATGATAGAATAATCTTACAGGAATGAGATATTCCATCGAATATGACAAGGGGCATCGCCTTTATCATGCTGTCGTCTCTCAGATACTGTTGAAATTTCAGAAACATGCCTTTACAATAAAAATAATCCGATAAAAATGATGGCATTTCAAGTTTTTTTTGTAACTTTGTCACACCCAAAAAGACAATAGAATTGGTATGTATATGAGTTTTAAAAGAAAGTAATGATCAATATAAAAAAAATATATGGATGGCTGCTTTCCGCAATAACCAAAATTGCCGGGGTTAATGTGGCAAAGCAATTCGACTCAAAATTAAGGTTTCACAGGAAATTAAACTTAAAGTATCCTGAAACGTTGGCTGACAAGGTTTCTTTTATCGAATTACATGCACAGTCTCCCCTGGCTTCTCGTTGTTCCGACAAGGCAGAAGTGAGAAACTACGTGAAGAGTCACGGTTTTGAGGACATATTGATTCCGATGGTAATGGCTCCCGTCAGCTCCGTTGAAGAGATTGACTTTCACAAATTGCCAGAAACGTTTATTCTGAAAGCCACCCATGGTTGTAGAATGAACTATGTGGTGAGGAAAAAGTCTGAGATGAATGTTGATGAATGTAAGAAGATTATGGGAAACTGGCTTAAAACCACCTACGGCACATATTCAATGGAACCCCATTATCGGAGCATACCACCAAGAATCTATGCTGAAGAGTATATAGAGGACATAAACGGACTTGTTGACTACAAGTTTCATTGTCTCAACGGTAAGCCAGAATTCTGTCTGGTCTGCTCAGGAAGAAACGACAAGGCAGGTGAAAGCATGGGTGTGTTATTAAGCCTGTTCGACATGGAATGGAATTACATAGATGAGATAGTTGACTATAAAAATGAGAAAAAAGGTCCTTCTATACCTAAGCCATCCAATTTAAGCCGAATGATAGAAATTGCGACAGAATTGTCGAAAGAATTCAAGTTCGTGAGGGTTGATTTATATGATTTTGAGGGAAAGATACTATTTGGTGAAATGACTTTTTCCCCCGCTTGTTGTGTGTTTCCTTATTTTTCCGAAAAATTCATTGAGGAAACAGGGAAAAAGTTAAAACTGTGAAAAATTCATTTAGAGAGGCATAAATAATGCATATATATCTGAAGGAAATAAAATGGATACCATTCTGTGTGTGTGCAATCCTTTTGGTGAGGACTTGCGTGTCATTGTTTTTGTTTCCTGCCACACAGATGTTGTCCTATGCAGTTTTGGGATTAAGTATTTTAAGTTTCCTGGTATTAGGTGTTCTGTACCTGACAGAAAAGAAAATAAGCGTTTTAGGCGCGTTGAACATCCTCTATTTTGCCATTTTGTTTGTTTCTACCCTATTCAACGGTATGAATGTCCTCTCAGTAGTATATATGTCTATTGAGGTGTTGTTGCCTTTGTGTCTCTTCGCATTATATAAAGATTCCATCTCTGTTATCATAAAGTCATGCGGCTTTATTTATTCAGTCATTATCTATGCGAATCTTGCCATCATGATATTATTCCCTGGTTGGATGTTTGAAGCCATACGAGTAGGTGACGCATTTCTTCTTGGAGGCAATTACAACCAGATGGGGGCGAGAATGATCTGTGCGATAGTAACGAGTGTTGTGTGTGTGAAATATGGGAAATGGTGGATCGTAAACACTGTGGTGCTTGTATTAGTATCCATTTTCACACTCTTGATTGTAGGCTCTATGACTTCGATCGCCAACATACTGGTTTATTCGTTGTTTTGTCTTATTCCATCTCTGAAACTAAGAAAGATGGCTATAGTAGCCTTATTTGGTGTATTTCTGTTTTTTCAGATCTTCATTGTATTTTATGGGGAGGGCCTCCATCATAATGAGCTGGCTGTATATATCATTGAGGACGTTCTTGGCAAAGACATCACCTTCACCGGTCGTACCTATCTTTGGGACAGGTCGTTGACTCTTATTGGAGAGTCACCCATCATCGGATACGGATATGTTGACAAGGAGTGGTTCACAACATATCTGCACGCAAAAGCCATAGGTCCACACGACTTTATTCTTGCCCAGCTTCTGGAGGGAGGAGTGTTTTTGCTTGGAGTATATCTGGTTACATGTGTAGTGGCAATCAAAAGGCTGTTAAAGTATTTTGACTCATCTGCCAGCTATATACTTATGGGAGTATGCGTGCTAATGTTTATTATGGTGATGGAATTCTATCATGTTTTCTTTATTATGTATCTGCTGTCTTTAGCTTACTATTATAAGGAAATAAAGATGAGCTACAATAATAAAGAAGAAAAAGCAAAGTCGTAAGTATTCCACTCTGAATGTTGGCATACCCCCACCGTTAGGTCAATCAGCTAATTCACGGAAATTCAATCTTACATTTATCCCCCATGATATCAAGAATTTCCTGGCTGAAATGGTTCAGGAAACCTCCAGCGGCAGTGAAAGTCAACTCGCCAAAATAAGGTTTACCACCAACCTCATACAAATCCACTCTCACCTGAGGCTCGTTTCCAGCCAGTGACGCAGCCATCTCCAACATCTGGTCAAAACTTGCCGGTCGTGGGATGGGTTCTCTCATAATTAGGGCTTTCGGGGTCTCAACAGCATATTCGGGGTGAGGATTCCAATCAGTGTCGAAAATGTTCATATAGAAACTCCCCTGCTTTCTGTTTAAATAGACGAAGATATACTCAGGCTTTCCATTAAGCACCCATATTTTATAGTCGATTAGGCTGGACGACTTCACCGACTGATCCTCAGAATTCAGGTATTCCTCAGCAATAATGCAAGGTTTGATTGAATTGTAATGTGGCTCGGCAAAGCGGTCGCCAAAACGTAGTCTGAGAAGTTTTCTCATCTTCATCTCCACGGCTTTCTTATCGAGTTTATTCTTATCGTCACAAAGAACGATGTCACCGCTTCCATTATTGACCTTCATGACAAATTGCTGGGGTAAGCTGTCCCAATCGATATCATCAGCGCGAACCCATTTACCATACAGCCTAGGCAAAGTATCAGCAAAGCCTTTCTCCTCCACATACTTCCTTACTTCGTATTTATCCGACAGTTCAGACCAGTGAGAAGTGTCATGATTAAATTTCAGCCAATTGATTTTCTCGTTAATGTCGCGCGGACTCTTCCAGTTCAACTTACGTCCAAAATAATGTTTGAAAAGCACATCTGCCCATTTTTTGGGAAATTGGTGAGCCAGCAGGCGAAAAAAACGGTATCTCAGCACTTTAAATAACTTTTTTAGCATAGCATTTCCTCATAAAATTCAAAACAACATTTCTCTCATTCTTCTCAAGAGCAAAAAAGAAAACAACAATGGCATCCACCACAACAGACAATCCTATGGTAATAAGAAAACGGAATTTCATGTCGGGAAGATTTAAGCAGATGAAACCGACAATCAACAGACAAATTGTTGGGATGACCACCTTCTGAAACACCCTTTTGGAATAATCCACCACAGACAGTTTCGCCGTATTCCTCATATAGATAAGCCTTAAGAGCACACAAACACACTCGACCGTCACGTATCCGATGACAGTTGACACAACCGACAATCCGATATGGAGACAAAACCAGACAACAGGAATAGTAATGGCTTTCGTGGTATTGACCAAAAGCGAATAGTTTCGAATTTTCCCTATAGCCTGATTGGCGGTTCCAAGTCCGATGGTCAGTTGGTCGCATAAAGCGGCAATCAGAATACATCTGCAAAACATGACGGCGTATTCCGGCACGTCTTTCTCCCCGAGCCAGAAATTGAGAACAGACTTCATTTCAAAAATGAGCGGAACAGCAATCATCGACAGCATGAGAAACGTGAATTTGCTTGTGACACCCGCAAGCTGGAACATCAATTGTCGGTCACCACTACCCTCAGCCTTGATCACCCTTGGGCTCATGGCATTAAGGATTGACTGTGAGACGAACTGTACTGCGCCACCAACCTGCATGGCAATTCCGTATGCAGAATTAATGATCGTGCCGAAAAAGGAGTTCAACACTACGGCAACACCTTGGTTTCGTCCTATAATACACGCTGTGCTGTAAGTAGTCCATCCGGCAAAAGAGAACATCCTGGACATAAAACTCCATTTTATATCCTTTCTTTTAGGCCAGAGCACACATTCATCATACTTGATTTTCCCATATATGGTAAATGCGAAAAAGTTCAGGAACATGATCAAGGTCAGCAACATGGCATAGACCTGAAGTTTATCCACATCCCAAGTGATGAGCATGAGCACAAAAATCAGTTTCAAAACACCGTCGCAGACATCAACAATAGAAATGAACACTATATTCTCCTTCGCAATGAAAAGTCCTCTGAAAGGAGCCACCATAAACGAGATGAACAATGTGATTAATGTACAGACATACACATCGCCTGCCACATCCACTCTGTCAGGCTCAATATTCAAAATGTCGTTGACAAGCCACGGCCAGAGCGCGAAGAGTATAACAGCAATCAATGCTCCAAGTCCGAAATGGAGCACCAATGAATTAGCAAAAAAAGACTTAACTATCTTTTTGTCACCTTTACCATAATAGAAAGAAAGATGTCGCTGTGTTGTTATCACCATTGCATTAGTGAGGAAACTGAGCATGGCAACAACTCCTCCGACCAGCATGAACAGTCCATAGTCGGATTTGCCAAGGGCTTGCAAGACCAGTCTGGTGGAATACAGCGAAAGACATATATTGATTATGGTTCTTACATACTGCGCAAGCACATTAACAAATGTCCGCGTGTTCTTGTCCATAACAACCTTATGTTAGCTTCTTAACACAATCATAACCGATGTGAAGAGAAAAGTCATGAACACAAAGCCAAGCACAAACAACATTCTCTTCGGTCCTGAAGGTTTCACGGGAACAACTGCATTCTGCAGAACGGTGAATGCCGGTGTGTTCTCCTGAATTTTATTCTTTGCATTCTGCACTTGTGTGAGCATGGCATTATAGGTATTGAGCTTCAGCTGCATGTTATTCTCAAGCTGGTCACGCTCTGAGATATATGACTGCAGGATAATATCCCTATGCGTATCAACATAATAAGTATATGCTTTCAGAGCCTTCTCATATTCACCTTTTGCCTGAAGAAGCAATTTGTAGTAATAATTAAAGTCCTTAGTGGCTTTTTTTGTTCGGTAGTCTGTGACAAACGCCTGTATTTTCGACCTTACGGAGTCAGCCACAGTGGAACTGATAAGCGGATCCTGGTCTGTGACCTGTATCGTAATGGTGAACGTCTGTTTATCTACAGAACAGTTGATTGCTGAACGAATTCCCTCAACCATCGACTCTTCATCTGGCGATAAGACATGTATTTGGCTTTTACTGCCGTTTAAACCACTGTCATTTCCTCCTGCCAACGCTTTTGGGTTTTTGGGTTTATCCCTAAACTGTGACATGAATTTTTTCAGATCCTTTTTCCACCATGAGCTGCGTTGATATTTTTTCAGATATGTGTAATAATCGGTATAGATATTTCCATCGAGCGACCTGACAGGCAGTTTAAACAAGTCGAGAATGAAGTCGGTTGAAGCCACAAGATTTGGATAAAGATCCGGCCTGATTGCGTCAGACGAAGAGACGTTTCCGATGTCGATGCCAAAAGATGATGCAAGAGAAGAAAGTCCTCCACCACCCGCTCCATACTCAGCCTCGGGAGCCAAAATAACAGAAGATGTATAAGTTCTTGGTTCCTCAACAATCAGCAAAGCTGCAATAACACCGATGATCAGACAGTTGAGTGCAATCATCCACCATTTTTTCTTCAGAATATTGAAAATTCTGGTGAGATCAAGTTTTCCATCGTCATCCATGACTTCCTCATCATCATCTTCTTCATCCTCATCGTCCATCGGTTGTGTAACCTCATCAGCATCTTCCACAATGTCTTCAGTCTTTTGAGACTCCTGTTCATCATCCAATTCTTTGCCTTCGTTATCGAGAACTAGGCGTCTATGATTCGTGTTCAGCTGATTGCTGTTATCCACATTCGGGTGTTCATCATTCAACTCAACAGGTTGAGCCTCATTATCATTGTCAAGCCGCTGCTGATCCTCTTTGTTCATGTTGTCGTCAACAACATTGTTTTCGGCATCCATGTCTGTATTTATTTTGTTTTTTTTCTTCATTGATTATTAACCGGAAGTAAAAATGGGAGTTAAAGGGGAATTGAAAATGGGAGTTTACAAGCAAATAGTTTATGGACATTAATTTGAGCTTTCGCAACGTTAATTAATGATACGAGAGATAGCCACCATCAATGTTGCAAACGAAGCTGTTGATGTTGCAATCATCGACTTTTCTGCAGTTGTGAGTTTATTGCTAGCCAGTTTGGATGGTACAACTATTTCACATCCTGGTTCAATTTCTTTCTTGAAATGTTTGTTAGCCAGCTTCACTGAGCCGTTCATATATATAATGTAAGTTTTCTTTTTTCTGGCATTATCACCATATCCACCCGCTCTGTTGATATAATAAGACAGCGTTTCGCCTTCCTTGAAATAGACTGACGACGGGCGCATGACATCTCCACTGATTTTGACCGTGTTGGAATATTGTGGAATACTGATTTCGTCACCGTTTTTAAGAAGGATGTTTGCTTTGCTTTCAGGATGTTTGAGAGCTTCCTCCAGATCCAGTTCGACAGCATATCTGTTTCCGATAGCAAGTTTGAGCTGCAGAATGGAGTCTGCCTTTTCAAGCTGATAATTCTTCTCCGTGTTGTTCATACTCTCCTCATAGAGTGCAATCTGTTGTGCCCTGTATGCCTCTTCACGCTGTTTTTTCTCGTCTGATGTGAGCATTCTCTCAAGTCTGGCTCCCTTAGGGTATGCAAACTCGGTTAATCCGCCTGCATCCTTAATGAGATCAGAAATTCTATAGTTGTTGGTTCCCATGGAATAGGAACCTTCAAAATTCACACATCCTCTGACAAAGACATTTTGTTGAACGATGTAGTCAGGGCTTTTTCTCACAACAACCCTGTCGAAGGGATGCAATTCAAATTCTTGGTTTCCTGTCTGTAAACCTTCCGAGAGGTCTAATGTAAAAAGCTGTGAAATTGTATCGGAAGCCTCAGTTGCGTTTTTATTGTGGACACGTCTATAGACATCAACTTTAGCAAGAGATGCAGCATCGGTAAGTCCTCCAGCCTGTAAAATAAGGTCTTTGACCGTGGTGTTCTCAGCATAATGATATTTTCCTGGATAGTTGACCTGTCCTGTGATATCGAAATAGCGTTCACCTATAATTTCCGTCTTGTTCGGGACGATGACCTTATCGTTCTTCTTGAGTGGCACATCGGGATCAACTCCGCTCATCACATTTTTGAGGTTGACTGTAATGGCCTCAAGCGTGAGGTCGTCCTTCTGCCTGTGGATGATAACCCTTTCGTCGAAGGCGTCTTCCCTAAGTCCGTTTGCAGCATCCACCAATCCGCGGAGAGTATAGATGCTTCCGTTAATCTGGTAGCTTCCCGGATACATGACAGCTCCTTTGATTTCCGCCATGTTGGAGTAACGCTGCAGCACACTGTCCCCATAGACCGAGTCGCCGTT
>JAEEGF011684968.1_pt1 | contig 11177 bp, 4 predicted proteins | sample 9134171 | NCBI WGS metagenome assembly JAEEGF01 (sample SAMN16246542, study PRJNA631951) | gut metagenome | biome: gut microbiome; feature: rumen; material: AP-attached | host: Bos | place: Iran: Karaj | collected 2018-10
GTTACCGGTCCTATCTTGAAAGGCAAGAAGAGAGACGATCCCGCTCGTATCGGTTTTTCTATCTCTGCAGAAGCCAATTACACCAAGGACGGCAGCCCCGCTCGTGGTGGTACATGGAGAGCTACCGATGAAATCATCGACTATTTGATTAAGAACCCCAACCGTTATGTTGACGGTGGTTCCATTCTTCCTGGTTTCAACAAGAATGTTGACTATATTACTAAAGAAGATATGTACAGACAGCGCGTCAGAAGAAATGCTGACAGCTGGGGTTATTTTGCACAAGGCAAAATTGACTTTGTTACAGGTAAATACAAGAACATTACGATTTCTATCAACGGTTCTTACCAATATTCTAAGAGCAAAGGCTGGGGCATTGCTAACGCCTTATTCAACAACAACAACTTCTCTGAAGGAAAATCCTCAACTGTACGTGTTTACGGTCGTTTGAACCACAGAGTCTTCACTGATACGGCTGCCAATGCCATCCTGAAGAACATCATGTACAATATCAATGTTAACTATACATATTATAAATCTAATTCTTACGATTCACACCACCGTGACAACCTGTTCAACTACGGCCACATTGGTAAATTCAAAACCTACAAGGCCAACAGTTTTGCCGAAGGTTCTCTCGAAGTGGACGGCATCAGATATTATAATATGTACATTATGAACAACATCTACGACTCACTGGTTGTATTTGACGCTTCAAGCAGCTCCAACCCCGATTTGGCTTGGTACACCTTGAACTTCGTTAACAACTACTCACCAGAGGATATCAACGATTTGTTCAAAGAAGATTTGGCCGCTGCAGGTCTTTCTTCCTATCCTTACAATAATACATTGTATCAATCCATGGGCGCCCTGTTGAACGGTGATGCTCCGAGTTCATCTTACGGCTTGTTCACTATCCCCGGTATGCCTACCACTGGCTACAGCAAAGGCGAACAAACATCTATCGGCGCAAAAGCTAACCTGTCGATGAACTTAGCTAACCACGAAATCAAGCTGGGTTACGAATTTGACCGCGTAAGTGCTCGTGGTTGGAGCGTATCTCCCTACACCTTATGGACTTTGATGAGACAAAGCGCCAACAAACACATCAGCGACCTTGACCTTGAACACCCCATTTTCGTAGGACAAGACACCATCATGTACAACCGCTTGAATGCCGGTGGCCAAACCACTTTCGACAGAAGCGTTCGTACCTCTTTGGGCTTAGATCCTGATGGTTTGGATTGGATTGACATCGACAATATGGATCCCAACCAGTTCGACATAGGCATGTTCTCAGCCGAAGAGTTGCTGGTAGGTATCAGCGGTCCTCTGGTAAGCTACTACGGCTATGACTACACCGGAACCAAGAGAAACAACAGAAAAACCTCTATCAAGGACTTCTTCACAGCTACAGACAAGAATGGTAACAAGACCTACAACATCGGTGCTTACCAACCTGTTTACATGGCTTTGTACGTACAAGATAAGTTCTCTATCCAGAGCTTGTTGTTCAACGTTGGTTTGCGTATCGACCGTTTCGATGCTAACCAATCCGTACTTGCAGACCCCTACTTGTTCCGTCCTGCTTACACTGCCGGCGAGGTTAGAAACCTGTTCGTTGACAATCAAGGCAATAGCGTAATTCCCGCCAACGCCACCGACGATTGGGTAGTATATGTAAGCCAGAAAGACAAAACTTTGGATCCCGACAACTCAACCATCATCGGTTATCGTAACGGTAACACTTGGTATGATGCTAAGGGCCAGGAGGTTCTCAATGGTGAAGACCTTCTCGGTGCCAACGGTGGTCCTATCTTGAAAGAAGCCCTTGAAGAAGGTGCCATTTCAAAAGTACATTACGGTGCTTTCAAAGATTACAAACCGCAATGGTCATTCATGCCTCGTATCTCTTTCTCCTTCCCTGTAAGTGACAAATCGTTGTTCTACGCTCACTACAACATCATCACCAAGAGACCTGGCAACCTGCAATTATCACCTATCAGCTATCTGTTCATCGAAAAATTCGGTTCTTCAGCCAGCAACGTGGTTACCAACCCGAACATGTTGCCTGAAAAGAGTATCGACTATGAAATCGGTTTCCGTCAGAAAATCGGTGAAAGATCTGCTATCAGCTTGCAGGCCTACTATTCAGAAAAACGTGACCAAATCCAATCCTACAGATACACCGGAGCTTATCCTAACACCTACTATTCATTCGCCAATATCGACTTTGGTACGGTACAAGGTTTCTCCGTATCCTACAACTTGAGACAAACCAAGAACCTGACCTTCCGTGCAAGCTACACCTTACAGTTTGCTAAAGGTACCGGTTCATCAGAGACTTCAGGTTTGGCCATCATCTCATCAGGTCAACCTAACTTGAGAACTCTGAACAACCTCTCATTCGACCAAAGACACCGTTTGACCGCCAACATCGACTACCACTTCGGTTCGGGCAGCGATTACAACGGACCTATCTCCAAGAGACAAAAGAAAGGCAGCTCAACCGTTACCGAAGTTAGATGGCTGCAAGACGCTGGTGTTAACATCCAGTTCTCGGCCGCTTCCGGTATGCCTTACAGCCGTTCAAGCACACCTTCATCCAACTATGCTTCTGGTACAGTTTCTCAGTTGAAGGGTTCTATCAACGGTTCGAACAGACCTTGGATTTTCCAATGCGACTTACGTCTTGACAAGAGTTTCACATTTGATATGAACAAGAACAAAACCGATGCCGAAGGCAACAAGAAAGGCAAGAAGCCTGGTTTCGTGACAGTTTATCTCGACATTTTGAACTTATTCAACTTCAAGAACATCATTTCAGTTTACGAATACACCGGCAACCCGGATGATGATGGTTACCTGGCAGCAACCGAATACCAACAGCAAATCAACTCACAGGTTGACGTAGGTGCCTACATTGACCAATACATGATTAGAATGCAGACCCCGTATAACTACAGTGCTCCTATCAGAGCCCGTTTAGGTATCCAGTTCAATTTTTAATAGTAACATCGTCAAGCAATAAATAAAAAACATTATAAAATGAAAAATATCAGCAAGTTATTAGTTTTAGCGGTTCTTTTAGTAGCCTTAGCAACTAATTCATTGTATGCAGAAGTCTGGATAGGTGACAAAGGTGCCAAGACCAATCAGAAAGCATCTGCTACTTGTTTGCCTGCAACTAACTCGAATGAATTAACAGTTAATAATGTTAGAGCATATCTGGAAACCAACGGTACAATGTGGTTTAAAGAGATTGCCGAATATGAAGTTCCCAAAAACTCAGGTAAAACCTCCATGTTCTGCGCCGCTTTGTGGATTGGTGGTTTGGACGTTAACCGTCAGTTGAAATTGGCTGCCGTACGTTTCCGCCAGATTGGTGATGACTACTGGACTGGTCCTCTGACCTTGATTGGTGCCACCATTGACCAGGAGACCTGCAGCCAATACGACAAGCACTTCCCGATGAGCCAGAAAATGGTACGTGAGCACATCAGCAACTGGGAAAATCCCGAATACGCCATGCCTGCCGCCATCCGCGACTGGCCCGCACACGGAGACCAATCGAAAGGCCAATCCTACTATTTGGCTCCTTTCTACGATGTGGACGGTGATGGTGAATACAACCCCTACAACGGTGACTATCCCTACTACGATTTTGAGAACGAACTCTGTCCTTGGACCTTGGAAAACATTGAGAAGGCAGCTCAAGGCCTGCTGCCCAAGACTCCCGAGGAATTATGGATGAACTCACCCGCTCAGGCTTCTCTGCCTGTGAAGACCAATAACATGGTGTATGCCGACCACGTTTTGAAAGGTGACGAAACCTTGTTCTGGATCTTCAATGATAAAGGTGGTAACCACACCGAATCAAAAGGTGAACCCATCGGTTTGGAAATCCGTGGCCAGGCTTTCGCCTTCACGACCAACGACCACATCAACAACATGACTTTCTACTCTTACGAAATCATCAACCGTTCGACCTATACCTTGACCAACACCTACTTCTCACAATGGGTTGACCCCGACTTGGGTTACTCACACGACGACTATGTAGGTTGCGACGTTGCCAGAGGTTTGGGTTACTGCTACAACGGTTATGAAGTCGATGGTAGCGGTCAAACTCACCACTACGGCTCACAACCTCCTGCAGTAGGTGTTGACTTCTTCCAAGGTCCTTACATGGATAAGGATGGTCGTGACAACCCCAAATTCTACAAAGACTCAGCTAAAGAAGTTGGTTATTGCGACCGTTTCTTGAAGAGCGACTATGAATTAGACCAGATGGCCATCAACGGTGTAAACTTCGGTGATGACATCGTCGACAACGAGCGTTTCGGTATGAGACGTTTCGTATATCACAACAACGACCGTTCCGTAACTGGTGACCCCGAAGTGGCATACCAATACTACTACATGCTGCAAGGTATCTGGAGAGACGGTACAAAAATGAAATATGGTGCCAACGCTCACCAATCAAATGGTGCTTCCGGTCCCGACTGCGACTTTATGTTCCCCGGCTTGACCGACCCGTGTAACTGGGGTACCGCAGGTGTTGATCCTGGTATCGCCTTTACCGGTGGCGAAGGATGGACCGAGGTAGCCGTAGGTAATGCTCCTAACGACCGTCGTTTCATGCAGTCTGCAGGACCCTTCACCTTGGAACCTGGTGCTGTTAACTACATTACCGTAGGTATTCCGTGGGCTCGCGCCACAGCTGGTGGTCGTATGGCTTCTGTAAACCTCCTGAAGATTGCTGACGACCAGTGCCAGTCTCTGTTCGAAAACTGCTTCAAAGTATTGGACGGTCCTGACGCTCCCGACATCACCATCCGTGAACTTGACCAAGAGTTGATTCTGATGCTCTCGAATGATGAAATGAGCAACAACTTCAACGAACAATATGCCGAAAGAGACCAAACTATTCCCGAAGGCAGAAGCAGAGAAGTAACCACCGTTGTTACCGACTCTATCCAAGTGACCTTGGATGGTGGCAAAGACACCACTATTTACACACAGAAATACAACACCACTACTGAATTCATTGAATACGATAGAATTTACAGATTTGAAGGTTATCAGATTTATCAATTGGCCAACAGTGAAGTCAGCGTAACCGACTTGGACGACCCCGACAAGGCTCAATTGATTGCCCAATGCGATATTGAGAACTACAGAAAAGATGGTTCTGCTATCGGCCAGTTGATCAACTGGATTTACGATGACGCTTTGGGAACATCTGTAGCTACTGAGATGGTTAATGGTGCCAACAAGGGTATCTTCCACTCAATTCAAGTTACCGAAGACAAATTTGCAAGCACAGCCAGCCGTTTGGTTAACCACAAGACCTATTATTTCATGGCTCTCGCTTACGCTTACAATGAATATGAGAAATACTCTGTAGAACCTGAAGATGACGGCTTGTACGGACAAAAAACCGTTTATCTGGCCGGTCGTAAGAACATCCAGAGCTACTCGGGTATTCCTCACAACGTACAACCTCAATATGGTGGTACCCAACTCAACGCCCAATACGGCACACAACCTCAAATCACCAGACTGGAAGGTCAGGGCAACGGCGGTTTCGCTCTTGAGTTGACCAAAGCCACCCGCGATGAGATCATGAAGGGTGCTCCCTGGAAAGTTGACGCTGTAGAATATGAAAAGAACGCTGGTCCTATCGACGTTCGCGTTGTTGACCCGTTAAAGGTTAAACCTTACGACTTCGTTCTTAAGATCCAAAATACCGACGAGAGCGCAGAAGAGGTAACCGACTCTGCCATCTGGGTATTGGATGTTCTCGACGAATTCGGTTCAGTTGTTGAGACTATCACAGCTGACAGCGGCGTGACCATCAACGACATCAACGAGCAGATCCTGTTCGACTATGGTATCAGCATCAACATTAAAGATGCTCCATTCGTAATTAACCAAACTGAAATTGCCAACTGGATCAACAATTTCCAAGGCGGCATGACCTTTACCAACCAAATGAGATATTCTCAAGTGAACGCTATTACCTCATCCATCACTTATTCAGGTGAAGATCGATGGCTGTCGGGTATTCACGATGTGGAAGGTGACAATGCAGCCAACTGGATCAGATCGGGACAACAGACTGCCGGTGCATGGGAGTCGGTTAACGGCGACGGCAAGGGTGTTAAGGACGAATTCTCACAATGGCGTACAGAAGACTACTTCTACCCCGTTAAGAATACCGACTTGAACCCCTCTGGCTGGACCACCCGTGCATGGAAAGACCCATCAGGCCAATTTGAAATGCTGATCAACGGTACGTGGGCTCCCTACGTTCTTGCATCGGCTTACGATGGAGGTCCTCAAGCCAAATACATCGCTCACGATGGTGTAACGGCAGAACCTTCACCTGCTTACTACGACTTTACCTTGCTGGCATCAGCACTCTACACACCTGGTTTCAACCAGACCATGACCAACCTCTATTCAGTTGATATCGTGCTGACACCTAACAAAGACTTATGGACACGTGCCATCGTACTGGAAGCTTGCGATGATCCTTCACAATCTGTTGGCGGTGCCTTAAGACATGAACCTAGAAAATCTCCTTCTGTAGGCAAGGACGGCAAACCCGACGGTACCGGTAACGGTATGGGTTGGTTCCCCGGCTACGCTATCAACGTAGAAACTGGCGAACGTTTGAACATCATGTTCTCTGAAAACTCAGCCGACCCGGCAAACAACGGTGCCGACATGCTCTTCAACCCCACCAGTGCAGAGTACCTGTTGGATGAAGAAGGACAATTCGTATATGAAGAGATTCCGAACACACAGATTAGAAAACCTATTCCTGTATGGGGTGGAAAACACTACGTATATGTATGCGGAAGCACGGGTAACACCAATTCACAATACTACAGAATGAGCACTATCACAAAGCGTACGAGCGACAATTCATTCGACTGCGGTGCATACGACGAATGCGCATGGTTGATGAACAAGTTCAACAGCTTTGTTGGTCAGGACGGTGCTGGTCCCAGAAGACTGAAGATGCAATTGTTCAACAACGTCATGTGGACGAGCATTGCAATGCCTGTTAGACTGAAAGAAGACAAATGGTTGAGCAATGAAGCCACCATCAAGATCAGAGTGACCAGACCTTATCTGAGATACTCCTCAAAATGGGGTGCTGAACCGACAGCTTACGCTGTTGAGAACAACAACTTCCCAAGATTCAGCTTCACTACACGCAACATTGCTGTGGAGAACAACAAACAAGAAAGAGCTGAAAACGCATTAGACATGATTAACATCGTTCCCAACCCGTACTACGGATTCTCAACCTACGAATCGACGGCATTGGAGAACTACATTAAGATTGTCAACCTGCCCAAGAATTGTACCATCTCCATCTTCACCGTAAGCGGTACGCTTATCAGAAAGCTTACCAAGGGTGATGAAGGTACAACTTATGTAAATTGGGATTTGAAGAACAGCGCCAATATACCTATCTCCAGCGGTATGTATATCATTCATGTTGCAGTGCCTGGCGTAGGCGAAAGAACTTTGAAATTCTTCGCTGCAATGAGACCCACCGACTTGAATGCATTTTAAAATTGATTCGTGAATTATAAAAAAGGAAACACTATGAATAAAAGTTTTAGAGTTTTAATCATCTGTACTCTGGTTGGTCTGTTTACAGCCATGTCAGCCGGTGTTTATGCAGGTAACAAGGACCGTTCGGGCCAGGCAGGTGCACAACATTTATTGATAGACCCGTGGGCTAGATCCAATGGTTGGGGTACGGCTGGCGTTGCCGAAATACGCGGCCTTGAAGCCATTCACTCCAATGTTGCGGGTATGGCCTTCACCAATAGAACACAAGTGGGCTTCTCACGAGTTCAATATCTGGCAGGTTCGGGTGCTGGCATCGCCATCAACACTTTCGGTTTGAGCCAGGCCTTGTTCTCAAAGGACAAAGAGACTGGTCGCCGTCTGAAAGACTTTGGCGTGCTGGGCGTATCGGCCTTCATCATGAAATTCGGTGATATTCCAATCACGACCACCGACCAGCCCGAAGGAAACATGGGTACCTTCTCTCCTTCTCTGAACTATATCGGTATCCATTATGCCAAATCGTTCAACAACTTCATCCACGGCGGTGTATCCATCAAGATTGTCACCGAAACCGGTTCTTCCGACTGCCGTGCAACGGGTGTGGCTATTGACGCTGGTGTTCAATACCTTTCAGGTGCATACGAAAACTTCAAGATTGGTTTGACCATGAAGAATATCGGTCTGCCTATGAGCTACAAGGGCGACGGTTTGTCAGTCAGAGGTGTGGTTAACAACACTTCGCATGAGTTGACCCTTGAGCAACGTTCGGCCGAATATGAGCTTCCTTCATTACTGACCATCGGCTTATCGTACGACTTCCTCATTTGGACTGGCGAATACAAGAACATGTCGAAGGATGACCGTATCGACGAAGGTCTGACCAGAGACGATGCCGAACACAGAATCACACTGGCAGGTTCATTCACCGCCAACTCCTTCTCACGCGACATCTTCGCTTTCGGTATTGAGTACGGTTTCCGCAAATTCTTCATGATCCGTGCTGGCTACGCCATTGAAGGCGGCATGTGGAAAGAGAGCACCTGCACCACCTGGTACACAGGTCCTTCAGCTGGTGTAACCTTTGCCATTCCAATTAAGAACACCCGTCTGCTGTTAGATTACGCTTACAGATTCACCAACAAGTGGAAAGGTAATCACTACATCGGACTCAAATTTGAAATGTAATAATCAGCTATCCTTTTTTATTATACACAAACTAAGGAGGCTTTCTCAAGCCTCTTTTAGTTTTATAAATACGAACACAAAAATTGACTTTCGAGTCAGCCATTAATCATAAAAACAGACTAGTGATGAATGAAATTAAGTATTACACAGAAGCCGGTTTAGCCGCATTGAAAGAAGAACTGGTACAACTTGAATCCGTTGAAAGACCGAAGATTTCGGCCATGATTGCAGAAGCAAGAGACAAGGGCGACTTATCGGAAAATGCAGAATACGACGCTGCCAAGGAGGCGCAAGGACATCTGGAGCTCAAGATTGCCAAACTGCGTAACCTCATAGCCAATGCCAGAATTTTGGACGACTCCAAACTCGACAAATCCAAAGTGCTCATCTACTCAACGGTCAAGATTAAGAACATGAAGAACAAAGCCGAGATGACCTACACTTTGGTGCCCGAATCGGAATCGGACCTCAAGGCAGGCAAGATTTCTGTCACCTCACCCATCGCCAAAGGCTTGCTGGGCAACAAAGTAGGCGACATCGTTTCGGTACAGGCCCCCGCAGGCGTCATGGAATTTCAAATTTTGAGCATAACTAGAGAATAATATCATGGAAACTATATTCACAAAGATTATCAAGGGTGAAATACCCTGCTACAAAATCGATGAGAACGAGCAATTCATCGCTTTTCTGGACATCTCTCCTCTGGCTAAAGGTCACACTTTGGTTGTTCCCAAGCAGCAAATTGACTATATCTTTGATATTGACGATGATACATTGGCTGCCATGACCCTTTACGCAAAGAAGATTGCCAAAGCCATCAAAAAGACGGTTCCTTGTGAGCGTATTGGAGTGGCTGTTGTCGGCTTGGAAGTGCCTCATACGCACATTCATCTCGTACCCATCAGCCATATTGGGGACCTCAACTTCCAGAATCCCAGAGTAGAGCTCACCAAAGAAGAATTCATGGCCATTGCCGAAGGCATAGCCAAGAATTTGGAGAAATAGTCTGTAAGGATTAATTAACCCAATACCAAGGCATCGGCCACAATTTCGGCCACCGACTTAATTTCCACACCTAGTTGATAGGTGTGGTTTATTTGTATCAGCTGGTCTACACAGTTGTGACACGGCGAGATAACCACATTGGCGCCCGTTGCGCGAATCTGATCGGCCTTGATCTCCCCTACTTTCAGACGGCGGTCGTTAAACTCGCTCATGGCGAGCAGGCCACCACCACCACCACAGCAGAAATTATCGCTGCCATACGGGTCCATCTCAATCAGTTCGGGCACGGCTTCTTTAATCACAAATCGTAATGAATTGTAGAGACCACCATTGCGCACGAGATTGCACGGGTCGTGGATAGTGTATTTCTTGGTATTTAAGGTCTTGTCGAGTTTGATTCTGCCCGACTTGATATATTGTTCAATCAACTCCACGATGGTAATCATCTTGAAGTCGGGTTTCTCCTTTAGGTAATTGGGCGATTCCCAACGCAGCGCACGTGCACCGTGGCCACACTCGCCTAAAATGAGGGTTTTGCAGCCCAACTTATGCACTTCGTCGAACATGCGCTGGGCAATAGCCGTTGCCTCGGCATCGTTGCCCGAGAAATAGCCGTAGTTGGTCACATCGTACATCTTTGACGAGAGTGTCCAACTTTCGCCAGCGGCGTAGAAAATCTTGGCTGCGGCGGCTATTGACAAGGGGAAAAACTTAGGTTCGCGGGGATTGACGGTATAGAGCATATCGCGGCCTTCCTGATTGAGCGGGATGCAAGCCTTCTCATCGCCCACCTCGTCTTGCAGATCCTCTTCCATCCATTGCACCGTATCTATAAACTCGTCCTCGGCAATGCCCATATTGTTACCGGTATTGATGGCTGCATCAACAGTCGATTGCAACGTAGCGGGCACATAGCCCATGGCAGCGAGCATACGGCGGCCCGTACGCACCACAAAGGGAATGTCCACACCGATGGAGCAATGTTTCACGCAGCGACCGCACATAGAGCAGGCGCCATAGAGCGAATCCACCATCTCCTCTACCAGTTCGTCGGTCAGCTCGCGGGCGTTGGCCAAATGCGGAGCCACCTTCCCCGTGAACGTACAATACTTGCGGTAGATAGAAGCCACCAAATCGACTTTCTTGCCAGGAATAAAATTCGGATCCTGCATTTTCTTGTAAAAGAGGCAGCTGGTGCCGCACAAACCGCAATGAACGCAGGCGTTGAGATGTGTAATCAGTTTGCTATCAGTGTTCTTGCTCAGAATGTCGATAGCTTTTTTAGATAAATCAGGAGATAGTTTTCCCATTGCAATAATTTTTTGCAAATATAGGAAAAAGAAAGGCACGAATTCCTTATCGGATAAGGAACGGGAATTTGTCGAAAT
>JAEEGF010511845.1_pt1 | contig 11176 bp, 7 predicted proteins | sample 9134171 | NCBI WGS metagenome assembly JAEEGF01 (sample SAMN16246542, study PRJNA631951) | gut metagenome | biome: gut microbiome; feature: rumen; material: AP-attached | host: Bos | place: Iran: Karaj | collected 2018-10
ACCTGATTGGGCGTCACTTCGCCCTCGTCCTTGATCTCCTTGCCTTCGGCGTCGTGCCCGATCGCTTTGCCGTTCGTGAAGACATAGGTCACGGTCTTGTCGCCGATCTTCTTGCTGATCACGCTGTTCAGGATGCTGATGGCGGATTTTGCAGAGCAGTCCACGATCTGGATGGAGATCGTCTCCTGATTGCGCGCCGTCATGTTTTTGGTTCCCTTGAGCGTGTTGATCGCTTCAGTTGCGCGCTGTAAGATCTGCCGTTTGGAAAGAGAAGAGACGTCCTGTTCCGCGGCGGCGGTGCTCGGCGCCGTCGTCTGGTTGGCGGCGGTCAACTCGCTGTCCGGATAGGTCGTGATCTCCGCGATCGCGTTGCCGATGCCCGTGATCGGCGTTTCGACTGTGGTCGGCGTATCGTCCGCCGCGGGGGCGGTCGTGTCAAGCGGCTGCGTTTGGGTGTTCACCTGTGCCGCCTGTTCCTTCTGGATCTCCTGCTTTTCATGGTAGGAGCCGAGCTCGAAGCCCATCATAAACAGCCAGACCGCCAGAATGAGGGCAATGATCGCTTTGAATTCTTTTCGCATGGTTGGTTTCCTTTCCCGTCTATGGATCGAAACGATATGGGTATACACCTATAACATACTGAAAAACGACGGGTTTGTCAAGAGCAACCGCACAAAAAGATACGTCCTTTTTCTGCCGGATCAGCCGCCTTTTGACAGTTCCTCCCCGAACAGCTGGTCCAACAGGCGGTCTGTGGCGCGGTTCAGCGCGTCGAAGTCGATCGCTTTCGTGTAGCAGCGCTCGAGCAGGTCGTGCGTTTCCTTCGCCTGCTGCAGCTGGCGGACGCTTTCGTCGATGAGCGACTGCGCGGTCTTTTGCTGGAACTGCAACCGCTGCCGGTGCCGCCGCACGGCGTCCGGCTGCAAAAAGCGGTTCGCGTGGAGTGTGCGCGCCGCGAGGAGGGCGGCGGTCTGCGCCGTCTTGCGCAAGAGCGCCAGCCGCTGCTGCGGGATCAGCAGCCCCAGCGGGTCGCCGTGGGGGTCCAGCGGATCGAGCAAGACCGTGTGGTCGTAGCCGTGCGCCGATGCGCGCGCCGCCATGCGCTGCAGCAGCATCCCCGCCGCCGGGGAGAACGGGTCGTCGAGCAGCGTGATCTCGGTCGCTGCGGCGCGGACCGTTTCGGGGTAGAAAACGATGCCCTGCGGCGTGATCCCGCTCAGAAAGCGACGCGTCGCCTTCCCGGGACGGCTCTTTTTGTTCGGCAGCAGCCGCATGCACCAGCGCAGGGCGTAGCCGTTGAGCTTTTCTTCGAGAACGAGCGGCTGCAATAGCTGCAGCGACGCCTGCCGCAAGGCGCCCGCCGCCGCGAGATAGCGTGTGCTGCGGCGGTGACAGAGCGCCGTTTCAAGCGTGTGCTGCCGGATGCGGTCCGCCTGCGCGCGCAGAGCCTGCGCATCCCAGAAGGCGCCGAGGTTGATGATGTTTTCGCACGCGCCCGGAAAGCGCGGCTCGACCACATGGGGCGCGGTCCCGTCGCAGACGAACAGCCGCAGAGACGGTACGAGGACGGCGTCGAGACTGTCGGGGTCGCTGCTGCAGTGGACGCATTCGACGTCGCAGCCAAGCGCCGTCGCCCGCTTTGCGATCCGCTTCATCAGCGTGGATTTGCCGCAGCCGGGGCCGCCCTTGATGATGTACACGTTGTGGTTGCGGTAGGGGTCGTACAGCTCGCCGAACAGAGAGACAAAGCCGTTTGGCGTGTTCGCGCCGAGAAAGCTGTGCGTTTCAGTTGCCATAAAAAGCCTCCAGTCGGGCGGTCTTCACGCAGCGTTTTGCCGGGGACCGCCTCTTGTTTTGCTTTATCCTATTCGGTTTGACAACAGATTGTCACAAATAATTAACAGAAATTTCGCCTCGGAGGGGTACCAATCCGCGCGCGGGTGTTGTATAATATTTCCATACTGGAGGGATGTACCATGATCGACCTGCCAATCAAACAACTGGTCGCTTACGCGGTCAAAAACGACCTGATCGACGCGCTGGACGTCCGCTGGGCGGTCAACCGGCTGCTGGAGGTTCTGTCTCTGGACGCGATCGAAGACGGACCGCTGCCCGCCGCCGTGCCGCCGCTCGAAGAGATCCTCGCCCCGCTGCTGGACGACGCCGTCAAGCGCGGGCTGATTGCGGACAGCACCACGAGCCGCGATTTGTTCGACACGAAGCTGATGGGCGCGCTGACGCCGCCGCCGTCCGCCGTGATCAAAAAGTTCTATGATCTTTACAAGGATTCGCCCGAGGCTGCGACGGACTTCTTCTACCGCTTCAGCCGCGACACGGACTATATCCGCCGCTACCGCGTCAAGAAGGACCTCAAGTGGAAGACCGAGACGCCCTATGGCGAGCTGGATATCACGGTCAACCTTTCCAAGCCGGAAAAGAGCCCCGAAGAGATCGCCGCGGCGAAGAAGGCGAAGCAGGGCGGCTATCCGAAATGTCTGCTCTGTCCCGAAAACGAAGGCTACGCCGGAAGGGTGAACCACCCCGCGCGGCAAAACCACCGCGTGATCCCGATCACCGTAGACGGCTGCGGCTGGGGTTTCCAGTATTCGCCCTATGTCTATTACAACGAGCATTGCATCGTGTTCAATACGCAGCACATCCCGATGAAGATCGACCGCGGCGCGTTCAACAAGCTCCTCGATTTCATCGAGCTGTTCCCGCACTACTTTGTCGGCTCCAACGCCGATCTGCCGATCGTCGGCGGCTCGATTTTGACCCATGAGCATTTTCAGGGCGGCCGCTACGAGTTCGCGATGGCGAAGGCGCCGGTCGAAACGCCGTTCACCGTTCCGGGCTTCGACGCCGTTGATTGCGGCGTCGTGCGCTGGCCGATGTCCGTCATCCGGCTGACGTCCGCCGATCGCGCGCAGCTCGTCGATCTCGCCGACCGGATCCTCGGCAAGTGGAGAAGCTACACCGACGAAGCGGCGTTCGTCTTCAGCGAGACCGACGGCGAACCGCACAACACGATCACGCCGATCGCCCGGATGCGGAACGGCAAGTATGAGCTGGATCTCGTTTTGCGCAACAACATCACGACCGAAGAACACCCGCTCGGCGTCTTCCATCCGCACGCGGAACTGCACCACATCAAGAAGGAGAACATCGGTCTGATCGAGGTCATGGGCCTCGCCGTTCTGCCCGCCCGGCTCAAGACGGAGCTGGCGGCGCTGGGTGAAGCGATCCTCGCCGGCGCGGATATCACCGCCGATCCCGTTCTCGCCAAGCACGCGGACTGGGTCGCGTCCTTCCGCGGCAATTACAAGATCACGCCGGACAATGTGGATGAGATCTTGAAAAAAGAAGTCGGAAAGGTATTTGCCGAAGTGCTCGAGCACGCCGGCGTATTCAAACGAGATGCGGGCGGCAAAGCCGCTTTTGCAAGATTCATTGCAACCATTTGAGAAAGGAGCTTTTTCCATGAAAACCAAAATGACGACACGCCTGCTTGCCGTTCTGATGGCGGTGATGATGCTTTGCTCCGCGGCGCCTGCCGCGATGCTGACCTTCGCGGCCTCCACGCAGACGACTGCGAGCGCAACGTCCGCCAAGAAGCTTTCCAAGGCGAAGATCACCTACACCAAAACGCTGACCTATACCGGCAAAGCGAGAAAGCCGAAGGTCACCGTCAAATACGGCAAAAAGACGCTGAAAAAGGGCACGGACTACACCGTGACCTATAAAAACAACACAGAAGTCGGTATCGCGAAGATCACGATCAAGGCGAAGAAGGGTTCCGCCTTCACCGGCAGCAAGACCGTGAAGTTCAAGATCCTTCCGGGCAACATCAAGGGCGTGACTGCCGCGAAGGTGAAGACGACCGCCGTCAAGCTGACCTGGAACGCCGTCAAGGGCGCTACGGGTTATATCGTCTATTTCTACAACGCCAAGACCGGCGCCTATGAAAAGATCAAGGCGACGAAGAAGCTTTCGCTGGCCGTGAGAGGGCTGACCGCGGATACGCTGTACCGCTTCAGCCTGCGCGCCTACACCAAGGCAGACAAGAAGTATTACGGCAACTATACCAAAGCGCTGAAAGTGCGGACGGCTGCCGCGGCGGTACCGGTCGATCCGACGGAACCGACCACCGCGCCGGTGACCCCGACCAACCCGACAAACCCGACGAGTCCGACCAATCCGACGGATCCCACGAATCCGACAAATCCGACGAATCCAACCAACCCGACAGATCCGACCAATCCAACAAATCCGACCAAGCCAACCAACCCAACGGATCCGACAAATCCGACGAATCCCACGAACCCGACGAACCCGACGAATCCGACCAATCCCACGAACCCGACCAATCCGACGAATCCGACCAATCCCACGAACCCGACCAATCCGACGACGCCCGCTGTGACGGTCGCGAAGGTGACCGGGCTGCAGGCGAAGGCGGACGGCACGGACGTCTCCTTCACCTGGACCGCCGTGACGGGCGCGACCGGCTATGAGCTGGTGCAGTACGACGAAACGACGAAAGATTATATCATGGTCGCCCGTACCACCGAAGCCAAAGTGGCGCGGAAGGGTCTGGAAGAGGGTAAGACCTACCGCTTCGCCGTGCGCGCCTATGTAAAGGACGCCGACGGCAAGGAGATCTTCGGCGACTACTCCGATCCGAAGTCGGTGGCGATCGAAGCGGCGCCGCCGGTGGAAGACATCACGCTGACGAAAGTGACCGGCGTAACGGCTTCGAAGACCGACGCCGTCGTTACCTTGAGCTGGACCGCCGTGGCGAACGCGACGGGCTACGAGGTCGCGACGCTGAGCGGCACGACCTACAACAAGGTGGCGGACGCCACAAGCACGAGCGTGCAGCTGAAAACGCTGGAACGCCATAAGGAACTGAAGCTGGTCGTGCGCGCTATTGCGAAAGCCGGCACGAAAACCTTCTCCGGCGATTATTCCGATCCGGTCAGCGTGATCGTATATAACGCCGATTACTACGGCGCGGCGTTCAAATCCGGCACGTTCCGCATGACGACATATATGGATATGGACGATGGCGCCGGGGAACAGCCGGTCAATATGGCGTTCAAAAACGGAAACAGCGATATGTCTGCAACGATAGCGATGAGCGAATCAACGAAGCTCCCCGTGGAAATCCGTGTTTTGCATAACGGGAAAAAGATCTATTTGAAACTCGGCAGCGGATTAGCCTCCGCTTGGTTTGATGCGTCAGAAATGATGGAGGAAGGCGGAGAACTCGCCGATATGGGAAGCATGATGGATATGGAATCCACATTCGGAGGGCTCGATTTCGGCAACGGAACCAACGTCGTGATGTCCACGGAAACCGTTGATGGCAAGACCTATGAGGTGGAGACCGTACAGACCGGCAGCAGAACGCATAAGATCTACACGATCAACAATGATCTGAAAATGATCAAGACAACGGATTCCTACGGTACGCAGGTCATCAAGATCAGCAACTTCTCTACCAACGTGAGCGACGATCTGTTTACGGAACCGACGAATGCAGGCAATCTGAAAGATCTGATGGATATGCTGAAGCTGCTTGGCGGCTAAAACGAAACACAACATAAAACGGCTTCGAACCACAGCGGTTCGAAGCCGTTCTTTTATGCTTTTCGTTCAGTCCTGTTCACAGCGGACCGTGACTTCACCCGCGAAGTCCGCTTTGGCTCCCTGCGCCTCCACCGTCTTTTCCTCTCCGGCGAACAGCGAAAAACCGTTTTCCGAAAACGTGCAGCCATCGCAGGAGAGCACGACGCGCGGTGCAAAACGGGCGGCGCGGACCGTGACGCAGACACGTCCGGCGCGCAGGAATACCGCCGTTTCCAACTGCGGGTCATGCAGATGACGCCGCCGGAGCTTTTCGCTTTTCCAATAGGCGCGGTGCAGCTCCGTGCCCGCGTCGTCATACAGAAACAGCCGCAGCAGTTCCTTCTTTTCGCGGAGCTCGCGCCGGTCGAAGAAGATCAGCTGGATTTCGCTGTGCGGCGGAGAAAAGACGCGGTCGGTCGTTTCGCCGCGGCGTACGCCGTCGGGCTGCTCGATCAGATAGCGCGCTGTGCCGGAAAAAGGCGCGTCCGTGTCGTTATGGAGAAAGACCGTAATCAGCCGGTCGTCCTCCCGCGCGGACAGCCGGACAGGGGACAAAGTTTCGGGGTGCATGGCTGTCCTCTCAGCCGTCCTGCAGCATCAAAAGCGTGAAGCAGGCCGACCAGTTGAAATCGGTGATGGCGTGCATGCGGATCCGGTAATCCGGCACCTCCGGCTGCGGTCCCTTGCGGTTGAGACGCCACGGGGCGGTCTGATCCTCCGCGTCATAGAACTCGAAGACGTTGCCGGTCTCTTCGAACCAGCGGTTGACGCTCTTGAGCGTCCGGTCGAGGAGGGCCTGCGCTTCGTCGTCAAAACCGTAGCGCCGCAGACCGAGGATCGTGAAATAGTTGAAGTTGAGCCACACGCAGCCGCGCCACATATCCGCGCCGTAATCGGCGTGATCGCGCGAGATCGACGGCACCGGCAGGGGCGTCGCAAACGTTTTTTCGTCGTGCAGCAGAGAAACGAGCTTTGCCGCGCGCGCTTCGGTACAGACCCCGGCGAACAGGGGCAGGAACGAGCAGCAGCTCAAAACGCCGGTCAGCTGATCGCTGTGCGTCCGGTCGCAGTACGCGCCGATCGCGTCGTCCCACAGCAGTTCGTTGATCTTTTCCGCCATGTCGTCGGCGATGGTTTCGAACCGCGCGGCTTCTGTTTCCTTGCCGAGGATGCGGTAGATCTCCGCGAGGCACCGGCAGTCATGGACCATGAAGCACGAAGCGTCGATCGCGTCGAGCGTTTCGGTGGTGTCGAAGCGGGGCGAGTTGTCCATCCCGCTTTCGTCGCAGCGGCAGCGGACGTTGGAAAAATCGGTCTTCCATTCGAGCAGACCGTTGTCGTTGAGGTCGCGGTTCCGGAGGAACCACAGCTCGAACGCGTCGATCTTTTCGGCGCAAAGGGCGAGAAAGTCTTTGTCGTTCGTTTTGCGATAGACCTCCAGCGCCGCCCATGCGAGCACCTGCGGCTGCGTGATATCGGAAACGTCGGTCGTGGTGCGCATCCGGTGGGGAATAAAGCCGTCCGCCGTCTGACACTGCAGCACGGCAAGCAGAGACTCCTTCGCCATCTGCGGGTCATACTGCGCGAAGGTGATCGCGTGGAACGCGGAGTCCCACAGCCACATATCCTTGTGCGGCAGGCGGTCGGGCGTCGTGAACCGGCAGTTGAAGCCGTCCTGCGGGCTGTAGACGTTGACACGGTTGACCGAAAGACACTTGTAATAGAGCGGTTCATACTGCGGTTTGCGGCAAAGCGGCTTCGCTTCGTAATACGCCAGCCGCTGCGCAAAGAGCACGTCGATATCGAGGGCGATCTTCTCTTCCGCCGCGGCGAGTGCGAGCGGCGCCGTCTTTTCGCGGCAAAACGCGAAGCGGTCGCCCCGGACCAGCAGCGCGTAGCAAAAGCCGTTCGCCTGTAATAGCTGGGCGCTGCGGCGCGTCTGGATCGCGCAGCGCACGGCGGTCGAGATCTGCACGCGGCAGGTCGTTTTGCCGATCACGGTCGTTTTATCCGCGAAGACGAGGAGCAGCTCGTCGCTTTGCAGCGCGTCCGAGAGCACCGTCTGCATATCGGCGCTTTTGACATCGACCGAGAGGGTGACGGGGTTTTTGGCGTCGAACCGCACTGAAACCGGCTGATGCATCAGCATGCCAACGAAGTCGTCTTTGTGCAAATTCTCACCGTCGATGCCGCTGTACGCGAACAGCGAGCCGTAATTATAATGATTGGGGAGTCTCATGCAAGTTCACCTGCCGTTTCCGCCGTTTCTGCGGCGGCTCTCTTTTCTCTCATCTCGTTGAGTTCGACCATGATGCCGTCTCTTCTCTTGCCGGTGAAGCGGTCAAGCGAATACATGACCGCGGGCAGGAAGTTGCCGATCGCGCCGCAGAGGGCGACCACGAAGTAGATGCCCTTCAGCGTGGAGTTCGACTGGACGACCTTGATCGTGTTGCCGGCGGCGTCCTTCTTGCCGCTCTGGTAGCCGATGGCAAGGAGAGAGAGGTTCTTGACGTTGACGCGGATCAGCGTGTTCAGCCGGCCGACGATGCTTTGGACCGCGACGAGCATACCGTCGGAACGGATCGCTTCGCCGAGATACTTTTCGCTGTACCACTCCATGTAGTCCGTCGAGTCCGCGACGATGATCTTGCGCGAGGCCTCCATACCGGAGTTCGGCATACCGGAAAGACCGATCAGCACGCCGACGAGATAGCGCCATTTGCGCACGCGGTTCAGATCGAACTTCGAACCGAACAGGGCGATCGCGGAATAGAACGCGGCGGAATAGAGGTGGCTGCCGACGAGCATCGACCGCGCGGATACGTGCGCGCCGACGATCGGGACGAGGAACAGACCGACATAGGAAAGCGAACCGCTGATCATGTCAATGATCGCCTTCATGCCGTAGTTGTCAAAGGTCTCGCGGTACAGGTCGGGCAGCAGGTCGTAGGTGACCTTGCGGATCGTTTCGAACATCGAAGCGACCATCGCGATCATGAACGGCTTGTTGTGGAGAATCGCGGAGATCTTCTTGCGGTTCCACGTGACCTTGGTCTCGCCATCCTTGGGCGAGACGTTGACTTTTTCGTTCAGGGTGTAATACGGCGCGTGCATGACGGAAACGCCGAGCAGACAGAAGAACAGCGCAACGAAGAAGTGGGCCCATTTCTGCTGTGTGATGTCGGAAAAGCGTTCCACCACGATCGGCAGCAGCCATCCGGGCAGCATGGAGCCCAACGTCGCCGCAAGGGAGGACAGGGTATAGAAATTCTTTCTGTCCTTTGGGTTCGTCGTCATGCGAAGCGAGATGGTCGTCATTGCCATATCGAAGAAGGCGTCAACCGATTCAAACAGAATGGTGAAGATGAACGCCCAGATCAGGTTGATCAGCGGGCTGCCCGACGGCACAACGAACAAAAGCAGGCTCGTCAGTGCAAACGGAATGGGCGCGATCCGCAAAATGGTCTTCGCGGTACTTTGCTTGCCGGGCGGGGTCGGTTTGTCGAGGATCGGACCGGCGATCGGCGGAATCAGGAAGGAGAAGATGGCCGACACGTTTTCCAGCAGGTTCAGCCGTCCCGCGTCGATCATCTGAAAGTCGCGGTTGAACTTGCTGGAATAGGTATAGACGCAGTCCTGACCCATGGTGTTGCCGAAGATGCCGCCGGAATACCCGAGCTGTTCCTTCACCGTGAAGGAAGGGTTGTTCTTGATCGCGAGGATGGTGTCTTTGATTTTAGACATCAGATGGAACCTCCTTTGTGATGGGTGTGCTTGCCATGCCGTAGGCGTTTTCCGCCCGGACCGTCACGGCGCGCGTGTTCTGCCGCTTCGGCAGGACGATGGTATAAAAAGGTTTCTCGTGGGTGAACCAGTATTCGTGCAGGGTATAGGCGTTTTCGAGAACCTTGCCGGACGCGTCAAGCGCTTCGGCGCGGTAGAGAAACACGGGGAAGCCGTCGCCGCTCTCTGCGGCGGGGCAGGTGACGCGGTACGCGTCGGCGGAGTCTTCCAGCTGCAGCGCCGCGTCCGCGGGGAACTCCGGCGGAGCGGAGCGCGCCTGCTGCCGCGCGGGCGTAAAGGGGAAGGCGGTTTTATCCGCGGGGAAACGCAGCACATAGCTGCAAAGAGAATCGCCCGACAAAAAGTCGTAGCCGCGCAGCACGACGGTGTTCTCCTTGTCGACTTCGACGATCCAGCCCTGCGAGATCGTTTCGCACTGCGGCGGATGAACGGTGCGGTCACCACCGACCGTGAACTCCGCGTAGCTCAGCGCGCCGGTGCCGATCGCGGTGAAATCTCCCTGGAAGATCGAGCGCGGGTCGTTGAGCGGATAATGGGAATGCCCGGAAAAATGCACGACGTTCGGATACTTCGCAAGGATCTTCGTAAAGTGTGTCAGCCCCCAGCCGTCGAAGCTGGTGGAGCCGTAAACGGTGTTCCGGACATGCTCGTGCTGCATCACGAAGACCGGCGCGGCGGGGTTGTCCTTCGCCGCCTCTTTCAGCGCTTTTTTCAGCCAGCGCTTTTGCTTTCTGTCGTAGTAGCAGTCCTTTTCGCTCGTGGAAACGGCGATGAAATGCAGCCCGCCGAGCGTCAGGTGCGTGTCGGTCGAAAGCCCGGTGATCTCCCGGAAATGGCGCAGGCCGGTTTTTTCGCCGCCCTTGCCGAACTCCCAGTTGTCGTGGTAGCGCGGGACGCAGGCGAGCACCTTCGTTTCCGGCTGCAGCGCGCTTTGCACCGTGTCCCAGAACGCGTGGAACTGCGCCGGCGTTCCGGTGTTGGTCAGGTCGCCGGCAAACAGAAACGCGTCCACGTTTTTGTAGGCCGGATGCGCCTGCGCGAGGGCGTAGGTCGTTTCCATCAGCTGCCGCAGCCGCTGCGTGTGGTCGTCGCCGGCTTCTTTGATGTGCAGGTCGGAGCAGATACAGAACCGCAAAAACGGACAGAACGAAGCGGGAACGGGTTCGAGATCGGACATGTTGTCACCTCCCGGCAGGGTATATCTATTCTTATTATAGTAGGAAACAAGGGAAAGTCAATGAAGAAAATATAAAATATTCAAAATTCGGTTGCAATTTCGCAATACTGCTGTATAATGAAAGGCAAGAAACCATCCATCCACACCCACCAAAGAAAGGAAGGATCTTTATGTCAAAGAAGAAGAAAATCATCCTTTGCTGTCTGGCGGCGCTCGTTGTCATCGCGGCCGTCGCGGCTGTCATCGTGTACAGCAAGCTCCCGCACGCTTTGAACTACCCGATCGACAAGATCGAGCCCTGTGAGCACCAGACCGTTAGCGTTGTGTCGGCAGATACGGACACCGTCACGCTCCAAAAGAACGACGACGGCGCGTTCCGGATTCTGATGTTCACTGACCAGCATCTCAACGGCGACAACAAGACCGGCTATAAGACCGTGGACCGCATGGTGGAGGCCATTCAGCGCGAACAGCCCGACCTTGTGCTGGTCGGCGGCGACAATATCACCAGCGGCATGAACCGCAAGCGCAGCGCCCAGTTCGCGGAGATCTTTGAACAACTCG
>JAEEGF010653652.1_pt1 | contig 11176 bp, 12 predicted proteins | sample 9134171 | NCBI WGS metagenome assembly JAEEGF01 (sample SAMN16246542, study PRJNA631951) | gut metagenome | biome: gut microbiome; feature: rumen; material: AP-attached | host: Bos | place: Iran: Karaj | collected 2018-10
CCTCTTTTGGTTGCCTGCGATATATACAGAACTGCTGCTATAGAACAGCTTCGTGTAAATGATGAGAAGCAGGGCGTTGACTTCTTTTCCATGGGAAACGACGTTAATCCTGTAAAGATTGCTGAATCTGCCATGGATTACGCCAAGGAAAAAGGTCAGAATATTGTAATCTTCGATACCGCCGGTCGTCTGCAGATAGATGAAGCCATGATGAAAGAGCTTCGTGATATCAAGGATGCCATTGCGGTACATCATACTATACTTGTTGTTGATGCCATGACAGGACAGGAAGCAGTTAATGTTGCTGAGGAGTTCAATGAAAAGGTCGGCATCAATGAAATCATATTATCGAAGATGGATGGCGACACCAGAGGTGGTGCTGCACTTTCCACAAAGGCTGTTACGGGAAAACCTATACTGTTTGTAGGTATGGGTGAGAAGCTTTCGGATCTCGAACAGTTTTATCCCGATCGTATGGCCAGCAGAATCCTTGGAATGGGAGATGTATTAAGTCTCATTGACAAGGCTGTTGAAGCCAATGCTGAGAGAGACGAGGAAAAAGATCGTGAAATGGCCCAGAAAATGAAGAAGGGCAAGATCGATTTTGAAATGTATCTTGAAAGCATGAAGGCTATGAGAAATATGGGTGGTTTGTCATCGATACTGGGAATGCTCCCCGGAATGGGTAAGATCAGTGATGATCAGCTTCCCGATGAAAAGCAGCTTGCTAAGATGGAAGCTATTGTCCTTTCCATGACACCGGAGGAACGAAGGAATCCTAAGCTTATGAGTCCCCAGAGAAAATTCAGGATTGCAAAGGGATCCGGTAATGATATTGCAGATGTTAACAGATTTATCAAGCAGTTTGAACAGATGCAGAAGATGATGAAGCAGATGCCCGGACTTATGGGTGGCAAGCGAGGTCTTGGTAAATTCGGCAAGATGGGTGGATTCCCCGGAGGCAAATTCTTTTAAGATATGTCTTACAGCTTTTGCTGTTTTATACATATAAAAACAAATACAATCTTTTTCATTTAATGGAGGAAATTAAAATGGCAGTAAAAATGAGATTAAAGAGAATTGGTAAGAAAAAGGTTCCTTTCTACAGAATTATCGTTTCTGATTCAAAGGCTCCTGTACAGGGTAAGTTCATTGATGAGATCGGAACATATGATCCTAACACAGATCCCAGCACAGTAAAGATCAACGAAGAGCTCGCAAAGAAGTGGCTTGCTAACGGTGCACAGCCTACAGAGTCAGTTGCAAAGCTTCTTAAGCAGGCAGGTATCAAATAATTTTACCGAGAGGTTTACTCAATGAAAGAATTAGTTGAAGTTATAGCAAAGGCGCTTGTAGACAACCCTGATGAGGTTGTTGTTACTGAAAAGAACGACGGGCGCAATATTATGATTGAGCTTCATGTTGCACCATCTGACATGGGCAAGGTGATTGGCAAACAGGGTCGTATAGCAAAGGCTATCCGCGCTGTAGTAAAGGCTGCTTCAACCAGGGAAGATCTCAAGGTTGATGTGGAGATCATTTGATTTGCTGATTAGTATAAGTCGAATAAGGCAATCTGCTTTATTCGACTTTTGCATTAATTAAAACTTTTTCAGGTATAATTATATATTATGAAATTTCATATAATGACTTTATTTCCCGAAATGATACAGCAGTGCTTATCCAGCAGTATTACAGGAAGAGCTGAAGAAAAAGGATACATTTCCTTTAATGCTGTAAATATCCGGGATTATTCAAAAGATAAACATCATAAGGTTGATGATTACACCTATGGAGGCGGTGCCGGAATGCTTATGCAGGCACAGCCTATTTATGATTGCTTCAGTGCCATAAAAAATGACATACTGGTTAAGGGTGGCAATTCTCCGAGGGTTATTTATGTTACTCCTCAGGGAAAAGTTTTTGACCAGCAGATGGCTTCTGATTTCGCTAAAGAAGAGGAGCTTGTTTTTCTTTGCGGTCACTATGAAGGAATTGATGAAAGAGTCCTGGAGGAGATAGTTACAGACTATGTCTCTATAGGTGATTATGTGCTTACCGGCGGTGAACTACCTGCTATGGTAATGATAGATGCTATTTCCAGGCTTGTTCCCGGAGTTTTGAATAATGATGAATCTGCGATGACAGAGAGCTTTAGCAACTATCTTCTGGAGTATCCACAGTATTCCAGACCTGAGGAATGGATGGGGAAAAAGGTTCCGGCCATACTTCTTTCGGGAGATCATAAGAAGGTTGATGAATGGAGACTGGAACAGTCAATAATTCGAACCAAGGAAAGAAGACCGGATCTCTACGAAAAGTGGCTTGCGGAAAATCCTCCCAAACCCGAAAAAAAGAAGAGAAGGCGCAGAAAAACAAAGGAGGAAGAAAATAATGACTGACAGATTTCAGGTTGGTGTAATTGCTTCTACTCACGGACTTAAAGGTGAAGTCAATGTTTTCCCTACAACGGAAGATCCCGAAAGATTTAAAAAGCTAAAAAAAGTAACTCTTCATACAGCAAGGGGCGAAAATATTGAACTTGATGTACAAAGTGCAAAATTCTTCAAAAAGTTTGTGATTGTTAAATTCAAACAGTTTAATGATATTAATGAAGTTGAGAAATTCAGAGGGTGTGAGCTCACAATAGATAGGAAGGATGCTCTTAAACTTGAGCCCGGTGAATTTTATTGTGCGGATCTTATCGGACTTAAAGTTTTTGATGAGAACGATAAAGAACTTGGTTTTATCTCAGATATCCTGCAGACCGGTGCTAATGACGTCTATGAAATGACAAGGGTAGATGACAGTACTAAGGTTTATATTCCTGCTATTAAAGACTGTGTAAAGAAAATAGATATTGAGAGCGGTAAGATAATCATTCATGTTCTTGAGGGACTTTTATCTTAATCAATCTCATTAAAGATATTTACAGCCTTTATTCCTTTTATTGCATTTTAAATTTTTGTTAAATTATAATGACTTTTTTATTAAAATGCACTATAATTGTTATGTTGTACATATAGTATTATGAATTGAAGTTTTGGGGTATTGTTTTATGGTTGATTATACAGAAGGTGCTGGTTATCAGTATCATATTCATCTTAAAAAAGGTGATGTAGGAAGATATGTCATTCTTACCGGAGATCCCGGCCGATGCGAGACTATATCACATCTGTTCGATAATCCCGAATTTATTGCATATAATCGAGAATATAATACATATACAGGAACTATTGACGGCGAAAAGGTTACTGTAATGTCCACTGGTATCGGCGGTGCCTCTACTGCAATTGCTGTAGAGGAACTGGTTAAGTGTGGTGCAGATACTTTCATCCGTATGGGTACTTCAGGCGGTATGCAGGAGGATATCATCGGAGGAGATATAGTTATTGCTTCCGGCGCCATAAGAGCTGAGGGTACTTCCAAAGAGTACGCACCTATTGAATATCCTGCCGTGGCAGATTTTGATGTTTTAAGTTCCCTGGTAGAAGGTGCCAGAGAAAGCGGTGCCAAATATCATGTGGGTGTGGTTCAGTGTAAGGACTCTTTTTACGGACAGCATGAGCCGGAGACCAAACCCGTAGGATACGAACTTCTCAATAAATGGGATGCATGGATAAAGTGCGGATCTCTTTGTTCGGAAATGGAATCATCCACATTATTTATTGTTGGAAGTTATTTAAGATGCAGAACAGGAGCCGTTCTGTTGGTAGTAGCCAATCAGGAACGTGCCAAAAAGGGTTTACCTAATCCGCAGGCTCATGATATGGAGATCGTTTATAAGACGACAATTGCTGCTATTAGGAAGCTTATTGCTATGGATAAAGCCTAAATGGTTTTATTATATATGTCTATAAGACAATAAAAACGGAGGGTAACTATGAAAAAGAAAATCCTTGCAGTTGTTATGGCTGCAACAATGCTTGTTTCTTTAGTTGCATGTGGTTCAAAGGAAGCTGCTCCTGCAGCATCTACATCAACTGAAGCAGGCGACAAGAAGATCGCAATGATCACAGACTCTGGTGACATCACAGATATGTCATTCAACCAGACAACTTACGAAGCTTCTAAGGCTTTCGCTGAGGCTAACAATGCTCAGTTCCAGTACTACAAGCCTACAGAAGATTCAGATGAGGCTCGTGTAGCAGCTTTCAACAATGCTGTTGCTGATGGCTACAATGTAGTTGTTGTTCCCGGTTATCTGTTTGCTGCTATGGTTAAGACAGTAGCTAATGACAACCCTGATGTTACTATTATTGCTCTTGACTGCTCAGAAGGCGACTTCGGCGGTGACTACACACTTCCTCAGAATGTATGCTGCTTTACATACCAGGAAGAGCTTGCAGGCTATATGGCTGGTTACGCTGTAGTTAAGGAAGGCTACAAGAAGCTTGGTTTCCTTGGCGGTATGGCAGTTCCTGCTGTTATCCGTTACGGTTATGGCTTTGTTCAGGGAGCAAATGATGCTGCTGTAGAACTTGGCAACGCTTCTGATGTTGAAGTTAACTATGTATACGGCGGACAGTTCTTTGGTGATGAGGCTGTTACAGCTACTATGGATACATGGTATTCAAACGGAACTGAAATCGTATTTGCTTGCGGCGGTGGTATCTTCACATCTGCAGGTGAGGCTGCTAAGAAGGTTGGCGGTAAGGTAGTTGGTGTTGACGTTGATCAGTCAGGCACAATCGATGGACTCTATGGAGAGGGTGTTTGCGTAACATCTGCTATGAAGGGTCTTGCTGCAACAGTTCAGTCAACTCTTACAGATCTCTTTGCAGGAAAGTGGAGTGATCATGCTGGAAAGTTCCAGAACCTTGGACTTGTATCAGGCGATGATCCATCACTCAACTATGTACAGCTTCCTACAGCTTCATGGTCAATGAAGAACTTTACTGTAGATAACTACAAAGAGCTCGTTTCAAAAATGTATTCAGGATCTGTAAAGGTTAACAGCGGAATCGACGCTATGCCTGCTACAGAGATCACAGTAACAACTTTTGATAACATTCACTAATTTGATACTGTTTATCAAGTAGTTATTCTTCAAAAGGGAAGGAGCTTCTCCTTCCCTTTTTTATCAAAAATAGTTTTTCGAAGCTTTACAAGAATATAAAAATCGCTGCTATATTTTAGCTTTTTCATAGTGGTTATTTTTATGGTTTTGTGAACCAAAAATGCAGTAGGGGAAGGTGTTTAGGTATGGATGATTATGTAATTGAGATGTTGCATATCACTAAAGAATTTCCCGGAATAATTGCAAATGATGATATTACTTTGCAGTTAAAACGCGGTGAAATTCATGCGCTCCTTGGGGAAAACGGAGCAGGTAAGTCCACACTTATGAGTGTATTGTTTGGGCTTTATACCCCTGAAAAGGGTGTTATTAAAAAGGATGGCAAGGAAGTTAAGATAAATAATCCTAACGATGCTACAGCGCTGGGAATCGGTATGGTTCATCAGCACTTTATGCTTGTTGATATTTTTTCTGTTCTGGATAATATCATATTGGGTGCAGAGCCTAGTAAATGCGGATTTTTAACAAAGGCTGATGCCCGAAAGAAAGTTCTTTCTCTTTCCGATAAATACAATCTTAAGGTGGATCCTGATGCGCTTATTGAGGATATTACCGTTGGTATGCAGCAGCGTGTTGAGATTCTTAAGATGCTTTATCGTGATAATGAGATTCTTATTTTTGATGAGCCAACAGCGGTTCTTACTCCTCAGGAGATTGAAGAACTCATGAAGATTATGAAGAATCTTGCTGCTGAGGGCAAATCAATTCTCTTTATTACACATAAGCTAAATGAAATTATGGAAGTTGCTGACAGATGTACTATTCTCAGAAGAGGTAGATATATAGGTACTGTTAATGTCGCCGATACTACCAAAGAAGAGCTTTCTTCCATGATGGTAGGCCGTGACGTAAAGTTTGCCGTTGATAAAACTGAGGCTAAGCCCGGTAAAGAAATTCTCAAGGTTGAGAACGTTTGTGTAAAGAGTAAGATTCATCAGAATGACTCTGTTCATAATGTTTCTTTCAATGTAAGAGAAGGTGAAATTGTCTGCATTGCAGGTATTGACGGAAATGGTCAGACTGAGTTTATAGGCGCTCTTACGGGACTTGATGACATCTCCAGCGGTAAAATTTCTTTTTGCGGTGATGATATAACACATAAGTCAGTAAGATATAAGAATACCCACGGGATGAGCCATGTCCCTGAAGACAGGCACAGACACGGACTGGTTCTTGATTATTCTCTTGAAGAGAACATGATTCTTCAGAGATATTTTGAACCTGAGTTTTCCAAATTCGGTTTTATCAAAAAAGATGAGATGAGAAAGTATTCCAACAGGCTTGCGCAGGCTTTTGACGTTCGTTCCGGACAGGGTGCCCAGACAATTGTTCGTTCCATGTCAGGCGGTAACCAGCAGAAGGCTATTATTGCGAGAGAGATGGATAGAGAGCATAAGCTTCTTGTAGCTGTTCAGCCCACAAGAGGTCTTGATGTGGGCGCTATCGAATATATTCATGAAGAGATAGTAAAGCAGCGAGATGCCGGATGTGCCATTTTGCTTGTTTCACTGGAGCTTGACGAGGTTATGAACCTTTCCGACAGAATTCTTGTTATGTATGAAGGCGAGATAGTGGGAGAGGTAAATCCAAAGACTACTACGCTTCAGGAACTTGGATTGTACATGTCCGGAGCAAAAAGAGACAAGGTTAAGGAGGCATAACAGGTATGGAACCAAAGACAAAATTTTATAAAAAACCCGGTGTGCAGACCTTGCTTGCTTCTGTTTTATGTGCAGTACTTGGTATAATCCTGGGTTATTTAATCCTTTTTCTCATGAATCCCGGACATGCTACCGAAGGAATGACAGCAATTCTCAGAAATTTCTTCAAGTTTGCCGGTAAGCCTCAGCAGCTTATGTATTATCTTGGATCAACGCTTGTAAAAGCTGTTCCTGTTATCCTTTGCGCAGAAGCAATTCTTTTTGCTTATAAGGCAGGACTCTTTAATATCGGTGCTGCAGGACAGTATACCGTAGGAATTCTTGCAAGTCTTTATACATCACTTGCGCTTCATTGGAACTGGTTCTTATGTGTATTGGCTGCTGTATTGGCCGGTGCATTGTGGGGAGCTCTCTGCGGCTTCTTTAAGGCTTTTTGCAATGTGAATGAAGTAATTGCTGGTATCATGCTTAACTGGATAGGGCTTTATCTTTGCAATATCATTCTTGGTAATGAAACATGTATGAATACTACCAAGTCTGAGACTTATGACATAGCAGAAATCAATGCTTCCGGACTTTTGCCGGGATTTTTGCAGGATTTCTTTGGTAAGAATCAGTATATGACCATTGCAGTACCCATTACTCTGATCATTGCAATTGTTATTCTTATAATCCTTAATATGACTACCTTCGGTTATGAACTTAAGGCAACCGGACATAATAAGGATGCTGCTAAATATGCAGGAATGAATTCCAAACTTAATATTATTCTTACACTGCTTATTTCCGGTGCTATTTCCGGTCTTGCCGCATCACTTTATTATCTTACAAGTATTGAGCATTATAAGATTTCATCATCTGTTCCGGGAATGGGATTTTCCGGAATAGCAGTAGCATTCCTTGGAGGACTAAATCCCATAGGAGCTATCGCCGCCGGCCTTTTTGTTGAGTATATTACTCTTGGCGGTCAGTACCTTAATACAAATTATTACAATCCTCAGGTGGCTGATCTTATGATCGCGATCATCATTTATCTCTGCGGATTTGTACTTTTCTTTAAATCGGTTATTAACAAGCCCGGTAAAATCGTTGTTAATGCCAACGATGAAAATAAAGCCGCAGCAAAGTCTGCCGGAAAGAAGGAGGTATAAAGAAGATGGTATTACTTATTCAATATACGCTTATCTTTTCAGCTGTACTTATTCTGGTAGCTCTCGGCGGTATGTTCTCAGAGCGAAGCGGTATCATCAATCTGGGACTTGAAGGAATTATGGTATTCGGTGCCATGGCAGGCGGAATGGTGATGGTTCTTTTGCCTGAATCCGCTTCAAAGTTTACAATTGTAGCATTGACCCTTTTGGCTGCAGCACTGGCCGGTATGCTTTCGTCATTACTTATCGGTATTGCCTGCATTTATTTCAAGGCCGATCAGACACTTATCGGTACAGCTGTTAATATGCTTGCAACTGCAGCAGCTACAGTTATAGTTAAGGCATTCAATACAAGAAGATCCAACGGCTCCGATTTCTCTGCCAAGCTTGATTATGTAAAAGGCCATGATGCTTTCATGTTCTATGTGGGCAGCCTTCAGCTGAGCTGGTTTGTGGTTATTGCTGCAATACTTCTTGTTGTTGCCATCATTGTTTTTTACAAAACAAAGTTTGCTTTAAGACTTCGTGCCTGCGGTGAGCATCCTCAGGCTGCTGATTCAGTGGGTATCAACGTTTACACCATGAGATATGCCGGTGTTCTTATTTCCGGTTTTCTTGCAGGACTTGGCGGAATTATTTATATCGCAGCTGCCAATTCTACATGGCATTTTGATTACGGCGTTGCCGGAGCAGGTTTCCTTGCTCTTGCCGTTATGATATTTGGTCAGTGGAAACCTGAGAGGATAGCATGGTCAGCAGTTTTATTTGCTGTTTTCAGATCTTTGTCAAACGTATATATGGGAATCGATTTCCTTCACAGCCTTCCGATTTCCGGAACTGTATATAATATGTTCCCATACATCGTATCTTTGATAGTATTGGCATTTACATCACAGAATTCCCGTGCGCCTAAGGCTGAAGGAATTCCATATGATAAAGGATCCAGGTGATTTTTATGGATAATAGTTTAATTACTTTTGACAGCAAGGAACTTATTGAAAAGGCTCTTGAAATGAGAAATTTCTCATATACCCCTTATTCACACTTTAATGTTGGTGCAGCACTTCTTGCAAAAGACGGAAAAATTTATACCGGCTGCAACATAGAGAATGCTTCGTTTACTCCAGGTAATTGTGCCGAGAGAACAGCATTTTTCAAGGCTGTAAGCGAAGGAGTTAAGGATTTTACAGCTATAGCAATTGTAGGTGGACCCGATGGAGCTCAGGAATTGGAATACTGTCCACCATGCGGTGTGTGCAGGCAGGTTATGAGTGAGTTTTGTCATGATGACTTTGTGGTTATATGTGCAAAGTCTGTTGATGAGTTCAAGGCATATAAAATGACAGAGATTCTTCCTGACAGGTTCGGTCCTAAAGATCTTTTGGGATAAAACAATAAAAATGTTGACGATAATATATCTTTTATGCTAAACTATAGTACGTTGTGAAAATCAGACGGTCCTCTGTTGTGGAGCTAAGAGTTTTAACTCTGATTCAAGCCGCATTTAAGAACGTCCATTGAATAGGAGAAAAGATATGAGTACTATTATCGAAGAGCTCGAGAAAGAGCAGCTGAACGCTAATGCGCCTCAGTTCAACACTGGTGATACTGTAAGAGTACACGCTAAGATCAAGGAAGGAAACCGTGAGAGAGTTCAGGTTTTCGAGGGAACTGTTAAGAAGATTCAGGGCGGTAGCAACCGTACAACCTTCACAGTAAGAAAAGAGTCTTATGGTGTTGGCGTTGAGAAGACATGGCCACTTCACTCACCTAGCGTTGAGAAGGTTGAGGTTATCAGAAGAGGTAAGGTAAGAAGAGCTAAGCTGAACTACCTTAAGGGTCTTACAGGTAAGAAGGCTAAGGTTAAGGAACTTGTTACCAGATAATTTGTTGATTAGAGGCAGTTACTATTTTATAGTAATTGCCTCTTTTGCTATCTATTTACTTAAATAATGCGGGAGTTTATTATGCGACGCAAGAAGAATACATTAACATTTCATCAGAAAAAGAAAATAATTACTCCAAAGCTTATAAAAGAAGTAATGTCCTGGCTATACATAACAATTTTGGCTGTATTTATTGCATTCATGATGGTGTTTGCATTTGGCTTTCAGGTAAGAGTTATTGGAGATTCTATGGAGCCTACAGCCTATAATGGGCAGACTATGCTGGTCAACAGGATCATATTTAAGATATTTGGACCTTCAAATGGCGATATTGTAGTTTTTTTACCTAATGGTAATGCCAATTCACATTATTATGTTAAGAGAGTTGTAGCAACTCCCGGAGATAAGGTCCAGATTATTGACGGACTGCTTTATATTAATGGCAGTGTTGTGACTGATGATCAGGATAAATATGATAAAATGGAAGATGCAGGTATTGCTTCTAATGAGATCAAGCTAAAAAGCGGAGAGTACTTTGTACTTGGGGATAACCGCAATAGCAGTGAGGATTCTCGAAGTGCCAATATCGGCATTGTAACTATGAATATGATGATCGGTAAAGCCTGGTTTAATCTGGGTAATAGTGAACATAGTGGCGGGCTGATCATTAATTGATTAAAAGGAAAATGGTGATTAGATGAATTATCAATGGTATCCGGGACATATGACAAAAGCTGTCAGAATGATGCAGGATAATATCAAGCTTATTGATATTATTATTGAGCTTACTGATGCAAGGATTCCCGCAGCTTCCAGAAATCCAGATATTGACGAACTTGGTAAGAATAAATACAGGCTGATCATTTTGAATAAAGCAGATCTTGCTGATCCTAAAGTTACTAAGGAATGGCGTGATTTTTATCAGAAACAGGGCTTTTTTGTAATGGAGATGAACTCCAAGACAGGCAATGAGGCAACTAAGGTCAAAGACCTTGTTCAAAAGGCCTGCGCTGAGAAAATCGAGAGAGATAAGAAGCGAGGAATCGTAGGAAGACCTATACGTGCGATGGTAGCAGGTATACCAAATGTTGGCAAATCTACATTCATCAATAAGCTTTCCGGAAGAGCTTCAGCCAAGACAGGTAATAAGCCCGGAGTTACTAAGGGCAAACAGTGGATCTCTCTTGGCAAGAACATGCAGCTTCTCGATACTCCAGGTATTTTGTGGCCTAAATTTGAGGATGAGACTGTAGGACTTCATATTGCGCTTATAGGTTCATTAAACGACGAGAATATCGATACTACTGAGCTTGCATGCGAGCTTATTAAAATTCTTAAAGAAACCTATCCAAATGCAATAATGGAGAAGTATAATATAGATAGTGAGCAGATTGAAGA
>JAEEGF011091844.1_pt1 | contig 11176 bp, 6 predicted proteins | sample 9134171 | NCBI WGS metagenome assembly JAEEGF01 (sample SAMN16246542, study PRJNA631951) | gut metagenome | biome: gut microbiome; feature: rumen; material: AP-attached | host: Bos | place: Iran: Karaj | collected 2018-10
TGTCTTTGACATTTTCGGCGGCTTAGGCGCAGGCATCGGCGATGAGAACGAATACAACTACTACCACGGCTTCATCGCGCTGCCCAAAGGCACCCCCACAGCCTTCACCGCCGGCTTCAAACTGGGGGTTGCGTTTTAAAATTCTCAGCTCATGAACAGATACGCATTACTTTTATTGCTGCTACTGCCGCTGACGGCGGCGAACGCCCAGCGGCTGACAGACCCGAAACAGCTGGTACCGGAACTTTCCACGCTGACCCAACCCAGTCCGAGCGTTTATTTGGATGAATTTTTCCCCAATGTGGACGACCCCTCCATGTTTCATGGGCCGGTGCGCAGTGTGACCACCACGTATGAGATACCATATCTGTTAAATTTGTACGTTTTCAGTCACATGCAGAAAGTACATGCCAGCGATTCCATCCATAGCAGGACAACAAAGTTTGTTTATGATTCGACAGGAGGATTGCAATGTATTTCAGAAAAATATATTCTGTACAATTACTATTACCGCCGTAAAAAACCAAATCCAATCGGCAGATTCTATTATCTGCATATTCTCGGGTATAACAATTATTCAACAAAACTGAAACCTGAGCTGCTGAAAGATGTGTCGTATGGTGAAAAGACGCTGCACTACCGTAATGGACGGCTACGTTCCTATATGCATGTTTATGAAGCCGCCTATGATACGGCGGAAATAAAACACAGGAAAAAAAACAGTTTTGGCGGACCTCCATATTACATAACTAAGGATGATGTTCGGGTGAAATATGATGCGGGCGGAAATCCCATATCCGCATTACGTGAACACGAATACAACAAACGCTTCCGTTTTGCCTATGACAGCTTGGGGCGGTTGGTATATATGAGCAATAAAGAATATCTTAACACAAAAGTATGCGCATGGTTGTATGATTCCACAGGCTGCGTGGCCATGGCGGTTGATAAACCGGGCGACTCCATCAGGGAGATGCGTCTGCTTCATAAGGAGCCGCAGCCGGATGGCACGATGAAACTCCGCATCATCTGGTGCAGGAATGCGGCAGGCGTAGACAAGTCGGAATACCGTCAGCTGTACAACAAACCGGATTCCAGCCTTGCTCCATTCTTCAGCAAACGGCTGGTGGACTGTGAGGAACAAGAACATGCCACCCGCACATGGAAACCAGAGTATAATTACCTTTACAACACCACGGGAGAATATGTTTTTGACACCGCAGGCAGGCTAACAGGATACACCCTGCAAAATGCCTCAACAATGGCAGTACGTTATGACAGCGCAGGAAGGGTCATGGAAATAAAGACTGTAGGAATAGCTATTAGCTTCCCTTACAGGGATTACCAACTTCCAGACGGCAGCATACTGTGGAACGGCAACTATCGGCAAATCCTCTTTTCCTACGATGAAGAGGGACAAGTGTCTGGAATCGCACTCACGGACAAGACCGGAAAAAAGGAGGTCATCTCCATCCGCTACACCTACGATTCGCACCACAACTGGATTCGCCGCGAAGTCTGGCGCGACGGCAAACTGACAGGCGCCGTTTCGCGGCAGATAGAATATGCGGAGTAAAGCTGGGGTTAGTGCTTTTTTAGTACATAAATCCCAATAGCCACAACGGCAGTTTGTTGCCGCGAGGCATCTCAATATTGTCAGCCAGCACGTAGGAATCAGGCATGTCCGCAATCTGGCCGAATGTCTTGTTTTCCCCGCCAATCTCAAAAATGATGTGCCCGTCCACTTTGAAGTCTCCGGCCTGCTTGCCATATTCCACCACATGCTGCTGCATCAGCTGGTTGACGGCGAAGCATTCCCTCACGGTACCCTGATTGGCTCCTTCTCCGCCAAGGGCATAGAGCAGATTCGGATTTTCAAGGAATATCTTGTCAGGTTTCTGCAGTTTCTTCACAGACAGGATGTCACTGTACAGCAGGTTAAGCATCCCTGCATCGGAAAGGTCACGGAGATAAGCGATCACCGTGTTCCTTCCGGCTTCAATCAGGGAGGCAAGCTTAGTGATGTCCACCTCAAATGGAACCGAACGGGAAAGAATGGACATCAGGGCCTTAAGTTTCCGGTTGCTCCATACATCCACACCGCGCAACAGCGGCAGTTCAGCCTCAATAACATAGTTCATTGTCTGCTCAATCAGGGTATGGTAGTCGGTGGGATTGTGCAGATAATACGGATAATATCCGAAACGTAGATATTCATGGAAATGCTGCAACGGGCGGCACGCCTCGTTAACAGCGGCGGCAATCTGTTTCGGGTTTTGCAAGATTTCGTCCAACGTGTGAGCCTCCAGTTCGATACCCTTGTAAAACTGCAGGTATTCGCGCAGCGAGAGCCCCGGCATATTGTATCCGACACAACGGCGTGAAAGGTCTGCATCCCCGTCTATCAGGTTAAGCATGGATGAGCCGCTGAGAAAAACCTGCATGTCTGGGTAAAGGTCGGCTATCTCCTTTACTTCGCGGCTCCAACCGTTATATTTGTGCACCTCGTCCAGTATTAGCAGCCGACCTCCGTGCTGATGGAACTGTTCCGCCACCTTCAAAATGCTGCTGCTGGCAAAGTAGACACTGTCAAGTGTGCAATAGAGCGCCTCCTCGCTTCCAGCCGGAAACCGCTGTTTCACATACTGCCGGAGAAGGGTGGACTTGCCAACGCCGCAGGCGCCACAAAGGCACAGCATCGGCGCATCCCAGTTTATGCGGGACATGTATCCGCGCACAATGTCAAGGTTTGTGGCTCTCAAATAGGCCTCCTGCTTTGCAAACAATTCATCCATTTTTAATGACTTTTGTTTTACATACGAAACGTTTTTTCTGTAGAAATGCTCTGTACTCATAGCAAATTTAAGCTATTTTTGCTATTTGTGTGAAGCATTTTCCAAATGCAAAAGTATACAACTTTTGGATACAAATGTATTTTTTTATAGAAAAAAAAGAAAATCGCGGTTCCATTCCGCGCAATGCACGATTTTTTTTCACCCCATGAAAATCCGTATCACTTTTTCAAGTAAATTTGCATTTTGTACATATTAATTTATCTGATTTGTAACTATCTTTACATTAAATAAATAGAGATAACCATGAGCGAAAAAAGCGAGAAATTGTTTTCGGAGTTTCCGGAAATCAGCACCCCTGAATGGGAGGCGGCCATTGAAAAGGACCTGAAAGGCGCCGACTACAACAAGAAACTGGTATGGAAGACCGATGAGGGTTTTTCCGTCAAACCATACTACCGGTCGGAGGATCTGGAAGGGTTGGAATACCTTGCCTCGCAACCGGGGCAGTTCCCATACGTCCGCGGCGCATCGGCCGAAAACAACCGCTGGCGCATCGTCGAGGAGATTCCTGAATGCGACCCTGCCGAAGCCAACCGCTCGGCCCGCACCAGCCTCTCAAAAGGTGCCGACGCCATCGTGTTCAACGTCAGCAAAGTCGCCGATGTGCAAACGTTTGAGCAGCTGATAGAAGGCATTAACCTTAAGGATACCGTCCTCTATTTCAAGAAGCCGGAATGCCCCGTGAAATTCTCCGCCCTGTTGGCCGACTGGGCTGCCGGACATCCGCAGGAGGCAATCATGCTGCAGGGCGCACTCTTCTTCGACCCTGTCATGGATATGCTTTTGCAAGGGAAATTCTACCACAATCGTGAAAAGGACATGGATGAGGCCATCGATGCCATGCGGCGTCTGATACCGCTGGCCCCGCACTTCTGCCCGATAAGCGTCATGGGGCACCTGTTCGGCAACTGCGGCGCCTCCAAAATACAGGAGATGGCCTACAGCCTGAACATCGCCAACGAATATCTCGCATACGCGACAGACCACGGCATGGATATCCGCGACGCGGCCACGCACCTTCACTTCACCTTCTCCATCGGATCGGACTATTTCATGGAGATTGCCAAGCTGCGTGCGCTCCGCCTGCTCTGGGCCACCCTCACCGCACAATACGGCGCCGACAACGGCGAAAGCGCCAGGCTGCGGCAGCTGAGCATCGCCTCATCTTGGGACAAGACCCTCTTCGACGCGCACATCAACATCCTGCGGAACACCACGGAGGGCATGAGCGCCGCCATCGGTGGTGCGGAGGCCATCCTGCTCCATCCCTTTGACGAGGCTTATAAGGATTCCGACGAATTCTCCCGCCATATCGCACGCAACGCCCAGATTATCCTGAAGGAGGAGTCACACTTCGACCGCGTGGTGGATCCCGCCGCAGGCTCCTACTATCTTGAGAACCTCACCAACGCCATGCTTGAGCAGGCCTGGAACCTTTTCCGCGAGACTGAAAAGGCCGGCGGCATCATTGAGATGGGACTGAAAGGCGAAATCAAGGCTGCGGTTGAGGAATCCTGCAACAAGCGCAACCTGCAGATAGCGACCCGCAGGCGCACCATCCTCGGCACCAACCAGTACCCCAACCTTACGGAGAGCGTCTCCGAAAAGATCGTTTCAATGGAGCGTCCGCAGTACCCGGGACTCCAGCCCTACCGCGGAGCCATCCCGTTCGAGCGTCTGCGCCTTGAGACCGAGCAGTGGGCTGCCAAGCACGGCGGCAAACCGAAAGTGTTCCTCTTCAAGATAGGGAACCTCGCCATGCGGCAGGCACGCGCCGGATTCGTCACCAACTTCTTCGGCTGCGCCGGATACCAGATTGTGGAGACGGCCGGTTACGCCACCGCTGCTGAAGGCATAGCCGATGCGGTCGGAAGCAAGGCCGCCATCGTGGCTGTCTGCAGCTCCGACGATGAATATCCCACCTACGCGCCTGAGATTATCGCCGAAGTCAAGAAGCAGTGCCCGCAAAGCATCTGCATCATCGCCGGCAATCCGGAGAGCATGGAGGAGCTGAAGGCTGCCGGTGCGGAAGACTTCATCCACGTCCGCACCAACATCCTTGAAAGCCTGACAGATTACAACAAAAAGATTTTAAAATAAACGACATGTTATACGCCATACTTATCCTGAGCATCATCGGCATACTTGCCGCCGTCATCCTCTATTTCGTCTCCCAGAAGTTCAAGGTTGAGGAGGATCCGAGAATCGAAACCATAACAGAGGCCCTGCCCGGCGCAAACTGCGGCGGATGCGGCTACGCGGGCTGCCACGCCCTGGCCGAAGCAATTGTCAGGACCGGCACCTCAAAGGGTATAACCTGCACCGCAGGAGGCAGCGAAGTTGCCGCCAAGGTCGCGGAAATCATGGGTGAGAAGGCTGAGGCCTCCGCTCCGAAAAAGGCGGTTGTGCGCTGCAACGGAAGCTGCGGCAACGCACCGGCAAAATACCACTACGACTCCGCGCAGACCTGCGCCTACGCCAACATGTTGGGCGCCGGTGAAAGCGGCTGCGCCTTCGGATGCCTCGGCATGGGCGACTGTGTCCGCGCCTGCGGCTTCGGCGGCATCGCCATCGATCCGGAGAGCGGACTGCCCCGCATCAATCCGGAACGCTGTGTAGCCTGCGGCTCCTGCGTTAAGGCCTGCCCGAGGCAGATTATCGAAATCCGCACGCTCCTGAACGAAAACATCATCTTTGTGGCCTGCCGCAACCAGGAAAAGGGCGGTGAAGCCAAAAAGAACTGCTCCGCCGCCTGCATCGGCTGCAAGAAATGCGAGAAGAACTGCCCGCAGGCAGCCATCACGGTGGAGAACAACCTCGCCCATATCAACGACGCGCTGTGCAACGGCTGCGGCACCTGTCTGGACAACTGCCCGACCGGAGCCATCCACAGCCTGATGCCAGTCCAAAAAGCGGAGGCATGAGGTACCCGGAAATAGACCCCGGCTTTTTTGTCCGGAACCGCCAGAAGCTGGTTTCGCTCCTTCCTGACAACGCCGCAGTGCTGGTGGTCTCCAACGACGAGATGCCCGACTCCGGCGACGAAACCCACCCATTCCACCAGAACCCCGACCTCTTCCACCTGACCGGCATCGACCAGGAGCAGACTCTGCTGCTGCTCTGCCCCAACCATTCCAATCCGGAATGCCGAGAACAGCTCTTCATCGTGCGCACCAACCCGACCATTGAAATCTGGAACGGGTACAAGTACACCACGGAGCATGCCGCCCGCGTCTCCGGCATACGGAATGTGCGCTGGAGGGATGATTTCGAACCCGCCCTGAAGGAGGTGATGGCCGAGGCCGGAACTCTATACATGGGGCTGGACGAGGACTGGAAATGCTCCTTTGAGGTGGAGAAGCAGACACAGCGTTTCTGCAGGAAAATCCAACAGCAGTTCCCGCTTCACCAGTTGGGACGGCTGGCTCCCGTCATGCGCGAGCTGCGCCTTCGCAAAGAGCCTGTGGAGATTGACCTGATCCGTAAAGCGATTGGCATCACCGCCAGGGCCTTCGACCGTGTGCTGCACAGCATCCGTCCGGGCATGGCGGAATATGAGGCTGAGGCTGAAATCACATACGAGTTCATCCGAAGCGGCGCTTCGGGCCACGCCTTCTCCCCCATTGCCGCCTCCGGCAAGGACACCTGCGTCCTACATTATATTAAAAATGACAAGATATGCAAGGATGGCGACCTGCTGCTGCTGGATTTCGGCTGCCGCTACGCCAACTACCATAGCGACATAAGCCGTACAATCCCGGTAAACGGCCGCTTCACGCCGAGGCAGCGCCAGGTATATGAGGCGTGCCACCGCATCTACACGGAGGCGAAAAGGCATTATCTCCCCGGCATGACCATCAACAAGCTGAACCGGATTGTCCACAAGCTTATGGAAAAGGAGCTGATAGGGCTCGGACTCTTCACAGCGGAGGATGTGGCCGCCAACAACGGCGACGCACTGCCGCTCATCCGGAAATACTACATGCACAACATCGGCCACTTCCTCGGTCTTGACACCCACGATGTGGGCAACCGCGAGGTGGTATTTGAACCGGGCATGATTGTCACATGCGAACCGGGAATCTACATTGCCGATGAGGGTATTGGTGTCCGGATTGAGACCGACATGCTGGTGGCGGACTCCCCCATTGACCTCGGCGCGGAGATACCCTCCGGTACGGATGAAATAGAAAAAATTATAAACAGCAAATAATCACACACATGAAAAGAATCTTCATTTTGATAATCACCTGCCTTATGGCAGTTTCCGCTTCCGCGCAAAAGGTGGATGTCGCGACAGCACTTAAAGTTGCTGAAAACTTCTATGCAGGACAAAACCGGCAGAAAGCGGCCCCGCAACTGGAACTCTACGTTGTGCAACAGGCCGAAGGAATGCAAAAGTCGGCGGAACAGCCCGTCTCCTACTACATCTTCAATGACGGCGTCCAGGGCTTTGTGATGGTGGCGGGCGACTACCGCATCAGCCCGATTTTGGGATATTCCACCACAAACAGCTTCGACACCACTGGCATGCCGGACAACCTGCGCTGGTGGCTGCAGATGTACCGTGATGAGATCGCACAATACATTTCCGAGGCGGAAACATCCACAGCCGATGCGCTTTGGCAGGCCTACCGCGAGGGAAACATCGCCGTCACAATGGGAACGACAGCAGTCGCACCGTTGGTGAAGACAAAGTGGAACCAGGGATGGCCCTACAACAACCTCTGCCCCTACGACAGCAAGGCAAAATCACGCTGTCCCTCCGGATGCGTGGCGACGGCCATGGCACAGGTGTTGAAATTCTGGAACTATCCCCAAAAGGGTGTCGGCTCCCACAGCTTCAACCATACCAAATATGGCAACCTCTCCGCCAACTTCGGTGCAACCACCTACGACTGGGCGCACATGAACAACACCTATCCCAGCGGCAGCGACACAGTGTCGCGCATGGCTGTCGCAACGCTGATGTACCACTGCGGCGTTAGCGTTGACATGGAATACGACACAAACGGCAGCGGTGCGGTCGTATACATGCCGGACCGCTACGTGCAGTACTACGGCTTCTACGATGCACGCACAGCCCTTAAAAACTATTTCGACTGCGACACCGTGCTCGGATATTACCGTTCAGACTACAACAACCTTACTTCATGGACAAACCTGCTGAAAAGCGAGTTGGATGCCGGACGGCCAATCCTTTACGCCGGAACCGGCAATGCAGGAGGACACGCCTTCGTATGTGACGGCTACGACGCAAACGGCAAATTCCACATCAACTGGGGATGGGGCGGCACCTCCGACGGCTATTTCGGCATTTCGGCACTGAACCCCTCCGCACTTGGTACAGGCGGCGGAGCCGGAGGCTTCAACACAAACCAGCAGGCGCTTTTTGTCCGTCCGGGCACAAAGGAGACCGAGCACTACGACCTGCGGCTCTACAAGCAGCTCACCATCAGCCGCGACACCGTTCCGCTGAATTCGCCATTCAGCATCACCGCACTGATTGCCAACTTCGGAGACAGCAGCTATGCCGGAGCCTACGCCATGGGCGTATACAAGAGTGACGGCAGCTTTGTCGGCTACATGGACACCAAAAACAACCGCACGCTCGAAAACGGCTATTATGATTCCATAGTGTTCTCCACCACCGGCATGTCCGCCCTGAGCGACGGCATCTACTACGCCAAGGCCTTCTACAAGAAAGGTGAAGGCTGGAAGGAGATTAACGGCGGCAACTACACCAACAAGCTCACCTTCTTTGTAGGTACCGGAGCCAGCATGGAATACGACCTCCGGCTTTACAGCGCGCTGAATGCAAGCAGCGAGCCGGTTCCTGTCGGGAACGCCTTCTACATTTACAGCTCTATCGGCAACTATGATGTAAAGGACTTCAACGGGACCATAGCAGTCAACATATATAACGAGGACGGCACCCAGATGGGTATTTACGGACAGACAAAAATCGGGGAGACGCTGCAGGCTGGCAAGTATGTCCCCAACTTCAAATGCAACTTCAACGCCGACCACGGGCTGCCTGCAGGCACCTACATAGCAAGCCTTGTCTACACGACCGATGAGGATGAGACATGGCACCTGATCGGTGACGGCAACTACACCAACAAGTTCCCATTCCGCATCTCTGACGGGAGCGGATATATCATGAAGCTATACAGCCCGCTGAAAATAAGCGCCGATCCCGTTCCCTACAACTCGGCTTTCAACATTACAGTCTCCATCCTCAACCAGGGTGAGGACGCCTACTCCAACGGAAAGCTGGCAATGGGCATTTTCGACACGCAGGACAATCTGGTCGGTTTTGTGCAGACCTATGAGAACATCTCACTGGGCATTCACAAATATTTCAACAACGTCAGATTCTCAACCAACGGAATGCCTGAGCTTGTGGCCGGTGGCAGCTATGTCGCCAAGGCATGCATGTACAACAACAAGACAAACGCATGGGACGTCGTGCTGAGCGGAAACTACATCAATGCATTACCCTTCAGCATCAAGCAGGGGGTCGGCATTGCGGAAGCAACCACCGGCAACGGCAAAATTTACCCCAACCCCACCACAGGAATTGTCACACTCAAACTGAATGGCGGAACCACCACCATAAAGGTGACGGATGCGGTCGGAAGGCTTCTTTTCACAGAGACCGCCAGTGAGGGCGAACACACCATCGACCTTAGCGGTTTCAGCGAGGGAATCTATTTTGTGCGCACCATCTGCGGGGAGCACGTCACAACCCATAAGGTAATCAAACTGTAACAGTACCGAATAATGAAAGTTGTCCGCTGCCTGCCCGCCCTTATTGTTCTGATCTGCCTCACGGCCATGCCCCTATACGGACAGCACGCCTGCAGGCTGAGCGGCTGGGTAAGGGATTCGGTCAGCGAAAAGCCCCTTTCAGGCGCCCATATCTACATAGAGCAGACAGCACAAGGAACCACGACGGCAGACAACGGGAGCTACACACTGCAGACGGACACAGGCACATTTTCAGTGCGTGTGTCATACATCGGATACCAGACCCGCACCATAACCATTCGGATGCAGCAGCGCAACCAGCAGCTGAACATTCTGCTATGCCCGAAGGATTTCATAGGCCAGACCATCACCGTCACCGACAGGCGCATACGCCAGCATGTGGAGGAGAGCCAGATGGGAAGGACGGAACTCCACATGGAGGAGATGCGGAAAATGCCCGCCTTTTTCGGGGAGAACGATGTGCTTAAGAGCATCCAGCTGCTGCCCGGAATCCAAAGTTCCGGCGAAGGCAATTCCGGATTCCATGTGCGTGGCGGCGGCATCGACCAGAACCTGATTCTGCTGGACTACACCAAACTGTACAACGTGGGGCATCTTTTCGGATTCTTTTCCGTATTCAACGCCGATGCGGTGCAGTCTGCAGAGATGATGAAGGGGGACATCCCTGCCGAGTACGGGGGACGTCTCTCCTCCGCCCTGAAAGTGAGCAGCCCTAACGGGAACGACAGACATTACCGTGGAAAAATCGGCATCGGGCTTATCTTCTCCAACCTCTTTGTCGAAGGGCCGATTGTAAAGGAGAAAGCCTCTTTTCTGCTGGCGGGAAGACGCACCTACGTGGATGCGCTGATCCAGCCCTTTCTGAAGGAGACCTCCTCCATGAAGGGCATGAAATTCTATTTTTACGACCTTAACGGGAAGATTACATGGAAAATCAATCCCAACAACCACCTCTTCCTTACAGCCTACAACGGCTCCGACGCATATGGCTTCCGGACCAACGGAGGAGCTGTCAGCTCGTTTTTCCAATGGGACAACACATCCGCTTCACTCCAATGGTGGCATTTTTTCAGCGCGAACAGCAGCATGACCAGCCTCTTTTCGGTGACAGACTACAATTTCTACACCGACATGGAGATGGAGATATACAAGATAACAGCAGTATCCGGCATACGCGACTATCAGTTCAGGAGCGATGTGGACAAACGCATCGGGAAACATGATTTCCATTATGGTGCAGAATACACGTTCCACCATTTCACGCCGAACAACTACGAGGCCTATTCCGGAGACTACCGGATGGAGCTGCAGGAGCGCGAGGCAATGTTCGCACACGACGCCGCCGCATTCGCATCCGCGCAGCTGGTTCTTGGCAGGCGCTGGAAGGCACAGGCCGGACTGCGTTTTTCCTATTTCCAGCACACCGGCCCGTATAACCAATACGTGCTGAATGAAATCGGCCAGGTTGTGGACACAATCTTCACCCCTGCCGGAAAGCGCATAAAGGACTATATGGGGCTTGAGCCGCGCATTTCGCTGCGCTATGC
>JAEEGF011675807.1_pt1 | contig 11176 bp, 9 predicted proteins | sample 9134171 | NCBI WGS metagenome assembly JAEEGF01 (sample SAMN16246542, study PRJNA631951) | gut metagenome | biome: gut microbiome; feature: rumen; material: AP-attached | host: Bos | place: Iran: Karaj | collected 2018-10
GCAGTTAGATTAGGGACACCATCAATCGTACAATGGCGCGGGTCCTGGAACATCAGTATCTGGTAGTAGATATCCGCTGGCGTATTGTTCATAGGCGTTGCTGAAATCAGCATCACCTTCTTCTTATAGCCAGGAATATAGCCAGTTTCTACACGAGGCATCTTGCATATTTCCTGAAGTTGCTGGAAAGCACCAGTCGTATGATTACGGAACTTGTGTGCCTCGTCAACAAGCACCAAGTCGTATTCATCGGCATTCCAAACATCGTAGTTGCTATCGTCAAGCACCTTGCTTAGACTGCCGTTACTCACAAAACAGGCATATTTTTCGAGGCCGAAGTCCTTGAAGGTTGTCTTCCAGTTCTGTTCTACTGCTGGCGGATAGACCACCAGAATCTTTGTGTGTTCCGGGCCATTCTCAATCAGGAACTTCTTGGCAATCATCGTAGCAATGACCGTTTTGCCAAGACCGACCACATCTGCAAGGAAGAAACCATCGTAGCGTATCAGCTTCTGATAGCCCTCAACTACAGCATCTGCCTGATAGTCAAACTTGCTATAGCCTTCAGGCATATCGAAGGGGTCTTCCTGGTCGATGGCCAGCACACGATCGCTGAAATATTCCATCAGCATCTTGATGTACAATTCGTATGGAGTTACATCGCCTTTCAGATAAGTCTTATCAAGTGTTCCCTGATAGTCTTCTGCATTGATAGGAACGTTCTTGGCCTCTTCCCATAGCAGTTCAAATTCGTTCTTGGCAAACTGCACATCATCGTAACGAGTCAGCTTCACATTGAACTCATATTGTCTGTCCTCGCCTATACCCAAACCATTGCCACTCAGATTACTACTGCCTGTAATAGCTGCGCCAAAACAATGCTGATTATAGTTCTCAGGATAAAGTATATAGAGTTTGGCATGAATTTTCTTGGAGGGGTGTGCACGTAGTTCCAGTTTACCGTCTATCAAGTCCTGCACCATCTGGAGCATACCGTCTTCAACCTTCTTGGAATAGCGGGACTGCTCTATGTCTTCTTTCAATAGGCGAAGGCATTCTTCTTTCACTTCTTCCTCTGCACCAAAGAATAACTCTCCTTTTTGGTTGGCCCTGGCGATATACTTATCTACATCGATACCAATAAGGATTCGCACTTTGTTGATACCATCGAGGAAAGGACGCAAGGAAAAATAGCCTGATGCACGAAGGAAACCCACCACAGCATCAAGGTACTTCACTTGAGGGTTATTTTCAAGAATACCCTCAAACTCATTCATCAATGTGTTCCCATCTCGGTTAGTAAAGAAATGGGAAGAAATAGGTATGTCTGACATATCTACGCTATAGTTTTAGGCGAAAGAACTATCGTTCGGAAGATGTGGGAATCTAGAACCAAAAAAAATAGAAAAAAGCGTGAATCAGCCCTTGTCTACTTCTTAAGGTCCTAGGAAAACCCACATTGTCAGACAAGTCCCGTCCACGCTATCGCGTAGACGTTTGTACTTATTCGAGACAATGTTCATTAGAGTTTCCTAGGTTCTAAGAAGTTCCGAATATAGCACTAACGCTATTATTTACCAACGAAAATCATACCGGCACCCTGCACTCAGGGAATCAGCCTTAGCTTGCGTCGTTTACGACGATTAGCCGATACTTGTGTGCAAAGATACGAAAAGATTTCAATATTGGGTCGATTTTTCCTGCTTTTTTCGAAAAATCGCTCAAAAATTTGGAAATCTCAGAAAAAGTTCCTATCTTTGCAGCCAAGAACAATGGACGTGTTCCATTTATTGGGATTGGGGTGTCCCCGATCGGAAGAGTTGTCAGGTTCGTGGCGACTCTTTTTTTTATGCCTGTTGGGATGGATAGATTTTGAGCCCCAAAAGCTTTCCATCCTCCATAAATATATTGGGGGCCAATACGTCGTAGGCTAGATTGACCGCTTGTGGATTCAGTACATAGCGAGTCAGTGGATAGGCTATCAGGTCGGCAATCTGCAAACCAGCAATGTCTTCTGACTTCCACTTGAAATCAAGGCTGGTCATATGGTTCTTCATTCGTTCTGCTGTAACCCAATAAGTGCCTTTGTCCAGAAGTTGCTGATAATAATTCATAAGGTTCTTATCCTCTCGTTTACCTCTACGCTCCACAATGGCAGAAATTCGGCCTTGTCCGTCTGGGCACTGGTTGTCAACACAGAAAATGGCGCGTTCGAGAACAAACGACAGCGACTGGCCATAGACATCGTTGAAACGTCCAAACTGCCGAATATAGGGCTCTTTCAGGATAGAGCAGCTGACAATAACATACACGCCACGTTGCCCCAGTAATTGGTTGATAGCTTCGTAGAAACGACGCTTTACGTCAAGGTCGAACAATACCTCGAAGCCGTTCTGACACTTACGAATGTCACGTGAATGGAGGATTATCTGACGATCACCCCAAAATTCGTGCTTCAAGGCACGCACCTGCTCTTCAAGCTGCGACACGAGGTCGTCACGCACAAGGATGCCACATAACGTAAAGATAGGAAATGTGGGGCTGAACGTTTCCAAGTTCTGATCTCCACATTCATCTATGTACAGATGGTAGTTGCTTCTGTTCTCTGCATTCATAACACCTGCAAAGATACGAATAAGTGAGCAAAATGCAAAATAAATTTCGAATTATTTTTATCCCGGCATTATAACCGCCCCTTATCATTGCAACGCCACACTCCATACCTTCAGGTTGGAGAAGGGGCTCTAAATCTTTGTTCTTTCGAGCGAAAGTACTTTCTCGTGAAACGAAAAGGTACGAATAAGTGAGGAAAATACCAAATAAAATAAAATTTATTTGGATATTTGCTTGATTTACACTATCTTTGCCGGCAGAAACAATTAAAAGGAACATCCCTATGAAAAGAACTATTAACTCCCTGTTCGTGATGTTGTTGATGACAGCCGGTATATTTGTACTATCGGGCTGTAGTAAGGACGACGATAAGCAGGCTGACAATCAGACAAAAGAGGATGCCGTGCTGACAGCCAGTCCACTGATGGCTGCTGCAAAATCGTTTAACGAGCAGCTGTCAGACCTGAACTTCCAGGAACTGGAAGGACTGAAAGAGGTGGTACCCTATACGACAGCAATGACCCGTGCTGACGAGAATAACGAACGCACTGAGTTTGAGAATAAACTGTCGGAACTGCTAACCTTGCTGGAAGGCGAGCAGGCTAAGACACGTGCCGTGACGCTGGGACGTCGATTCTCGTTCCAAGCCTTTAACGATGCCCTTAGCCTGGCATGGGATTTGTCGGTGACATTAGGTGACATGGGCGAAAGCAGCTCTTCGTGGTTTGGTCTGAACACCACCAAGAGGGGTGAGGTAAACTATACTGCCAAGGATGGCAGTCTGTATACGGTGAAGGGTGAAATCATCAAGGAAGTGACCATCAAATGGCGAGGTTTCAATACGCACACTGTGACGACCAAAGCCAGCGAGTTCTATATCTTTAAGAACAATGAACAGGTGGTAAGGATTGAGTCTGGTTCAGAGACCGAGCGTCCTTGGTGGTTGCCGATTATCATTAAAGACTACTTCTATAATGGTCAGCTGTACTATCGCGACTATGAAATTAACCTGACGTATGACAAGAACAGCTCGCACAGACGTACAGTAGACCTGACCTACGGCAAGGTGGGTGAAGAAACGCCGTTGCTGACGATGACAGCTAATCTGGAAGACGATGGCGACATCTTGAAGTTAATCACACACGATGTCAAGGTACACGCTGACTTCACCGTCAAGGCGATGGACAACATGTTGGTCTTTGTCGGCACGACGGACAATGTCAACTATCTGGTAGTCAACGGAGTAAAGGTTGCCAAATGTATGGAAGAAGGTACAACGGAACAGGAATGCAAGGCTATCGTTGCGGACTTCAACAGCAACCTAAAGCTGTCACTGCTGATGGCAGACGTACCAGTTGGTGATCTATATATGGATGCCGTGCAGAATGCCCAGAATGGCCTCTACTACCCAACGGTGATGATACACTCCGAGATGTTGGGAAACAAGGACTATTCGGTGATAGCCATTCTGCAGATGTTGGGTGTTGAACTGCCTGAGATTTTTAGAACGGTAGCGCAGATTAACCAATGACTTATCGCCAGTTGTGGCAACGATTGGTCCCTGTTTATGGCGAGGGCGAGGCACAGGCCATTGCGAGACTCATTTATGAGGTACGCTATGGTTTGACATTAAGTGACCTGCTGATGGGCCGTGATAGTAGCGTGCCACAAGACGAACTGGAGCAAATTGCAATTAGGCTGGAGCGACAGGAGCCTGTGCAGTATATACTGGGGCAGACAGACTTTTGCGGCAGGACGTTTATGGTCAATAAACATGTACTGATTCCAAGGCCGGAAACAGAAGAATTGTGCCAGTGGATACTAACAACGGACGCTGCCCATATCCTTGACATCGGTACAGGTTCTGGTTGTATTGCCATTACGCTGGCCCTCGACATTCCCAACAGCCAAGTCACAGCCTGGGACATTTCCGCAGATGCCTTGGCGGTGGCTCGCGAAAATGCCAGCAGTAAGCATGTTCACGTGTCGTTTGAACAAGTGGACATCCTACATCTTCCCTCTTCCATCTTACATCTTACCTCCGCCTTCGACCTCATCGTCAGCAATCCCCCCTATATATGTAATAAGGAACGCGAGACGATGGAAGCTAACGTATTGGAGCACGAACCCCATACGGCGCTGTTTGTACCCAACGACGACCCGTTGCTGTTTTATCGTGCCATAGCGCAATACGGACAGACGGCGCTGAAAGAGGGCGGATGGTTGTATTTCGAGATAAATCCCCTTTACGCTGAGGATCTCCGCGCGATATTGAGTAAAATGTCGTACTACGACATCGAGATCAAGGAAGACCAATACGGTAAACAACGAATGATAAGAGCAAAACTATGAAAAGTGAGAAAGAAGCCTACCTGACGTTGGCGGCTTTGTGTGCACAAGCCGAGCACTGCCAATGGGAAATGCTGGAGAAGATGCGTCGCTGGGAAGTGCCCGAGGAAGCACAGGCCCGCGTGATGCAACGACTGGTAAAGGAACGCTATGTCGATGACGAGCGCTATGCACGGGCTTTCGTCAAGGATAAGATCCGGTATAACAAATGGGGCCGTCGTAAGGTGGATCAGGCGCTGTGGCAGAAACATATCGATGAAGATATCCGTAAACGTGTGCTCGACGAGGTAGATGACGACGAATATCTCAAGGTGTTGCGCCCTTTGCTAAAGCAGAAGCGCAAGTCGACGAAAGCCAATAGTGACTACGAACTGAACCAGAAACTGATGCGTTTTGCCATGGGCCGCGGTTTTACGTTTGACATCATTCGCCAGTGCATTGACGTGGAAGAAGAACCAGAGGACGATGATTTCTAACCACAAATAATAATGAACTGGTGGACGCGTTTTCTTGACTTTATCTCGCCACGACAATGTGTGGTTTGCGGCGAACGACTATCACCCACGGAGCGTAGCCTTTGCTCCGTGTGCGTACTGCATCTGCCTCGTACCACCTATCAATTTACGCCTAATGACAACCCTATGGCCCAACTGTTCTGGCATCTGACGCCTGTGGAACGTGCTGCAGCCATGTTATTTTACGAGCCCCATTCGGAGATGGCACGTATTGTTTACGACATGAAATACCACGACCGCCCGGATATCGGTGAGGATATGGGTAGGCTGATGGCCAACGAGATGCAGTTTGCACGCTATTTCGACGGCATTGACGTGCTGCTTCCCGTGCCATTAAGTCGCAAACGCTTGCGACAACGCGGCTATAATCAGAGTGAACAATTGGCCATTGGAATTAGCGACATTACCAATCTGCCTATCGCCACCAAAGCCCTGCGTCGCAAACATTTTGTCAAAAGTCAGACGCAGCTCAGCCGTCATGAACGCCAGGAGAACGTAGCAGACATCTTTGAGTTATGCGACGATAGTCCGCTGAAAGGTAAACACATACTACTTGTGGACGACATCTGCACCACAGGAGCCACCCTGATAGCCTGCGTTGATGCCCTCAAGGACGTCGAAGGCATCCGCCTTAGCGTACTCACTTTAGGCTTTACGAAAACATAACCACGTGCAATCGGTTGCACGGCCGTCAAGTCATTAATTCCCAATTCTGAATTCCCATTTATCGATTATTTCCTTACCTTTGCAGCATAAAACTAATAACCCCATGATTATGAAACGTTTATTCATTTCCATCATCACAATTTTTGCTACCCTGCCCATGCTGTCGCAGGGCTGGCCAGAGAAATACGAAGGAGTCATGCTACAGGGATTCTACTGGGACGGGTTCGCTGACACGCAGTGGCTTATCCTGGAGAAGCAGGCAGACAACCTGTCGAAAGTGTTCGACCTTGTATGGCTTCCGCAGAGCGGCAACTGTGGCGGACAGTCGATGGGCTACGATGACTTCTACTGGTTCCCTGGCGAAGGACGCTATATCAGCTCGTTCGGCACAGAAGACGAACTCCGCTCGCTGATTAGCACTTTTAAGCAAAAGGGCATCGGCACCATTGCCGACGTAGTCATCAACCACCGTAAGAATGTCAGCAACTGGGTGGACTTCCCCAAGGAGACCTATAATGGCGTAACCTACGAACTGAAATCTACAGACATCTGCTCTGACGACGACAATGGAGCTACGAAAACGTGGGCCAATAAAAACGAATACGCCCTTGGCAACGATGAACAACCCAGCGAGGTGTATAGCGACAGCAAGTGTGAGGACTGGTCAGGAATGCGCGATTTAGATCATACCAGCACGAACGTGCAAAACAACGTTAAGGCCTATCTGCACATGCTGCTGGAAGACCTGAAATACGACGGTTTCCGTTACGACATGGTAAAAGGATATCCAGGCAAATATACTGCCCTATACAATAAGGATGCAAATCCCACCTTTTCTGTAGGCGAATTCTGGGATGGCTCTGCCTCCAACTGTATCAAGTGGCTGAATGCCACAAAAGACAATGACGTCATACAAAGTGCCGTCTTTGACTTCCCCTTCCGCTATACTGTTCGCAATGCCCTCAGAGGCAGTAACAATGACAACAACAGCAATAACTGGAAGCAGGCTGCCAACATGAAACTTCTTAATGCCAGTAGCATCATGTCAAATGCGAACTACCGCCGTTATGCAGTAACCTTCGTCGAGAACCACGATACAGAATATCGTGATGCAAAAAACCAACAGGATCCTATCCGCAAGGACACGTTGGCAGCCAATGCCTACCTGTTGTCTATGCCAGGAACTCCCTGCGTGTTTTACAAACATTGGCTTGCCTACAAGCAAGAGATTGCCAATATGGTGGCTGTACGCAAGGCTGTAGGCATCACTAACATGAGCACTCCGACCAACGCTGCAAGCAACGAGAACTATTATGCCGTCCAGGTGGAAGGCAGTGACGGTAAGAAACTACTCTGCGTCGTCGGCAAGGATGCTGCCACTTACACGCCGAATAGCGATGCCTGGAAAAAAGTCATCAGCGGCTACCACTACGTTTACTACGTTCAGGGTGTCGAGCCCAGTGCCATTAATCTGCCTAAGTTATCAGACGATCCGATACCAACGGAAGTTCCTTATGATGGCGTACCCTCATTCTGCAAGGTCAACGACGGTGAGATATGTGCTTTCTTCGAGGCTCCTGTCACATGGGGAGCAATTGGCCACACATGGGCATGGATGAAAGGACGTGACGGTAAAGAATACCTTGGCGTAGAATGGCCAGGCGTCAATGCCACACTGTTAGGCAAGGCTGCTAACGGCAACAAGGTATTCAAATGGGTTAGTACGAAGACAACAGCCCCTGACAACATCATTTTCAGCGGTGCCGGCGGTCAAACAAAAGATCTCCCATTTGTCAATGCCGGCTACTACACCAAAGACGGTCTGGTCAGCACTGTGACCACAAACATTCATGCTGTCAAGTCTGAGAGCCAAGGTCCTGTACGCATTTACTCCATCGATGGTCTTCTGCTACGCGAAATACCTGCAAGTATCAACACGGCCGAAGTACTTAGCCAGTTAAAACGCGGCATCTATATCGTCAACGGCAAGAAAGCAGTAATACGATAGGGTCAACGTAATACGGCACGCACCACAAACCAGCAGTGCAGCAAGAACGTCTGCACGTAGCCATAGTGGTGAGCCATCACACGATAACGCTCCAAGAGGGAAGCACGATGATTCTGCGTCGTGGTTCCCTCTTCGGTATAGTTAGCCACAACCATCTGCGTGTTACACAACTTCAAACCCATGCGTTCCGTCTCCTTCATCACACGGATACACCAATCGACATCGGCAGAAAAACGGTAGCGTGTGTCGTACTGCTGATTCTTGGCAATATCGGTACGGGCATAAAAGGCCTGATGACATACCAGCATTCCCTTCCGGAACGAACGCCACGTAAGCTGCTGGGGAGGTTGGTGTTGGCGAGGATGCAGATAATGGCCTTCACCATCCACAATATCGGTATTGCCATAGAGCACACCAGGTAGATTATCCGACGGCAGTTCATTCAGTTGACAGTGCTGAACTATTTGTTCCAACGTATCAGTCTGCGGGAAGAAATCACCCGCATTCATATAGACAATATAATCGCCAGAAGCCTGCGTCAGTCCTTTGTTCATGGCGTCGTAAATGCCATGATCGGGTTCAGATAGGATTATCACCTTATGACCATTACCCGAAGCGTCACTCTTTTCCTTATAGGCCTCAGCCATTTGTAACGTATTATCTTTCGAAGCACCATCTACTATCAAGTGTTCCACGCCCTCATAGGTCTGACCATATACGCTGTCAAGTGTTCGCTGCAACACTTTCTCGGCATTATAAGTTATCGTTACTACAGTAAAACGTATCATATATTATAGAGTCTTAACGATTGTAGCTGGATTTCCTGCTACTATACAATTATCCGGAACGTCATGAAACACCACCGAACCTGCAGCAATCTTGACGTTATTGCCAATACGGACACCACCATAGACGATGGCACCGGTGTAGATACTCACATTGTCACCAATGGTGGGACGACCGCCCTTGCCGTTACCCAGAGTAACCAGTTGCAAACAATAGAAATCACGTCCTATGCTTTCAGCATTCAGGTACGTCGCGTAGTTGTGTTCAAAATGAGCACCAGGACCAATACTCGGACACCAAATGGTCAATGTACGCTCTGGCGGCAGAAGCCATTGGATAGGCGCAGCAAGATACTCCCCTATTCTATAATAGAACAGATTGCGGAACGTACGTTCACGGGTACAAGCTTTGATGAAATTCAGCACAGTGGGTTTGCCATCCTGTACCTTCGTCAAATCGTCGGCTATCGTCTTTTTCTTGCAAAGGAAAAGAAAGATATGCGGCAACATGCGCAAAGTCGACGCTGAGAGTAATATGGTTTGTGTCAATGGATTCATCCGTTCAGACTTTTGGGTTTCATTCGTAACTGATATTCCTCGATATAGCGATTGGCAACACTCTGTTGAGAGTAACAGCGAGCCACCTTTTTCACGCACTCATGGCTTAACTCGTCATAATCAGCCTCAGCCAAAACATAGTGAATGCCGTAGGCCAAATCGTTAGCATCGCAGGGTTGAGCCACATAACCGTTTGACTGATGGTCAATCATCTCAGGAATGCCACCGACACGGAAACTGACACAAGGAACACCACAGGCCATTGCTTCCATCAGCGTATTAGGCAAATTGTCCTCCAATGAAGGCAACACAAAGACATCAGCTGCATTATACACGCTGACGATACGCTGCGGATCACTGACATATCCCAATGGATAGGACGGCAACGCCAGCCGTGATGCCACCTCCTCAGCATGTCCGCCAAGAATGGCAACACCGGTATTCTCCCGCATTCCAGGGTGTTGCTGAACCAGCATTTGGATAGCCTCCACAAAATAGTTCATACCCTTACGAGGGTCCGTCACACGCTGGGAAACAAACAGAATAATGCGACGATCCACAGGTAATCCTAATGTCTGGCGAGCCTGCTGTTTGTTCTGTGGACAAAACACACGCGAATCAATGGCATTGGGAATACTGACAATACGCTGTTCTGCTAACAACGCACTCTTCTTGGCCTCGCCAGCCAGCCATTCACTGCAACAGACAAAGGTAATGCACTGTCCTGCGAGCATCCGCTGTTTCTGGTTCCAAATGCGTTTAGCCGTACTGCCACCCGGCAGGAGTGGACATTTGGTACATTCCACCTGATATTGTTCACAACCACGACAATAATGACAGATGGCCGTTGCTGGCCAAATATCGTGCATTGTCCAAACCACAGGTTTGCCGCTCTCCAGAATCTTGCGGATATTGTTCAACGACAGCATTCCCTGATTGATCCAATGCAGATGAATGATGTCGGCCTCCTGGAATTCAGGCAATTTCGTAATGTCAGTGCCACAATTGGCAATATCTATTTCAAATAGGTGTTCACGCCTGAAATGCAAATGCACCCATATGACAAAGCGCTCCCAAAGGAAATTCCATTGCTGGCGCCAAGATTGCGGCAAGGCAGAAACCGTCAACTGGTCTGTTTCCTTGTCACGCACTAGCATCTTTGCCTTTATGCCGTTGTTGTTCAATGCATCCATCAGGCGGTGGGCTGCAACTGCTGCCCCACCCGTCCGTTCGCTCGTATTTACTATCAGTACTCGCATACCTTATTATAATATAGGTGCAAAGATAATGTAAATCACGCGAATTACAAAAAGAAAAAGGGTAAAAAATACATGTTATCGCGCACATCACTTGATTTAAATCAAGAACAACGCGTTTTTTTGAGAAAAAAGATGGTAAAAACTTGTAGGAATCTAAAAAGTTCGTACCTTTGCATTGTCAAACGAAAGGATGACACTTGACTAAGTGAGGTCAAGTTACTTTAATAGATTGTTTTAGGTTAGTAGTAATATTTATAGTTTTAGGTTTTTAGTTATTGGTAAGAAGAAAGTTTTAAATGTGTTAGGATAACAGTGATCGCTGTGAAGCGCTCATAACTTTCTTTTCTAAGGAAATCGTTTTAATAAAATAATATGCTGCCGCAAGGCAGACCTCCAGTCGAAAGACTGGAATTGTTTCGAATA
>JAEEGF011751153.1_pt1 | contig 11176 bp, 11 predicted proteins | sample 9134171 | NCBI WGS metagenome assembly JAEEGF01 (sample SAMN16246542, study PRJNA631951) | gut metagenome | biome: gut microbiome; feature: rumen; material: AP-attached | host: Bos | place: Iran: Karaj | collected 2018-10
GCCATATCAGGAATTCAAGTAGGACAGTAAATTATTAAGGAGTTTTAAATGGACGTTTCTTCAATTCAAGGATTATATGGAACTACACCAGTTACTTCTGGCGCTACAAAAGTAGATGCTGAGAAGGGCTTTCAGAGTATGTTAAATTCTGTTATGGGATTATTAGAGGATACTAATTCTCAAATCCAGACAGCTCACAAAGAAGAAGTTGCTTTTCAGTTGGGTGAAACAGACAATACACACGATTTAATGGTCGCTGAACAAAAAGCCAATATAGCACTTCAGTATACAGTAGCGGTAAGAGACAAAGTGTTAGAGGCATACCAGACAATAATGCAGATGCAGATATAGTATCATGTAAATTGATGAAATCAATTTACATGATACTCAAAAATATTAAGGGAGAACACATATGCCTGAACAAATTCAAGCGCTTATAAATCGAATACTTGAATGGTGGAGGAAATTTACTAGAAGACAGCAGGTTTTAATTGTTTCAATTACTGCTGTTGTTATTGTGTCATTTATTATTCTTGGAGTTATTATTTCACAGCCTACAATGGTGAAGCTTGTTGAATGTGAAGATGGAGCTCAAGCAGCTCAGGTGAAAGAACTTCTTGATGGTCAGAGTATTAAATATCAGACTAGTGATGATGGATATGTTTATTACATTGACGAAAAGGATTATCCTAGCGCTAATGTACTTCTTGGATCAAATGCTATTCCATCAGCTGGTTACACAATCAATGATGTTGTAGATGGTAGTTTTTCTACAACTGAAGCTGATAAACAAAAGAAATACAAGGAATTACTTGAATATAAATTTGCAAAAGCTATCGAATCACAGTCAATGGTTGATTCGGCCACAGTTATCTTAAACATTCCAGAGCAGGATGGTACAATTATCTCAAGAGAAGCTGATTCTTATTGTTCCGTTACTCTTGCACTTAATGCTCCAATGAGCGATAAGACTGCAGCGGGAATCGCAAAGATGATTGCTACACAGCTTGGTAATGATAATAATGAGAATATAGTTATCATGGATAATAATGGTAACACTTTATTCTCAGGAGGCGATGAGACATCTGCAGCTGGCAATGCTTCAGCTAATCAGGATGTGAGAGAAAAAGCTAGCGCTGAAATTAGCCAGAGAGTTCATACTGTTTTAGACGGCACCAATCTTTACGATAACATTTCAGTTGGTGTTAATTTATCAATGAACTTTGATGAGAATAGCTATGTAGACTACGATTATTCTGTTGATGAGGGACGTACAGAAGGTTATCTTGATAGCGAATCTGGTTCTAACTCAACTTCTACTAATGGCGCAGGTGGTGTTCCAGGTACTGATTCAAATGACGAAGATACCACTTACGTTATGGAGGATGGTAATAAGACTGAATCTACCACTGAAGAGTTCTACAGGGATTATCTGCCAGACGAGAAAATTCCCACTCACAAGGATGAGATTGGTAAGCGTGTTTTAGAGGATTCATCTATTTCTGTTACTTGCAAGATTTTTGCAATTTACAACGAGGATAAGATGGAAAAAGATGGCACTCTTGAAGAACTTGGACAGACTTTTGATGAGTTTGTAAAAGCAAATTCGGATCCTGTTCAGATGGAGGTTAGCGATGACATTATTGAAGTTGTAGCTCGAGCTACAGGATTCCCTACAACTAGTGTCAAAATTGTTGCTTATGAAATTCCTATGTTCCAGTATTCTGAGGGACCTGGACTTGGACTTACAGATATACTTCAAATCGTTCTTGCACTTCTTATCTTTGCAATGCTTGGCTTCGTTGTATTTAGAAGTCTTAAGACAGAGGCAGAGGAAGAACCTGTTGAACAGGAGCTTACCATTGACGATTTGATTGCTTCTACTCAGGAAGAGGAGGAAGAAGAATTAGAGGATATTGGCTACACAGAAAAATCAGAGGCTCGTATCCTTATCGAAAAATTTGTGGATGAGAAACCAGAAGCTGTTGCTCAGCTTTTGAGAAATTGGCTAAACGAAGATTGGGGAGCATAATTTATGGCAACTGAAGATTTAAACGGCGTACAAAAAGCAGCTATACTTTTAATTGCTCTTGGGCCAGAGAAATCGTCTCAGATTTTCAAACATCTCAAGGAAGAGGAAATAGAGGAACTTACACTTGAGATTGCGAATACGAGAAGTATTTCTCCAGCGCTCAAGGAGGAAGTTATTGAAGAATTTTACCAGGTATGTCTTGCCCAGCAGTACATTGCGGAAGGTGGTATTGGATATGCCAAGGAACTTTTGGAAAAGGCCCTTGGCGACGACCGTGCACAGGACGTTATTACCAAACTTACTGCAAGCTTGCAGGTTAGACCATTTGAATTTATTCGAAAGACAGAGCCTTCTCAGGTTCTCAACTTTATACAAGAGGAGCATCCTCAGACAATTGCCATGATTCTTTCGTACCTGTCGGCGGGACAGGCGTCGCTAATCATTGGCGCATTGCCACCTGAAAAGCAGGCAGATGTTGCAAAACGTATTGCCATGATGGATAGAACATCTCCTGAGGTTATCAAAGAGGTTGAGCGAGTTCTTGAAAGAAAGCTATCATCTCTTATCAACCAGGATTACAGTATTGCAGGTGGCGTAGATGCAGTTGTTAATATTCTTAACACTGTAGACCGTGGTACAGAAAAACGTATCATGGAATCTCTGGAAATCGAAGAACCAGAGCTTGCTGAAGAAATCAGAAAGAAGATGTTCGTATTCGAGGATATCTTGCTTCTTGATGATAGAGCTATTCAGCGTGTACTTCGAGATGTTGATAATTCAGACCTTGGAGTTGCACTTAAGGGAGCTAATGATGAGGTTCAGGCAGCTATATTCAAAAACCTTTCTTCTCGTCTTGCAGCTATGATTAGAGAAGATATGGAATTCATGGGCCCTGTACGTATGAAGGATGTTGAGGAAGCTCAGCAGAAGATTGTAGGTATAATTAGAAAGCTTGAGGATTCCGCAGAAATCGTTATTTCAAGAGGTGGAGGAGACGAACTTGTTGTCTAGTAAAAACGTCATTTATGGCTTTACTGTTGCTCCGGATAATTATGATGAGGAAGGCGAAAGGGAATCTACTGTAATTGATTCCAATGAGCTTGCCAAACGTCTTATCCAGAAGCAGGAAGAAGAATATAAGGCGAAGCTTTTAGAGGAAGAGCGGCAGAGGCGTCTTGCAGCTATGGAGGAGTCTGGCGAGCAAATCCCAGAGGGCATGGATGTAGACGAATTCTTAGGACTTGTAGATACTATTTCTGCAGAACCCCAAGAAGAGCCTGTTGATATGTCTGAGCAGACTGAGGCAATCCTTAATGAGGCTAGAGAGGAAGCAGAACGCATTATTGCAGATGCTAATTCTCAGGCAGATGAGATTCTTTCTGCGGCACAGCTGAATGCAGACGCTATGAAGAATCTTGCCAGACAGGACGGCGAAAAGGAAGGTTATAATGAAGGTACTCAGCGTGCAGCTATGGAGCTTCAGAATGCCCAAATGCAGATGCAGACCGAGGTAGATCGTATCCAGAATGACTACATGGAAAAACAGCTTCAGATGGAACGAGAAATCGTAGAGATGTGTCTTCCTGTTTTTGAACACGTTTTTAATGTTGAACTTAGTGGTAGAAAGGATGTTTTATATCATCTTTTGGACCACTGCATCATGAAAATAGAACGCACTGGCCAAATGCAAATAAAGGTTAGTGAAACAAATGCCGAATTTATAAAAGGCAAAAAGGAAGAAATTCAAGAAAAGGTTGGGGCAGAGGTTGGCCTTGATATTATTGCGGACCCACTTTTGAATGATAGTCAATGTATCATAGAAACAGATGGGGGTATTTTTGATTGTAGCATTGATACGGAGTTGGACAATCTTATTAGACAAATAAGAGCCTTGAGTTAAGGAGAAGATAATTTGGATGCGAATTCTTTAATGCAGCTTGTTGACAAAGATTATTTTAAATCTCTTGGCAAGGTGGTTAAGGTAGTTGGACTTACAATTGAATCAGTGGGACCTGAGGCGAAGCTACGTGATTTGTGTGAAATCATAGTAGAGGGCTCTCAGGAGAGAATAAAAGCAGAGGTTGTCGGATTTAAGGATAAACGTCTGCTTTTGATGCCTTATGAGAATGTTGAGGGAATAGGTGTTGGCTGTATGGTGGAAAACACTGGGCATCCGCTGGGAGTTGCTGTAGGAAATGAGCTTTTGGGGCATCTTGTTGATGGACTAGGTGTGCCTTCAGATGTAGATGATTTATCTGACTTTGAAAATCTAATAGAGTACCCTGCAGAGGCAGATCCACCTGACCCTATGTCCAGAGTTATTATCAAGGAACCACTTCCACTGGGAGTCAAGGCAGTAGATGGGCTTATTACAGTTGGTAAGGGCCAAAGAATTGGAATATTTGCCGGCTCTGGTGTTGGTAAATCTACTCTTATGGGTATGTTTGCTAGAAATACAAAGGCTGAAATAAATGTTATTGCTCTTATTGGAGAGCGTGGCCGAGAGGTAAGAGAATTCGTAGAAAATGATTTAGGACCTGAAGGTATGGCCAGGTCTGTAGTAGTGTGCGCTACATCAGATAAGCCTGCTTTGATTAGAAAAAAGGCTGCTCTTACAGCAACAGCCATTGCAGAATATTTTAGAGACCAGGGGAAGGATGTCCTTCTTATGATGGACTCTCTGACACGTTTTTCAATGGCTCAGCGTGAAATAGGACTGGCCTCGGGTGAACCTCCAGTTACAAGAGGCTATCCTCCTTCAGTTTATTCTGAAATGCCTCGCCTTTTGGAGCGAGCAGGAAATTCGGCAGTAGGCTCTATAACTGGGTTGTATACAGTTTTAGTTGATGGTGATGATTTTAATGAGCCTATTACAGATACAGCCCGTTCTATTTTGGATGGACATATTATGCTTAACAGAAAGCTTGCCCAGAAAAATCATTATCCAGCCATTGATATACTTCAATCTATATCCAGAGTTATGTCTGCAGTTGCAAGCCCAGAGCATAAGGCAATTGCCGGAAAGCTTAAAAATGTTCTTGCAACATATCAGGAGGCTGAGGATTTGATTAACATTGGAGCATATAAAAATGGAACTAACAAATCCATCGATTATGCTATTAAAAAGATAGATGCAGTAAACGATTTTCTGCTTCAGCAAACTCATGACAAGTTTGAGTATGATGATATCATCAGTCAGATGACAGCTATTTTTGATGAATAATCAAGGAGGTGCCTATGGCTAAATTCGTTTATAGGATGCAAAACATCCTGGAATTAAAACAGAAAATTGAAGAGCAGGAAAAGGCGAATTTTGGCATGGCTACAGCCAGGTTTAATGAGGAGCAAAGAAAGCTGAGAGAGCTGATGATTAAGCAGGCTGGATATGAAAAGCAGCTTAGAGATTTATCTGTTGGTGAGATTAATATCAAAGAAATTAAAACCTGTAAAAATGCAATAACCTCTGTGAAGGTTGCTCTTAGAGAACAAATGATAGAGCTTTCCAAGGCACAAAAGGCTATGGAGAATGCCAGAAAGAGGTTAAATGATGTAATCATGGAACGAAAGATGCATGAAAAACTTAGGGAGCATGCATTTGAAGAATTCTTAGACGAAATGGATTACGAAGAAGGCAAGGTTACTGATGAACTAGTTAGTTATTCGTATTTTAATTCAGAGAAAGAGGAAGGATAAGTTATGGCAGACGTTACAGAGACACAAGCAACAACCGAAGAGGCAGCAGACCCAAAGGCTGCTAAGAAGGCAGCGAAAAAAGCAGAAAAGGAAGCCAAAAAAGAAGCGAAAAAAGCTGAAAAAGAAGCAAGAAAAGAAGCTCATAAAAATGGTGAAGTATACCCAGGTGATGAGGAACGACTGGGTGTTGTAGGAGGCCTTATTATGGCCTTTGTTGTACTGCTTATCATTTTAATTTGGCTTGTTATTTTTGCGTTTTTAGTAAAGATGGATGTTGGTGGATTTGGTTCGACAGTATTATTCCCTGTACTTAAGGATGTTCCATACGTTAATCAAATCCTTCCTGGTATAGAAGATTATATTCCACAGGAGGAAGAGGAAGAAATTCCATACAAAACAGTAGAAGAAGCTGTCGTTAGAATTAAAGAGCTGGAGGTTGAGATAGAACAGCTTAAGCAGGATGGAAGCGCAAATAGCGACTATATTGCTGAGCTAGAGGCAGCATCTCAAGAACTTGCAGAGTATAAAGCTAATGAGGCTGCATTTGAAGAGGAAAAAGAAAAATTTTATGAAGAGGTTGTTTTTTCAGATAAAGCACCCGATATAAATGAATATAAGAGTTACTATGAGTCCATTGAGCCTGACAATGCTGAAGCTATTTACAAGCAGGTGGTTTCGCAGCTTCAAAAGGATGCTGAAATCGAAGACTATGTAAAGGTTTATTCTAGCATGAAGCCAAAGAATGCAGCCGCAATTTTTGATACCATGACTGATGATTTTGATTTGGTTTGCGAGATTCTATCTTCTATGGATGCAGCAACTAGAGCCGATATCATTTCAGCTATGTCTACAGAAAATGCAGCTATCATTACAAAGATGATGGAGCCTTAGGATTCTTATATAGCAGCTTGAAAACATAATATGTAGAAAGGAGGACAGTGCATGACAAGTAGCAATGTTTCGAATTTGCTGGTGCAGGTAAAGAGCATTAATGTTGAGATGCAGTCCACGAAGACTGGCCCACAAAATGCCGCCCTATTCGAAAAGACCTTGAAGCTGGCAGGAACAAATGCTGGCGATTCAGTGGCTACTTCTTCAAATGTCAAAGGAACTCAGCCGGATTTGAAGGAACCAAATCAGACTAAGCAGCTTTCAACCACAACTGACAAAAAGCCGGAAATGGTAGATAGCAAGCCTGAAGTAAGGGAAGATACTTCAGAGACGGTTTCTAAAATCGAAGAAGCAATTGAGGAAGTTAAAGAAGTCATTGAAGAAGAGCTTGGTGTTACCGAGGAGGACATCGAAAAGGTCTTAGATTTTCTTGGATTTACTGTTATGGATTTGTTTAACCCTCAAAATCTATCTCAGGTAGTTGCGAAGCTTACAGGAGAAGATGAATCCATCACATTGGTGATGAGTGAGGAATTTAAAACAATTCTTGATACTGTAAACGAGCTTTCAAACCAGCTATTCAATGAAACTAATAAATCCTTTGACGAATTAAAGGAGATTTTTACTTCTTTCACACCTGAGGCTGAAGTGGAGGTAGAACCACAGATTACTGACAGGATAACAGAGGGAACGGAAAATAAAGATACTGTTGTTCTTGATGAGGATGTTGTTGATGAAACAATAGTCGTTCAACCAAAGATGGAAGTGAAGGAAGAAAAAGCTGAGGTTTCAAAGGAAGCTTCAGTTACTGACACTGATTCTACAGAAGAGTTTACACCTGTTAAGATTTCAAATTCTAACGAACAGGACAAGTCATCTGACAACGCAGCAGATGATAAGCCATCATTCAAAAAAGAATTTGATGCTACTTCTAAGGTGGAAACAAAGACTGAAATCAAACCAGAGGGAATGATTTTTGCTGAGCCAAAGTTTGAAGTACAGTTTTCTGCTGAAAAACAGATAGTTTCCCTTCCAACAGGAGAAACGGTTACAGCGGAAGAAATTGTTAATCAGCTGGTTGAGCAGGCAAAGGTTTTAACTAATGCAGAATCAACTACCATGGAAATGACATTAAATCCTGAAGGATTAGGAAAAATTTTCATGGAGGTAACACAAAAAGGGGATGAAATCACTGCAAAGATTTTCACTGAAAATGATGCAGTGAAGCAGGCTTTAGAAAGCCAGATGGCAACTCTTAAGCTTGAAATGAACAATAGCTCTACAAAGGTTACTTCAATCGAAGTATCAGTTGGAACTCACGAATTTGAAAGAAACCTTGAAGAAGATGCCAGAAATCAACGTGAGCGTCAGGAGCAGGAACGTCAGTCTCGTAAGCAGACAAGGGGAATTAATCTGAACAGCTTAGATTCGCTTTCAGGATTAATGTCTGATGAGGAGATATTGATAGCTCAGATGATGCAGGATAACGGAAACTCGTTAGATTATAAGGCATAGCGGGGAGGAGGAATTAAATGGCAGATGCAGTAAAGCTAGACCTTATCGGTGGCGTAACTAATGGTCAATATAAAAAGACTGAAGCGTCACAGGAGGCTACAAAAAGTAATACTACTACATCCACATCAAAAACGAAGGACGCAAAAAGTACCGAATATAATCAGGATATGTTTTTACAGCTTTTAGTAGCTGAAATGCAATATCAGGATCCATTACAACCAACAGACAATAGCCAATATGTTGCACAGCTCGCTTCATTTACACAGATTGAAGCAATCCAAAATGTTCAATCTGGTATGGAAAATATCGAAGGAAATAGCTTAGTTGGCAATTATGTAACATTAAACGTTAATGGAAAAGAAATAAGCGGTCTTGTAGACTTCGTTCAGAAGGATGACGAAAAGGGATTGATGGTATCTGTTGATGGTGAGCTTTATGAGAAATCTAAGATTACATCAGTAGTGGATGGCGATTACTACATGTCTAAATATGTAGCAAGCTTATTTGAAGATGTAATGAAAAAGCTTCCTAGCAAAGAGCAGATTACTGTTAAGGATGGAGAAATTGTTGAAACAGCAATCGGTTATTTTAACGCATTAAGTGACTATCCACGTTCACAAAGCTTTATAAAGGATTTTGATAAGCTGTATCAGAGCTATATAGATTCTATTACACAGTATTCAAATCTAATAAATGCAGTTCAAAATGCCGATAAAGGAAATGAAGCTACTTCTGAAGGAACAGAAGAAGTGAAGGAAGAACCCGTTAAGGAAGTTGAAGCTTAGGAGAGGGATATATGAGTAACATTAGTATTAATCCAAATTTTACCTCCATAGAGCAGGTTGCTGGTACATACTTAAATCCAGCGGCTGAGGCTAGACCTCTAGGCAATCTTAACGGCGCAAGCTTTGAAGATATTTTTAAGCAGAAGCTTGAAAGTGCTTCTGAACTAAAATTCTCTAAGCATGCAACCCAAAGGCTTGATGATAGAAATATCACTTTATCTGAAGAGCAGTCTCTAAGATTAGAAGAGGGTGTTCAAAAGGCGCAGGCTAAGGGAATTACTGATTCTCTTGTTTTAGTAGATACACTTGCATTCATCGTAAATGTACCTAATCAGACAGTTGTAACTGCTATGGATCAGACAGAATCAGAAGAGAACATTTTTACAAATATTGACGGTGCTGTAATAGTTTAGCTGGACCTTATGGAAGCTAATTGCCCCTGACTGACAGATGGGGCAACACAGTCACCTCAATTGCATTATGCTTTGAGGAGGTCATTCATTATGATGAGATCACTTTTCTCTGGCGTGGCTGGTCTTAAGACACACCAGACAAAAATGGATGTTATTGGTAATAACATCTCTAACGTTAACACAGTTGCGTTCAAATCATCTTCAACCACTTTTTCTGATATTATGTATCAGACAACTTCCCAGGCATCTGGAGCTACAGAAACACGTGGTGGTGTTAATGCCAAGCAGATAGGTCTTGGTGTTACTAACGGTGCTACAAAGATTTCCGTTACATCATCTGGCGCAGCCCAGTCAACTGGCGATGCCCTTGATATCAGATTATCAGATACAAATACTACAAACTTTTTTATAGTTAATAATGGCTCTGAAAACGTGTTTACAAGAGCTGGTTCATTCTACATTGATGGAAATGGTAACCTTGCCATGACTACAACTGGTTACCTTGTAATGGGCTGGCAGGTTGATGCACAGAATCCTTCTGTAATCAACAAAAACACTGTAACACCTCTTAGAGTTATGCAGCCAGCAAATCTTACATCGCCTCCAGAAGCTACAACAGAGGCTAGCTTCAGTGGTGTACTTGATAAATATGATTCCCAGTTTAGTTCATCTAGCGGTTATGCTCGCTCATTCACTATTTATGATAACCTTGGATACTCTTATACAGCCAAATTTGCTATTAAGCTAGAGGATGCAACAACTGGAAAATATACTATCAATTTGACAGGCGTTTATGACACAAATAATAAAAATATTCTTGCTGATTATTTGAATGCTGGTAACACCATGGATACTATTTTTGGTGGCGACAATACAGAAAAATTTACGAAGACATATCCAGCAGGTACAGGTGTAACAACAACTGGAAATGCTAATAGTATTAATTATAATGGCGTTACTTACACCTATAATCAAAATACAAAAACTTTTGATAATACAGACGCAAGCGGTACTACAACCTCATTAACACTTGCACAGGTTTGTGGTGTGGAGGATGATACTGCTGTAACAGGTGTTACTTGTACAACAGATGCCGATGGAAATGTAGCATTCATAGTTGATTATGCAGCTTCCGTACTTCAGTTTGATACAAAAGAAGGTAACCTTATCTATGCAGGAAATCCAGGAGAGAAGACCATCACTCTTCATACATCTCTTTTAGGACCTAACACAAGTAATGTTGACCCATTAGAGGGAGATAATATCAACAGAGCTTTGTCTGATATTAAGATTGATTTTTCTCAGCTCCTTGCCTATGACAATGGCGGTACATCAACAGCTGTTGCAAACAGAGGTGTTCCTGATGGAACAGTTATGCGTGGCGAAGGTAAGAAGCTTGGTACCATGACAGGACTTTCAGTTTCTAATGATGGTAGAATCTATGGCTCTTACTCAAATGGTAATACAGTTCTTTTGGGACAGATTGCAGCTGCACAGTTTGCTAATGCATCAGGTCTTGAAGAAATCGGTAACAACTGTTACAAGACAACACTTAACTCTGGTGAATTCGACGGAATCGGTGTGGATATTTCTGCTGATGGTTCATCTATGAACACAGGTCAGCTTGAAATGGCTAACGTAGACCTTTCTGCTGAATTTACAGATATGATTACTACACAGCGTGGTTTCCAGGCTAACTCACGTATCATCACAGTATCAGATACAATGCTTGAGGAACTTATAAATCTTAAGAGATAATCGTTGAACAAATAAAATAAAAATCTAGATGAAACCAGATTGTAGCTATCAAGCTCTTAGTGTTACTCGAGGAGCAATTTCGCGACGGA
>JAEEGF010860776.1_pt1 | contig 11175 bp, 7 predicted proteins | sample 9134171 | NCBI WGS metagenome assembly JAEEGF01 (sample SAMN16246542, study PRJNA631951) | gut metagenome | biome: gut microbiome; feature: rumen; material: AP-attached | host: Bos | place: Iran: Karaj | collected 2018-10
AGAGATGTACCTTAAGGCTTATTACGGAAAATAGGTAAATGTATCAATAGTTTAGCGCAGGGCGCAGAAATGGGGTAACATATGAAAACACTTGTTAAAAGAAGCAATAAAAAAATCTATAGAGACGGCGACAAGCTGGTTAAGGTTTTTGACAGCACATTTTCAAAGGCAGACGTACTTAACGAGGCATTAAATCTTGCAAGGATTGAAGAAACAGACATTAACACACCGGAACTTCTTGATGTTGAGAAAACTCCCGAAGGCTGGGCTATTATCACGACTTTTATTGAGGGCAAAACCCTTGAAGAACTTATGAAAGAGCACCCTGAAAAGGAAGACGAATACCTTGAGCAGTTTGTAGATCTTCAGCTTAAGATCTTTACGCAGCGTGCTCCGCACCTTAATAAGCTTAAGGAAAAGCTTCATGCTAAGATTTCTTCCTCAGGCTATGAGGCAACTGTTCGCTACGACCTTCACAACAGGCTTGAGGGCATGAAAGACCACAACAAAGTGCTTCACGGAGATTTCATCCCTTCAAACGTTATCATAACTCCCGAAGGCAAGCCTTATGTGGTTGACTGGGCTCACGCAACCCAGGGCAACGCCTCTGCAGATGCGGCAAGAACCTACCTTGTATTCTCGCTTAACGGTCAGGAAGACCTTGCAAAGAAGTACTTAAAGCTTTTCTCCAAGAAAGCTGACATCCCAATGCAGCTTATCTGGCAATGGATGCCTATAGTTGCCTGCCAGCAAAGCACCAATAATATCCCTGAAGAAAAAGAACTACTCGACAGCTGGGTAAACGTGTTTGATTTCCAGTAAGTTTTTTAACACACAAAAGTCCCGGAAACGACCACAGATCGTTTCCGGGATTTTTATTTAAAGTTCTGATTTTTAGTCTTATTTACTAAGCTTATCTACTATCTCGCAGAACTCGTCGATCTCGCCCTTTATGGTTTCAAGGCTTGCTGTCCAGAACTCCTTCTTGGTAAGGTCGATGCCAAGCTCGGCTCCGTCCTCTTCGATAGAGTGAACAGGAGTAAGACGAAGCATTTCTTTGTATCTTGCAAAGAATTTCTCGCCGTCTTTAAGGAAAAGAGCGTAAAGACCTCCTGCAAAAAGATTACCGAAAGCGTATGGGAAGTTATAAAAGCTTAAAGAGCTGCTGTAGTAGTGGCCCTTACATACCCACATATACTGATGCTTTACTTCAGGGTCAAGTCCGTCGCCGTAGGTCTTATCCTGTGCATCAAGCATGATCTTGCTAAGATCATCTGCCATAAGGAATTTATCTTCTGTCTGCTCAAATACAGCTGTCTCAAAAAGGTATCTGGAGTAGATATCTACCATACACTGAGTCTGTTCAATAAGCTCAGAATCAAGAAGAGCAAGCTTTTCCTCATCGCCGGTTGCCTTCTTTAACATATAAGCCCCAAGGAAGGTCTCGTTAAAGGTAGACGCTGTCTCAGCTATAGGCATTGGATAATCCTGGTTTAAGGTTGCCTCATTTGCAAGCTGTCTGTCGTGAAAAGCATGTCCAAGTTCATGTGCAAGAGTGTCTACTGAGCTAAAGGAACCGTCGTAATTTGTAAGCACACGGCTCTGCTTGATCTCATTGCCAAGGCCGCAGTCAAATGCGCCTCCAACCTTTCCGTCACGTGGATAAAAATCGATCCACTCGTTCTCAAAAGCCTCTTTCATAAGGGCTGACATATCAGGAGAAAGGTTCTCAAAGCAGGTAAGCAGTGTCTCTTTACACTCTTCAAGGCTGTATTTCTTGTCGTTTTTGCCAAGAGGGGCAAAAAGATCATAGAAAGGAAGTCCGTTGTTATGTCCAAGGATCTTTCCCTTTGCCTTAAGGTATCTTCTAAAGTCAGGAAGATAGTCGTCTATTGCTGAGAACATGGCATCAAGAGTAGCTTTGCTCATCTTTGACTTAAAGAGAGCTTCATCAAGCGGAGAAGTATAATTTCTCTTCTTTCCTACCTCTCTGTTCTGGTTCTTGATGTTATTTAATGCAAATGCTATAGAATCCTTTACCTTATCGTAAGCAGCAATCTCTGCCTCATATGCAGCCTTTCTAACCGCTGCATCAGGGCTGTAGGCAAGGTTTCTGATCTCTGAAAGAGTAACCTGCTTTCCTTCATAATCCACTTTAAGAGTAGAGGTAAGGAAACTGTGAAGGCTGCCCCATGCGCTTCCGCCTGTCATATTCATAAGAGAATATACAGCCTCTTCCTCGTTGGAAAGGAAATGTTTAGCCTTTTCTTTTATGCGGTTAATGTATGCCTTGTAGGTATTTACAAGCTCGCTCTTTGCTGCAAGAGCCTCTACATCAGGAAGCTCTGCAAGAAGTCTGTCGCAGGCAACCTCATTTGCAGCGCTCTTTGACATCAATCTGTCAAGTCTGCTTTCCTGAGCCATATAATCGCCGTTCTTGCTGTCTGTAGACTCAAGAAGGCTTATAAAATTGTAAAGCTTTATAAGAAGGCTTTCTTTTGTCTCTGAAACTTTAAGGATCTTTTCAGCTCTTGTCAGATCGTCCATCTTATCTGCATTTGCTACAATCTCCTCTGTTTCCTTAAAAGCCTCTTCAAGCTTTTTAATGTCTGCCTCATACTTAGGATCTGTGATACTGTCGTATAAGACACTTAAATTCCATTCTGTTTTCATGTTCCCCTCCGTAAATGTTTTTTATTTATTTGTATGATGAAGTAACAAGACTTCCATCAAGACCACTAAGTGAAAGAGAAAACTTCTTCTCCTCGCCTGATGCTGTTTTGTAGCTGTATCCGTAGCTTGGTGTATCGCCAGGGAATGACATTGTAGCTACAACCTGTGAATCACCTGCGCCGTAAGAAGGAAGCTCGTAAACAACTTCTTCGTCAAAGATTGGATTTCCGTCATCTTCTACATCTTTAAGGCTGAGCTTTGAGATCTTAAAATCAGAAACAGAACCGTCCCAGATCTGGAACATAACGTCCTGGCTGTACTCTGACTCATCAAGTGTTATAAACTCATATGGAACGCCCTGCTCGTAGTAAGAAGCGACAAATACGTTAAGAAGGTCCTCTTCCTCTGATCCGGCGGAAGCTGCATGGCCTGCCATAGTAGGGTCGTAGTAGTTTGCAAATGTGGTAACAGGAAGCTCCATTACAGTAACAAAGATCTTATTGCACTCTTTGTCAAACTCGTCAAATGCATCGCCCTCTATAAGCTCAGAAGCTGCCATATCGTCTGTCCCGACAGTGTTGTGATATAAACCGATGTTTTCCACATCTCCGTCGATCTCATGTGTGAAATAATAATCAAGGCAGTTGCAGACAAGATTTGCGTCGATCTCGTAAACACCTGTTATAGCGTAAGCTGCTCCTGCTGAACCGCGGTTTGCAAGCTTTTTGTCGATACGAAGCTGATATGTGTTACGTGACCAGCCTTCAAAGAGAAGCTTTGGCTGATCATCTACAAGGCCGTAAGCTGCAGCAATGAGAGAACCCTTGCCCGGTGTTGTTCCGTCATAGTTTGCATCTTCAAATGTGTTGAACATAATAAGAAGCTCGTCATATCCGTCTGCATTAAGATCGCTGAATGTATAACCAAAATCGTAAAGAGGGTTTCCGTATACAGAATACTCTCTGTACATTGTTGACTCAAAAAGAGCTGTCTCGCCTTCGCCCATTTCTTCGTTTCCGCTGTTGATGTCGCTTTCTGCCAGGATATATGCAGCGCGGTCAAGGATAGGGAGATAGTTTCTCTTATAACCCTTGATCTCAGGATGAGCCTCGCCCTCTGCGGTCTCATCTGCAGGAGTCTCATCTGCAGGCTGTGCATCAGGAGCCGCCTCTGTCTGAGTATCATTCTCAGCAGCAGGCTCTTCGTCTTTAACCTCTGTATTGTCCTGTACAGCTTCTACAGGCTCTGTAGTGGCAGGTGCATCTGCCTTCTTTCCACATGCCGCAAGAACACTAAGTGCAAGCGCCATGATACATATTAGTGCGATAATTTTTTTCATGTCGTTTCCTTCCTTTTTCTGTAGTAAATTTCACACCTCACGATTATACCATAAAATACCGCATTTCGCCTTAATATTTTTTTACAAAAATCTTACTCTTTTCTTAAAATAATCAAATAATCCCCTAAGCTAAGCTTAGGGGAATAAGGTCTGCATTATCTTTCTTCGTCTGACGGAGTAGAGGTTCTGTAAACAGAATACTCTTTTGTCTTTAAGTCGGCCTCAATGCTTGCCATATACTTACCCTTCTGCCATGTGATGGAGATCTTGCTTCCTTCGCTCGCTACAGCTATGGCAGAATCCTCTGCAAAAGCAGGATGGAAATTTCTGTATTTAAGAAGTTCAAGCTGCTTAAGTACAGTCTCTTTCTTAAGTCCGCTTTCTATCATATCCCAGGTAAGATTTGTTCTATTGATCTCTTTATGGCCGCCGGCGCCTGCTCTTGCTACAGCCTCGTGGTCATTCTTTCCTTCAAAAAGATCAAGATACCAGACCTGTGGCTTGCCCGGCATAAAGAGCTGGAGTGCTCTTGCAAGCTCCATCTTCTTGTCGTCTTCGCCAAGAGCGCTGTAATATGTGGCATTTACCTGATAGTACATGTTCTTGTTGCCGTGAAGATCTTTTACAAAGCCACCTCTTCCGACTACTGTGTCAATAAGGCCCTGAATCCTTTCTTCAGGAAGGAGACCTCTAAGATCAAGAAGAGGTATGCCGTCGTGGCATCCAAGCATATTTACGGTCTTAAGGCCTTTTCTTATGATCTCGCTTGCCCAGGCTGCAAGATAAGTTGCATCCTCATTTTCAATGGCATCAAGAATAAGTCCCGGCATAAAGAAATCGTATGTAACATAGCCTTTTTCGCAAATTGCTTCGTAGCTGTGCTTATCGTAGGAATCATGTACCTCAGGAAGCACCATAAGGTCATGTTTTTCGGCCATATCTGCGATCTTTTTAAGGAAATCCCAGGTATCCGGCTCGTTCATGAAGTTACGCTTACCAACTTCCTTTGGCGCATATCCGAAAGCATCAAGTCTTACGATCTTAGTACCGTAAGAAGCAAGCTTGCTAAGAACTTCTTCGTAATACTCCCACACAAGAGGAGACTTTATGTTAAGGTCCATCTGACCAAGATATTTCTTTGTGCCGTCAGGATTTTCCGTTACTTCCTGGTAGAATGTATTCCAGTAAGGCACTTTCTTTCCGCCGGGAAGCTCCACCATAAGAAGCGGAAGACCCGGTTTTCTAAAGAACATGTCTTTTATGACTTCAGGATCAGGCTGAATATAGCCCTCTTCAGTCATAGTTCCGTGTCCTTCCCAGAATTTATTCCAGTTAATAAAGAAATCTGCGTACTTTGATTCCTCTCCGTGTTCAAGGATATCCTTAAACTCAGGAGACTGGACGGAAATATGGTTAAGCACAAAATCAAGCTTAAGGTTTATACCAAGACTCTTGATCTTTTCAATGTCGTCGCGGTTTGCAAGCTCCGGATTAAGATCGTAGCTTATAACAGAAAAACCTCTGTCAAGATCCGAGCAAAATACGGAAGGAAGTATGTAAAATGATGAAAATGCACCGTTTACTTCCTCTTTTTCAAGCACCTTTGCAATGTCTGAAAGTCTGCCGCCCATAGAATCAGGGTAAGCGTTAAGCATAGGTCTGATATCAAATTCTTTACTCATACTATTCTCCCATTAACTTCTTGTAGTCATCAAAGGAAAGAAGCTCGCCGCTCTTTGCTATGATGATCTGTGCCTTATGTGCCTGGCTCTTAAGAAGATTCTGCTCTATCTCAAGAACCATTGTGGTAAACGCACTGTCGGTCTTACCGTCACGGTTTCTTGCTCTTCTGTGGGCAAGAGTTTCTTCAGGAGTTGAGTTTAAAAGCACTGGAATGTCGATACCGTTTAGAAGATCGTTATTACCATGTGTCCACTCTACTATCATAACATCTGTAGCGGAAAAGTCCACATCCTCATACCAAAGTTCAGTGTCGGTTCGCCCCATTCTCTTAAGGAAAATGTGATCTTTGCCCTCATGGAATGCCAAAAGTATGTTATTAAGTTCATCAAAATTCTGCTCCTTTGCAGTTCCAAGGTATCCGCAAAGGGCTTCTCTTCCGCCTTTAATATAGCTTTCAAACCAAGGGTTATCATTTACGTGGCTCTTATCGGCATCTGTTTCTTCTGCCTGCCACTTACGTACTTCATTCATTCTTTCAAGGGTGTATACGCCGTCTTTCATAAGCCCCTGTACGCCGCCGTTACGGAAAACGCTAAGACGCTCGGCATCGTTGTACATAGGGATCCTTCTAGGGTAGTTGTCTCCTGAGAGGATATAAGCCTTGTGGCCTCTTGCAGGAAGGAGCTGTGCAAGCACTGATGCGATCTCGCTCTTTCCAACACCTGAACCGCCGCATACACATACGGTTACTTTCTTGCTTCCTGCTGCCTGCTTTTCGTTTATCTTTTTAACAAGCTCAGGTAAAATGACTGCTGCCTTGCTTACATGCTCGGCATTTATAACGATCTTATCTCCCGGCATATCACCATGCACACCGCTGCAGGTGATAACCTCGCTTCCCATAGCCTCGTAGGCAAGGTCACGGATAGCAGGATGTATCTCAAAATATGACTGCATATGCATAAGTACATGCTGTGAGTAGAAAAGACTGATCTTATTTGCAGGGTCTACAAGTACATATGCGCCTGCAGCTGAATCCCATCCAAACTCACCTATTGGTGAAAGGCCTTTTTCTGTGTCTGTCTTTACTCTTACACCCGGGCCATAGCTGTATGAGCCCTTTCCGCCCTTTTTGAAAGCTTCATCAGCAAAGCCCTTTGTAAGATGTGAAAGGATCTTTTCCGTAAAGTCTTCATTAAGAACTCGAGCTCCGTTTTCGCCTACACCGCCGTTTGCAAGAGCATCGATAAATTTGCTGTAGGCATCAACAGTACCCATAAGGCCTGCTCCGCCGCTTTCGTAATTATCTGAAAGTTTGTATTCAAGTTTCTTTGGTGCAGGTTTTTTTTCTCCTGTCTGCCAGTCATTTACGTAAAGAGCCGAAACCTCGGTTCCTTCAGGCTCTGTAAAATAGAGATCCTTTATTCCGAGAGGATCAAAGAAGTATTTTCTTAAAAACTCTCCGTAGCTCATACCTGAAACAACTTCAAGGACTGCGGCAAGTACGTCATGTGCAAGGGAGTATGACCAGATATATCCCGGCTCATACATAAGAGGCATCTTGGCGATAGCCTTTACTATATCTCTTGTAGAAGATTTTCCGCCGGCTCTTTCCTGTTCTTCTTTAATAGCCTCGCTGTGAAGATCGTATGTAAGTCCGCCCTCCATCATAAGGAGGTTTTCGATGGTGATCTTAGCCTTAGCAGGATGACAAGGCTCGCTAAGAGAAGGCATAGGTGCTCTGAAGTCACCCGGCTCAACTTTTCTGTCAATAACCTTCATATCTGCAAATTCAGGAAGATATTTATCTACGGTATCGTTAAAATCAAGAAGTCCAAGTTCCATAGCCTTATAAACCGCAGCTGAAAGAACCACTTTACTTGCGGAATAGAAAAAGTACATATCTTTTTCGTTTACCGGAACTTTCTTCTCATAATCTGAATGTCCCACCATATGTCTGTAAACAACTTTGTGATCTTTTTTGATGACAATATCGGCATTGTATACGCCGTAGTTCTTATCAAGAGCATCCATATACTCGGTAAGTTTGGTAAAATCCATTTTCTCATTCTCCTTTGATAATGATCTTGTTTTATCTGTATCGCACAGGGCAATAATTCTCATGACACCATTATACTTATACTTTAGCACTTTTACTTTAAAATTAAACTAATTTTCTTTTATTTTTGTAAAATGTGGTAATACGAAAAAAAGCAGATGGACTGCGGGGTGTCCATCTGCCATATCTTTTTATTAAATTCTTGCGAATCCGCCAAGCTGTATTCCTTTTGGTTTGTCTGCCTTTGCAAGTCTGTCATAAAAGTACGCGTACTTTTTTCTGTCTTCGGCAGAAAGCATGTGGGAATCATTGCCAAGCACCATTATATCAAAGTCTTCCGAATACTTCTTCCAGCAAGGTCTTCCCTCTCCGTTTGGATCACCGGTCTTTGCAAATGTATGCCAGTACCCCTGTATAAGCTCCATAAAGTCATAATCTGCGCCTACCCAGTGGTAATCAAAGAAAGGATTTCTCTCGCCTTTATCTACTCTTCCAAATACGTATGGCATCTCGGCGCAGTGCGGGCTGCCTTCAGCATGTCCCCGCTCTGTCTCATTTTCCTTGTTCATAAGCCATACATAAGCGTTTCTTCCGTACTTTTTGCAAAGCTCACCTATCTTTACAGATCCGATAAGCATAATATCCGAAGCAATGGTTGCAGCCATCTTTGCGGCTTCCTTTGGAGTTGTGGCAGGATACCATTTCTTCATGTTATCAAGATTGTCGCCAAACTCTTCTTCAAGATATTTATTGTATTCGGTAAGTGGTATGCCGTCAGGCCCGCCGATAGGAAATTCCTGTGCGCATGAGCCGATAAGCACATCAAAGTCGTTAAACTTGCCCTCATCCATGAACTTTCCGTAATTCTCAGGTAAGAACTCGCCGTCAATGCAGAATGAAAAACCTTCCGCAAAAGGTATCTTTTCATATTCGTCCTGAAGATCCCAGGCGTCCATTTTGCGAAGGTCTTCAATAGACTTTGCTCCGACCTTTTCCATAAATTTAACGCCGCGCTCTTCATAAACGCTTCTGTCTGCCGGCTGCATAAAGCCGTAATAGATAGGGCCGCTCTCTATAGATACTCTGTTTATAAGGCCTTTCATAAGAGGTGATGCATGAAGTGCACCTGTTGCTGCTGCTCCACCTGACTGTCCTGCAACTGTGATGTTATCAGGGTCTCCGCCAAAGGCTGCTATATTTTTCTTAACCCACTCACAGGCTTTACGCATATCGTAAAGGGCGTAGTTTCCTGAAGTTCCGTTTCCTTCTTTTGTAAGGTCGGGGTGCGAGAAAAATCCGAAGAAACCAAGTCTGTAGTTGATGGTTACAACCACGATATCTTTTCTTCCCGCAAATCCGTCACCGTCGCATACACACTCAACGCCTGAGCCTGCTACCATTCCGCCGCCGTGGATCCAGATAAATACAGGAAGCTTTGCATCTGCGCTTTTTGCAGGAGTCCAGACATTTAGATAAAGGCAGTCTTCCTCGTACTGGCTTCTTGCAAGCATCTGAGGTACGCCGTGTACATTGGCAGGAAGGTTCTCATCTGCCATAACGTGCTGAATTGCTGCTGCGCTGTATTGCGTAGCATTTCTTACGCCTCTCCATTTTCTTGCGTCCTGCGGCTTTGCAAACCTCAGCTCTCCTACAGGAGGGGCTGCATAAGGGATTCCCTTAAAGATCTTAAGATTATTTTCTGTATAACCCTGTAACCATCCTTCGGTTACTTTTACTTTTGCATTTTCAAAGTCAGTCATTTTTCTTCTCCTATTTTTAGCCCTTAACACCGCCAATAACAACACCTTTTATAAGCTCAGCCTGAATAAACGGGAAGATAACAAGTACAGGAAGTACGGCTATCATGGCAATTGCCATACGGGCTCCGATCGTAGGAAGCGAAAGCCCCTGAAGGTTTATGCCTTCTGTCATGCTTGACTGCATGGAAAGGAGCTTGATGTTGTTTTGAAGGTTGTTAAGGTAAGCATTTATACTGTAAAGTTTCTGATTGGTAATGTAGTACATGGCGTTTGACCAGTCGTTCCAGTATGCCATACCTGCAAACATGGCTACAGTTATGATAACCGGCTTACTAAGAGGAAGGAGCACTCTTCTGTAGATCTTCATCTCGGAAGCGCCGTCTATCCTTGCCGCCTCAAGTATACTTGTAGGAATGCTGCCCACATAATAGTTTCGCACCAGAAGCACATTCATTCCGCTCATAAGGTAGTTCGGTAAAAGAAGCGCCCAAATGGTGTTCTTGATGTGGAAAAACTGGGTCCAGATAATGTATGATGCTGTCATACCGCCGTTAAAAAGCATTGTAAAGAAGATGAAAAAAGCAAAGAAATGTCTTGGCTTAAAATCAGTTCTTGAAAGCGGATACGCAAACATCGATGTGATGATAACGTTAAGTGTGGTACCGATCAAAGTAACAATTATCGTTATATAGTAAGCTCTTCCTATGGTCTCTCTTTTTGCCCAAAGATACTTGTAGGCATCAAAGCTGAGCTTTTTAGGGATGAACTTATATCCAAAATTCATAAGAGCGCTTTCCTCAGTGATAGAAGCGCTTATCATAAGGATAAAGGGCAATACGCAAAAGGCTGCAAAAAGGATCATTATAACAGCACATATTGCTTTAAATCTTTTTTCTGAATTAACAAATCTCTTTTCTGAATTAACCTGTCTCATCTTATCCTCCTTAGAATAACGAGCTCTGCGGGTCAACCTTACGCACAAGGAGGTTAGAGAGCATTACAAGGATAAATCCCATAATGGACTGGAACACACTGGCTGCGGAAGACATGCTGACATCGTTTAATTTCATGAGGGCTCTGTATACGTATGTATCAATAGTCTGTGTAGTATTATAAAGAGCACCCGAATCCATAGGAACCTGAAGGAACAGACCGAAGTCTGAGCTAAAGATCCTTCCTATGGAAAGAAGGAGCATAAGCATGATCATAGGTCTTATGATCGGAATCGTAATAAGCCTGATCTGCTGCATTTTTGTAGCGCCGTCGAGTTTTGCGGCCTCATAAAGTCCCACATCGATTCCCGACATGGTAGCAATGTAAATTATGGAGCCGTATCCTGCGCCCTTCCAAAAATGAACAAGTGTTAATATAAACGGCCAGTATTCAGGCTTTGAATACCAGCTGATCCCGTCTCCTTTAAGGAGAGTGTTGTTGATCCAGCCGTCTCCTCCAAGAAATCCATATACAAGGTATGCAACGATGACTATGGAGATCATGTTAGGGAAACAGATTATAGGCTGAAGGACTTTTGCTATCCTGTGCTTGCCAAGTTCTGTCATCATAACGGCGATCGCAAGGGACGCAAAGGTTCCCCCGAGTATGAACACGATATTATAAAGTATGGTGTTTCTGATTATCATAAAGAAGTCCTTGGAACGGAA
>JAEEGF010864923.1_pt1 | contig 11175 bp, 8 predicted proteins | sample 9134171 | NCBI WGS metagenome assembly JAEEGF01 (sample SAMN16246542, study PRJNA631951) | gut metagenome | biome: gut microbiome; feature: rumen; material: AP-attached | host: Bos | place: Iran: Karaj | collected 2018-10
TTAGCGGGATAATCGACTTCATTAGTCCTTCTTGCTTTTTTATCAACATATTTATCATCTACAAGCTGCGTTAATTTGTAGAGTTTGTCAGCATCCATGGCTTCAACAACAGGATCTTTTTTCCCTTCATCCCTGTTAAGCCCCTGCAAAAGACCTATCGCAATGCTCAAAAACTTAGTTTCTTTACTCATATCCGTTCTCCTCACTTATCTCTATACGAAAAAGAGAATGTACGACAAGGACGCTTGATCCTATATCATACATTCTATTTTCTTAATCGTGCATTATCTACGCAGTTTTTATGTCAATCGCTTAAAAAGATTGCATTTTTTGCACACACTGTCTCCCTATCATAATTCGAGCCTTATAGTTTTTATCTCATAGGGTTTAAGCTTAAATCCTACTACTTTCCGATCCTTGTCAAAAGATATTTCCTCGTCTGTATCCTTTTCGAGAAGATCACACATTGTTACCTTTTGTGGACATTTGCCAAGATTCTTAAAAAGCTCCGCACGGACATCATGATTTTTACCATAGCCCTCATAAATCCTAATTACCAGGCTCTTCCCAGATTCTGCAATCTTGATTGCCTCTACGAATACTCCTTTGGCATCAGAAAAATCTATGATTTCAGACTCCAACCTGTTCATCAGATACGCTGCAGACCTTGTATCTGTACTATCCGCGCCTTCTGCACACCCATGCTTCCGGGCGGCAAATTCCTTAGGAAGGTAATAGTGTGACTCCTGATTGAGCCTTCTCGCCTGCTCAATTACCCCGCCTTCTGCTACGCCACCTTTATGCGGAAGCAGTGAGTAAGTGAATTCATGCTCACCCTGATCTGCATTGGGATTAGGGAAAATCCCGGATTTGATCAAAGTAAGGCGCATAAGCTTCTCTTTTGCATCATAGCCGTATTTGCAGTCATTTAGGATTGCAACACCCCATTCACCGCTCTCATCCGTTATATCTATCCATTTGTATGCGCAGCATTCAAACTTCGCCTTTTCCCAAGCTGTGTCCCTCTTAAGACTTCTGGTAAGATCGCCGTACTGTATCTCACATCTGATCTCATCTGACTGCACATTCACCGGAAAAGCTGCCTTTAACAGAACCTGATGCTCATGCCAGTCTGCTCTGGTCCTGAAATCAATTCTTCTTTGGTTTCTTCTGAAAATAATCGTCTGATGGATAGTTGATGCATTAAACTTCCTGTCAATTTCCACATGGATTTCCGCAATAGCTTCGTTCCCTTTTTGTTCGCCTTTGATCTCATTCCCGGATATATCAAAGCATACAGCCTTTATTTCCTCTAATTTGTCCAGTTTCCAGGAAGTCTTTTCAAAATCAGCATCTATATTCCATGCGTCATAGTCTTTAGGCTTATCTTCAAATGCTATCAGTCTGTTTAATGGTAAGCCGCCGTTATCCCTGATCTCCTTCTTGAGCACTTTATCAAAAAAGCTTTCTATCTCACCATTTTGATCAAATCTGACTTCGTACTGGTCGGTATGAACACATAGCACTCCGTCAGGAAGTTTTTCGCAGCGCATTTCCGAATCGGCCGTAACACTCTGCTGCACCTGGCCTGCATTTTCAGCTGTTACACCATAATCACACTTCAGCGCTTCACACGCCCTGTCTATTATCTGATGCACAATCTCCTTTGCTTCCTCATACTGCTCCCAGGAATCCTCATAAACCTGCTCAATCGAAGATCCCGGAAGGATATCGTGAAACTGGTTGAGCATTACTATTTTCCATGCCTCAAGCAGCTCTTTTCCCGGATATTCCGTTGCGTTCGTCAGATAAGCATAGGAAGAAAGCATCTCTGCTTCCTGCAGCAGATACTCCAGCATTCTGTTGTATTTCTTGTTGCGAGCCATTGATGTATATGTGCCTCTGTGATACTCAAGGTAGAGCTCGTCCTCCCACACAGGCATATCCTTGTTGCCGGTGATTTTCTGCAGAAGACTATCTACAAAATCAGTCACAGACTCGACTTTTGTCCTTGGAACTCCCGGGATTCCAAGCTCAAGGCGCCTGTTCATCTCAAGCATCTCCCAGGTAGGTCCACCACCACCATCTCCAAATCCAAAGCAGGTCAACACTTCATCTGTAAGGTTCTTCTCCCTGAATGCTCTGTAGGTGCCCATTATCTGGCTGGCATTCTGTCTTCCGTTATAGGTATATTCAAGCCTTCCGCCATCCTTCATAGCCTTGTCAGCGCCTGAATAATCGCAGGTTGTGATGATATAAGCGGGTATATCACTCCCATCAATACCTTTCCATGTAAAAAGATCATGCGGCATCCTGTTAGTATCATTCCAGGCAAGTTTAGTGGTCATGAATATGCGGATACCACTTTTTCTGAGAATCTGAGGCATTGCCGCACTATATCCAAACACATCCGGAAGCCACAGAATATCGCTATCTATCCCAAAAGTGTCCCTGAAATACTGCTTGCCATATAAGATCTGTCGAACCAAAGACTCTCCGCTGGTTATGTTACAATCAGCCTCAAGCCACATTGCTCCTTCCGGTTCAAACCGTCTTTCTCTGACCTTTTCTCTTATCTCTTCAAACAGTTCCGGTTCTTCATTTCTGGCAAATTCGTACATCTGAGGAGTACTTGCCATAAAAAGATACTCAGGGTACCTCCTCATAAGCTCCATTACAGTGGAGTAGCTTCTTATGACCTTTTCTTTAGTCTGCTTAAGCTGCCACTTCCAGGCGACGTCAATATGTGTATGGCCAACGCTTGCCACGGTAGCCGGATTTTCTCCTGTACCATAGAGGTTTTTCAAAAGATATTCCGATGCATTTTGTAATGCCAAAGCATCACCATTTCCTTTTTCAGAAATCGCATCTGCTCGCAAAAGTTCATTTAAAATAACGGTTGCTTTCTCAATATCGCCGGTTCCATCGAATTCTTTTGCCGCATCAAGCGGAACGAGCATGTCAAAATAAAGCTGCTTTGCATTCTCGTCCAATGCCCCAATCTCTATATTTAACAGGTTTTCATTTTCAGCAAGATTTGAATATGCATAAATAGCTATATCCACAAGCCTGTCACTACCATTTTCCCAATCTGCTCTGCTGTAAATACTCAGGCAGTTATGGTTCATATCCATGCCACAACGCCTTACACCGTTTATATACACAAGCATCTGCGGATTGTCTGTATTCCAGATGTCATCTGCTCCGGTAGAAAGGAAGAAAAAGACCTCCTTACCTTCAAAAGAATCCGGTATTTCTATTTTCGTTCTAAAAAGATAATGCCCGTCCCTGTTACCCCAGGAACTGCCGGGTTCAAATACATCCCACAGCAAATAATCCCCCATCCGCTCATTTCTATGGCCGTAAGGGACTTTTTTATAACGAAGTCCGGAAACATCCATGCACCTGTCCAGCGGGATTTTCTCCCTGAACATGCGGTACTTAAGGGCTTCAACTGTTTTTGTCAATTGCTCTATCTCATAAGCTCTTCTACCCATATACCACCCCAAATGTTATTATCAGTTCTCATCAGCTGCCTAGAATTTTAGAAAGTTCTTCCATGATGAATACCGGTATTTTTCCGGAAAGCTCTTCCCACAGCATGTAATCATCTTCAGAAATGCTTACTTTCTCAAACTCCATGCTGGGAACAAAGCTGAATTTGTCTCTTATATATCTGACAACCTTCTCGTTCTCACTCTCACTTATATTGATATCTTTTATAAATCTCTCAGGAGCATCAAGGCCACTTATTCCAGCAAGCCTGTCACAAGAAGCATACAGCTCGGAATACAGGTACATAAGTCTTGGATCTGACAAAAATGCATGCTTCCCCGGCTGTGAGTACATAATTATGTTCTTCTCATCTTTTGGCACTTTCCCGTCAAAGGTCCTGTTCATGGCATTAAGAAATCTGCCGTGATAACTGCCCTCCGCACCAACAACTCTCCCTTCATCATCAATATATATCCAGATATGCTCAAGATCATACAGATGCTGAATGTCGTAGTCCAGGTAATACACGTATTCCAAAACCTTTACTGCACCATCAAAATTCTTAAAATCAAACCTGCGGTTAAAAGAGAGGCTTCTCGCACCGTCCTCGCTGTACTGTACAAATCCTACCTTTTTGATCTTAAACGGCTCCTTTTTATCCATATAGATAATAGGAGCATATTCATAAGCGATTCTATCCATGTCTGACCTGTTCCGTATCTCAACTAGTTCCATTTTCTGAATTTAACTTGCATTTGCGTATTTATAGCGCCTGCTATTTTATTATTTTTCCTCTGTTTACTACATGTTTTATATTAAATTCTTCGTCCATAAGAATCATATTGGCCATGTAGCCTTCCGATATTTTGCCTAATCTGTCGCCCATTCCTATGGCCTTGGAAGGATTTTCAGATGCTGCTCTTATAGCCATCTCTTTTTTTATTCCCATACTTATTGCCGTTTTCATGCAATCAAAAAGATTGGATGCACTTCCTGCGATCGTATCCGGGTGCTCAGAAAGCACAGCTTTTTTACCGCAAACACTCACTTTCTGCCCTCCAAGCTGATACTCTCCATCCGGAAGACCTGTAGCCTCCATACTGTCCGCTATAAGTATCACTTTATCCTCAGAAAAACTCTCAAATGCCATTCTAACCATAGCCGGATGAATGTGCACACCATCAGCTATTATCTCTACTTCAGCATCTTTTTCCATAGCGGCTCTGATCGGTCCCGGATTCCTGTGCCCAAGCCCCGGCATAGCATTGAAAAGATGAGTAACATGTCTGGCGCCATTACTAAAAGCTTCCATAGCCTTATCATAATCACATGCAGTATGCGCAATTGAAATATTTACATCCTCTGCCAGGTCATTAATAAATTCCATGCTTCCCGGTAGCTCCGGAGCAATGTCAACCAGCCTTATAAGTCCGTTTGCCTTGGCCTGTAATCTTCTGAACATGGATACGTCCGGTTTCATCAGATATTTGGGATTCTGGGCCCCAATCTTTTCAGGACTGATAAATGGTCCCTCCATGTTAATGCCAACAAGCTCTGCCATGTCCTGAGCCGGAGAAAAAGCAGCTGCATTTTCCATGATCTTCGCAAGTATTTCCTCGCTGAATGTCATGGTTGCGGGGCAGATTGAAAGCACTCCGTTTTCTGCCTCATATCTTGCAATAGCTGCAAGCCCTTCCGGATCCGCATCACAGAAATCATGCCCCATAGCGCCATGAAAATGAATGTCCACAAGTCCCGGAATTGCATAGAGACCTGTGGCATCCAACACATTTTCATCATCAGAGGCATTTCCGGACATAAAGGATTTTTCCGCACCGGGTTCGCATACTCCGGCAATAACCATATCATTCGTTATGATTTCTTTTCTCTCAAATCTGTGGTCTTTCGTGTACGTGAATGCACCCTTTATTACCATAAAACCTGTCCCTCATGAAAGTTTGATCTTAAAGCAGATTGGCATATCAGATTTAAATCCCTGAACAGCTTTGATGACCATTTCCTCTTCATTTTTTTCAAAAGAAAGCTTTTCTCCTGTTGAAAGAAGTGTTACTTCGTCTATAAGAAGATCTCTCATAGGAAGCCTCTTGAAGGCTTTGATCTTTGCATCTTTTTCCTCAGGACGCATCCAGAAAGCATATACATATCCATTTTTATATGTAAATCTATAGTCTGCAGAAGTATAAGGTACTTCAGCATAATCACTGAAGGAACCGCTGGAGATAACAGATTCGCCTTCCTTGTACTGGCTCCAATAGGTAGTATCGTAAATTCCTTCGCCATTTTTGGAGAGCCATGCTCCTATTTCCGAAAGCGCTCTCTCATCTTCCGATGTGAATGAACCATCCGGCTTTGGTCCAAGATTCAGGAGGAAATTACCATTTTTGCTGACTGCATCTATTAGATCGCAAACCAGTTTATATCCGCTCTTGAACTCGTTGTCCATGATGTATCCCCAGGACTTGTTGCCTATTGCTGTATCTGTCTGCCAGTATCTTGGTGATATCTCATTCAGCGCTCCTCTTTCAACGTCAAAGGTTGCTACATCCGGTGGAAATGCGTTGTGTTTGTAGCAGATAGTTACCTCTTTTCCCCATTCCGCAGCACGGTTGTAGTAGTAAGCGCAGAGCTTTTTAAGATAAGGCTTAAATGAATGATTCTGTATCCACCAGTCAAAATAAAGCATTGACGGCTGATATCTGTCTATAAGTTCGCAAGTTCTGACAAGCCAGTCCTCAAGCCACTCCTTACTTGCTCCCTTGGAGTTAGGATCCTCTGTATTCTTTGTAAATTCATTATCCTTCTCCCATTCAGGGCAAAGAACAGCCGGTCCATAAAAATCAGCGTACTTTTCATCGTTTACATCGCTGTCAAAGGTACGGCCAAGATTCATGAAGAAATAATGCTCTGCACGGTGTGATGATCCACAGAAGACAAGTCCCTGCTTTTCGCAAGCCTCTTTCAGTTCCCCTCCGATATTGCGCTTTGGTCCCATATTTACTGCATTCCACTTGTTGAACTCAGTATCATACATAGCAAAGCCATCATGATGTTCCATTACAGGAACCACATAACGGGCACCGGCATCTTTAAAAGTCCTGATCCATCTGTCTGCATCAAAGTTTTCAGCCTTGAACATTGGTATAAAATCCTTATATCCAAAGTCCTTCTGTGGACCGTAGGTCTCTACGTGATGCTTAAACTCTCGATTGTTCTTGTTGTACATGTTTCTGGAATACCATTCATTGCCAAATCCCGGCACACTGTAGATTCCATAGTGAATGAAAATACCAAATTTTGCCCCTTTAAACCAGGCCGGAGTCTCATGCCTTGATAAAGACTCCCAATCTGCACTGTAAACCCCTTTTTCGACCACTTCGTCGATTTGAACTAAATACTCTTCCCTTGTCATAACTTACTCCTTTTTATAGTCTAAAAAAGTCTGTTCCTGCGCTATCTTAAAGCATTCAAATTGCACATGAACAGGCTTAAAACCCACCAATTATTTTACCATACTCAAAACACATTATCCTTACCAGTTTTTGTCATTGCTTAAACACTACAAACTATGTTACATTCTAATTAGTGGAAATTATCAAAATATCGACAATGAAATGAGGTCTGTATGGAAACAAGTAAGATTCTAATAGAAGCCTTTGGATACCTTGGTTCCGCACTGGTACTGGTATCGTTCCTTATGGTATCAGTATTTAAACTGCGAGTTGTCAACTCCATAGGAAGTATCATTTTCACTATTTATGCTTTCATAATTCACTCCTATCCGACTGCGATCATGAATGCCTGTCTTGTCATGATAAACATTTACTATCTCGTCAAAATGAGCCGCAAGACGGACAAAGAGTACGATTTTATAGTTACAGATCTAAATGACACACTTCTTAAATACACCATCGGAAAATACAGAGAAGATATTCAAAAATACTTTCCGGGCATTTCCATGGAATTTGCAGGCGCTAACTGCTCATATGTAGTATGCCACGAAGGAAAACCTGCAGGTATCATGATAGGAAAAAGACAGAACAACGAAGTAGAGATTCTGCTTGACTACTCTATACCTGAGTACAGAGATTTCTCAATTGGACAATTTCTGTTTTCAAAGCTTTCTTCAGAAGGTATAAAGTCACTCACTTACCGTGGCTCAGACGAATTCCATAAGGATTACCTGGCAAAGACCGGATTCGTGAACAAGGGTGGATATTACGAGAAAACCTTTTAAATAGCTTAAAAAGTTTGATTTATGTAAAAAAGACGGCAAAGAATATCATGTGTTATTCTTTGCCGTGGTTTTTCTGATTTTACTGATTATTTGCGTTCTTCATCATATTTATTGTCTCAATATCATTGGCTGTAAGCTTGATATTGGACTCAAGCACCTTACCATCAGGAGTTGTAACCTTTACTGCGAAAACAGTACCTTCAGTTACTGCATTTGCACCAACTGCCTGCATGAAAGGTATTACCTTGGGATGATCCTGCTGAAATAACCCAAGCCTCTGCTGAAGCTGCATAAGCATCATTGGATTCATGTTCATATTGTTTGTTCCTTTCATATGTATTTCTAACTAACATTAGCACATGAACAATGTTAATGCAAAAATAGTTAAAATCCATAAGATAGTTAAAAAATAGTCAAACTTTTTTAGAAATATTCACTATATTTTTAATGAAACTTGAGCGAAATCAAATTTTTTTACTTTTTGTGGTATTAAAATGGTAGCGCTTACAAAAATTTAATATCTGATACATACAAGGAGGAAAATATTATGTACGGATTTGGCGATATGATACAGAAGCTCAAGGCTAATCCAAAAACCATCGTATTCCCGGAGGGATCAGACCCAAGAATTCTTGAGGCTGCTTCAAGACTTTTAGCAGGTAATTTCCTTAAGCCTATTCTTTTAGGTAACGAGGAAGAAATCAACAGATCTGCTGAAGACGCCGGTTATAACATCAGAGGCGCTAAGATCATCGATCCTGAGAACTACGACAAATTTGATGAAATGGTTGAGCAGTTTTGTGAACTTCGTAAGAGCAAGGGAATGACACCTGAGAAGGCAATCCCGATTCTTAAGCAGACCAACTACTTTGGAACAATGCTCGTAAAGATGGGGCTTGGTGACTGTCTCCTTGGAGGTGCTACATACTCTACAGCTGACACAGTTCGTCCTGCACTTCAGATCATTAAGACCAAGCCTGAGAACACTATCGTTTCTTCATGCTTCATTCTTGTTCGTCCTTCAGCAACAGGAGAGAACGAAGTTATCGCTATGGCAGACTGCGGTATCAATATCAATCCTAATGAAGATGAGCTTGTTGAGATCTGTGGAGAAACAGTTAACTGTGCTCAGAGATTTGGTGTTACACCTAAGGTTGCATTCCTTTCATTCTCAACTAAGGGATCAGCCAAGGACGATACAGTAACCAAGATGCAGAACGCTACCAAGAAGGCTCAGGCTAAGTATCCTGAGATTCCTATCGACGGAGAGTTGCAGTTTGATGCAGCCGTTTCCCCACGAGTAGCTAAGCAGAAGGCACCTGGATCACCTGTAGCAGGTCACGCTAACACTTTCATTTTCCCTGATATCAATGCAGGAAACCTTGGATATAAGATTGCTCAGCGTATGGGAAATTTTGAAGCTTACGGTCCTATTCTTCTTGGACTTAATGCTCCTATCAATGATCTTTCCCGTGGATGCAATGCGATTGAAGTATACTCAATGGCTATCATCACTGCATCACTTGCATGATAACTATGCCTTGATAAATCGGGGCTGGCTATAAACCTACTAACATCACATAATTAAAAAGAGCTAGCGCTACTTGAACAGTGTTAGCTCTTTTAATTTATTGATATCACGTGTTATGTCTTCTTTCGTGATTCTTGTAATATTCTGCCTTACTACGATACATAGCCTCATCGGCATCTTTTATGATCTCGTTTATATGTCTTGAATCCTCTGACCATTTAGCACCAACTGAAATCGAAATTTTCTTTGATTTCTGCTTAAATTTTTCAACCATAGATTCAAAAATGTCCTCATCTATATCGGGAACAATAGCTATAAACTCATCTCCACCAATCCTGTAAGTGCACTTTTTCTTGAATACCGAGGCAAAAGTATTTGCCGTTTCCTTAATGATCTCATCTCCGGCAGCATGTCCGTTTTCATCGTTGTAAACTTTAAGACCATTGATATCGGAGTAGCAGACTCCCACACTGGTAGACAGCTCTGATAAAAGTAAAAGCGCCTGATTTAATGCATATCTGTTACCAAGTCCCGTAAGGCCATCGTGACTTCCCATATACATCATCTCATCAGTAAGTGTCTTATTTCTCATCTCCGCTGCAATAAATATTGCAACTGCCTCCATTACATCTGCAATATTAAGCGACAGTTCATTTGAATAATTATCAGCGATCAGATAACCTATCTGCTCTTTCTTGTCCTTAAGACTTGCCACAACATAACGTGAAATCCTTCCGGCAAGGATCGCATTGTACATTTCCTCATTTTTCTCTGCCAAAGTAGCCGTGTCATTTACGACATATACGTTCTTTCCCTTTATCTGCTTTTCCCATAGACTAAGTATGTCATATTTTTGAAAATCTTTTTTAACAGGCAGATTTGAAGTCGAAGCCGCGCTGAGCCATTCATGGAAATCAACAACATGGCCATCTTTCTCTTCAACCACATAAACGCGATCTGCTTGGATTGCCTGGCCAACAAGTCTCAGTGCCTTGCGTATCCCTTTTCCAAATTCGGCCGATGAGACGGCTGTAGCGCAGTCAATGATCAGTTTATTCGTGTTAAATGTCAGCTCCGTACTTTCTTCATTTTTCTTAACCGCAGTTACATCATGAATAATGAAAGCACAAAACCCCTTTTTAAAGACAGGAACAGCCCAAAATTCGAACCATTTATCGAAATGTGAGTTATATGTCCTCATTATAAAAGACTGCCTCAAAATGGCGGCCTGATAGCTATATTTTATCCAATCCTCATCCCTGTTGGATACCATCTTAAAAAAGGTACTTCCAACCAGTTCCGCCGGCGTTTTGCCAACCATCTGCCCATATTTTTCATTTGCAAACAGAAAAAGCATATCCTTAACAGTTCCAAAGGGATCTGTAAGAACTTTAAAAATACAGCATGCATCAGGTAAATCCTTCAGCATGTATAAAATATCACTCGCCGTAAAATCCTCTGTTGATGAATAGCCTATCTTTCCCTCATTACTAACATTATCCATATAGTCTCTCCGTTCCAGACAAAGCAAAACTGTTATAGGTGTTTTGGAAAAAACATTAAAAGCAATACCTTTAATTTTGATTATATATTATTATAAATATTTATGCACTAAATATTATACATCATGCCAATATTCTATAGCGTAGGCTCTCCAAGATATTCAGTAATCTTTTCCTTGTTGATATTTTCACCAATCACAATCAGAACAGCTCTGGTTTCACCGACCGATCCGGTCATTATTTCATCTCGAGTGGTATTTAATTCATAGAATTCTCCAGTATCTGCCTGAACTATCCCCTTTATCCTATGAACTCCTCTACAGTCCGGATCTGCAAATATTTCATCTGTTAGCTTCACTAGTCTGTCTTTATTCATCTTGAAATCAAAATAG
>JAEEGF011644534.1_pt1 | contig 11174 bp, 3 predicted proteins | sample 9134171 | NCBI WGS metagenome assembly JAEEGF01 (sample SAMN16246542, study PRJNA631951) | gut metagenome | biome: gut microbiome; feature: rumen; material: AP-attached | host: Bos | place: Iran: Karaj | collected 2018-10
ACGGTAAGACTTCGCTGCTCGACTATATCCGTAAGACCAATGTCATCGCCGGTGAGGCAGGAGGTATCACTCAGCACATCGGAGCCTATAGCGTTTCGCTGCCCGACGGCCGCCAGATCACCTTCCTCGACACTCCTGGTCACGAGGCCTTTACGGCTATGCGTGCCCGTGGTGCCCAGGTGACCGATATCGCCATTATCATTGTTGCTGCCGACGACTCGGTGATGCCTACTACCAAGGAGGCCATCGCTCATGCTCAGGCAGCCAACGTGCCGATGGTGTTTGCCATCAACAAGATTGATAAGCCGGGAGCTAACCCCGACAAGATACGTGAGGACCTGGCCAATATGAACCTCCTCGTCGAGGACTGGGGTGGCAAATACCAGTGTCAGGAAATCAGTGCTAAGAAAGGTATCGGCGTAGAGGACCTGCTGGAGAAGGTGCTGCTTGAGGCCGAAATGCTCGACCTGAAGGCCAATCCCAACCGTAAGGCTACGGGCTCGATCATCGAGTCGAGTCTGGACAAGGGCCGTGGCTATGTATCTACCGTGCTGGTCAGCAATGGTACGCTGAAGGTAGGCGATGTGGTGATAGCCGGTTCGAGTCATGGTAAGATCAAGGCTATGTTCAACGAGCGTAATGAGCGCATACAGGAAGCCAAGCCTGCTCAGCCCGCTATTATCCTTGGTCTGAACGGTGCTCCGACGGCTGGTGACGCTTTCAACGTGATGGATACCGAGCAGGAGGCCCGCGACATTGCCAACAAGCGCGAGCAGCTGCAGCGCGAGCAGGGACTGCGCACACAGCGCACCATCGGTCTCGACGATATCAGCCACCGCATCGCATTGGGCGAGTTCCACGAACTGAACATCGTTGTGAAGGGCGATACCGACGGATCTATCGAGGCTCTCGCCGACTCGTTCATCAAGCTCAGTACCGAGAAGGTGCAGGTCAATGTCATTGCGAAGGCCGTGGGTCAGATTTCAGAGAACGATGTCATGCTGGCATCGGCCTCGAAGGCTGTCATCATCGGCTTCCAGGTGCGTCCTTCTTCAGCTGCGCGTAAGCTGGCCGATACCGAGGGCGTGGAGATCAACACTTATAGTATTATCTATGATGCCATCGAGGATGTTCGTTCCACTATGGAGGGTATGCTCGATAAGGTTATTAAGGAGGAAATTACCGCTCAGGTTGAGGTGCGCGAGGTCTACAAGATCTCGAAGGTGGGTACCGTTGCCGGAGCAATGGTTGTCGAGGGCAAGGTACACCGCTCAGACAAGGCACGCCTGGTGCGCGACGGTATTGTGGTGCATACTGGTGCTATTAACGCCCTGAAGCGTTACAAGGATGACGTGAAGGAGGTGGCCACCAACTTCGAGTGCGGTATCTCCCTGGTCAACTTCAACGACATCCAGGTGGGCGACATCATCGAGACCTTCGCCGAGATCGAGGTTCAGCAGAAGCTGTAGGGTTTGAAGTTGAGAGTTTGAGGTTGAAAGTTTAGAGTTCTTCGCAGAGCGAAGCGAGCAGAGCTCGAGCGGAGGGTTGAGAGATTGGACCATGAACTCTTCTAATAATGAGTATGTACGTCAGGTAGCCGAGCAGAAGTATGAGTTTGGCTTTACTACCGACGTACAAACCGAAATTATCGAGAAAGGGCTGAACGAGGACGTCGTTCGGCTCATCTCTGCAAAGAAAGGTGAGCCCGACTGGATGTTGGATTTCCGGCTGAAGGCCTTCCGTTATTGGAAGGATCAGCAGGAGCCTACATGGGGGCATGTCCATGTGCCGCCCATCGACTATCAGTCTATCAGCTATTATGCCGACCCGATGGCAAAAAGGCCTAAAGGCGATGGGAAAATAGACCCTGAGTTAGAGAAGACCTTCGACAAGTTGGGCATTCCCCTTGAAGAGCGCTTGGCATTGAGCGGCAATACTGCCGTTGATGCTATCATGGACTCGGTGAGCGTGAAGACTACGTTCAAGGAGAAACTGCGTGAGAAGGGCGTCATCTTCTGCTCTATTGGTGAAGCAATCAAGGAACATGGCGACCTTGTGCGGCAGTATCTAGGCACAGTTGTACCTTATCGTGATAATTTCTTTGCAGCCTTGAACTCGGCAGTCTTCAGCGACGGCAGTTTTGTGTATATTCCCAAGGGCGTGCGCTGCCCTATGGAGCTGAGTAGCTACTTCCGTATCAATGCGCGTAATACCGGACAATTTGAGCGCACGCTCATCGTGGCCGACGATGACTCGTATGTCTCTTATCTGGAGGGCTGCACGGCTCCCATGCGCGATGAGAATCAGTTGCATGCTGCTATCGTAGAGATTATTGTGATGGACCGCGCTGAGGTGAAATACTCTACTGTGCAAAACTGGTATCCTGGCGATGAACAGGGACGTGGCGGCGTGCTCAACCTTGTCACGAAACGCGGTGACCTGCGTGGTGAGGGTTCGAAACTCTCGTGGACACAGGTCGAGACGGGCAGTGCCATCACGTGGAAATATCCGTCGTGTATATTAAGAGGTGACAACTCCCAGGCCGAGTTCTATAGCGTGGCAGTCACCAACAATTATCAGGAGGCCGACACAGGCACGAAGATGATCCACCTGGGGCGAAACACCCGTTCTACCATCATCTCGAAGGGTATCTCGGCAGGCCATTCACAGAACTCCTATCGGGGACTGGTGCGTGCAGCTGCCACCGCTGAGAATGCCCGCAACTATTCATCGTGCGACTCTCTGTTGCTGGGCAGCGACTGTGGTGCTCACACCTTCCCTTACATGGACATCCACAATTCCTCGGCCATCGTCGAGCATGAGGCTACCACCAGCAAGATCTCAGAGGACCAGCTCTTCTACTGTAACCAGCGCGGCATCCCCACTGAGCAGGCCGTAGGACTCATTGTCAACGGCTATGCCAAGGAGGTGTTGCAGAAGCTGCCCATGGAATTTGCTGTCGAGGCCCAGAAACTGCTCAGCGTCTCGCTTGAGGGGACCGTGGGATAAATCTTTAGCCCTTATCTTTAGAAAGGATATCCAATGGCGATGTGCAGGGTGTGCATATCCTTGAATTTCCGTATGTTGAAATAGCCGGAATGCCCTGTGTCGTAAGGCAGATGCAGCCCAAAGCCCCAGTCCAAGCGCAAAACAAGAAAGTCGAGGTCGTAGCGCAGACCGACACCTGTGCCGGTAGCCATCTGTTTGAAGAAGTTCTTAAGGCGTATTTTTGTATTGCTGAAGATAGCATTCCAGGCAGAGGCGAATTCTTGTAAGTCCTCTTCCTCACCATAGATGTCCTCATCGTGAATCATCCAGTCTTCAGAACTCCACACATTGCCCGCATCAAAGAAGACGGCACCATAGAGACTGCCGAAGAGCCGTTGGCGCAGCTCTAGGTTCATGATGAGCTTCGTGTCACCGTTTTGCATGAGATAGGAGAACTGGTTATTGCCGCCCAGCCCCTGAAATCCGCCTGGACCGATGGAGCGCACGGGGAAGGCACGGATGCTGTTGGCACCACCGGCATAGAAGAGCTCGCTGAAGGGACCGCTATTGCTGTTGCCATAGCTCCACATCAGTCCGAAGTTCAGGTGTCCCACCAGTTTCGACTGCGGACTGAGCGTCCAGGTCTTGGTGAGGTCGGTCTCTATTTTTAAGAACTGCGAATAGGGGTTCTTGAAGAGGGTCTTGTCTTTCTGGTTCCATCCGTTGCCTTGTATGAGCACGTCGTAGAGAGCCGTGATGTTGCCGCTCTCCTCTACGGTCGTCTCCCAGCGGATGGGGTTGTGGAGGGATGGAGGTGAGACGTAGGTGTAGGTGTAGCGCATCTTGGGAATGAAGTAGTCGCTCATGGTGGCCGACAAGTAGGGATTCAACATCATCAGCGTGTCGAAGTCCTCTGTGTGACTGTTCATGAACTGATACTTCACCGTCAGCGGCGACAGCTCATGGCGGCTGGTCTGGGAGGGTTGCCAACGGTAGGTCCACTCTCCGCTTACGATGTGCATCTTATAATAGCTGGGGCGGCGCACGATGTCGGTAGAGACCTTGGCGATGGTCCAGGGTGTGGTATAGAAGCGGCGTCGGCGCGAACGCTGACCTGGGACACTTCTTCTGGTCTTGAACCGTGGGAAGACGGTGCGTGGGAACTCGATGGAGGCGTCAGCACCATATTGATAGCTGTTCATGTCGCTACCCTGACTGTTGGTCTGCCATTCGTATGATCCGTGCAGGTTGATGTCGAGCTTCTCGCCTCCCCGGAAGGCATTGCGACGTGTGACACCCACTTTCACCTCAGGTCCCAGACGTCCAATGGTGCGGTTGATGAAGTTCGTTTCAACGTAGAAATCATAGGGTTTGTCGAAGACGCAGTTAAGTTGCAAGTCGAGGGTGTCACGGTCACGGGGTGTGAACTGGAAGTCGACATTGCTGAACACACCTGTGGCGTTCACTTTCTGCATCGACTCCATGTAGTTGTCATAGCTGAACAGCTGGCGGGGGCGCAGCTTCATGTTACGCAGGATGACACCCGGGCGGATGGGAGCGTGCTTGCCCTTGAATGCCACTCGCAGGCTGCGCCTGACGGTGGTGGTGTCACTTCGTTCAGCAAAGGAGCGCCGCAGTTGCACGCTGGTCGTTCCTATGTACCAGGGGCGTAGGGCCTCGTCGGGTAGTGAGTCGGCCATCTGAAGACGCAACAAGGCACGGTTAGCCACGTTGAAGGTGTCAGCCAGGTAGGAGGCGTAGCCCGTTTGGTAATAGTAGTATCCGTTGTTTCGGAAGAGCTGGCTCAGCCTGGTGCGCTCGGCATCGAGGTTGGCCACGCTGAATGGAGTACCCTTCTTCAAGTAGGCTTCCTGCCGTGTGGAGTCGATGAGAAACTCCATAGGAGCAGGGAAGTTGACATAGCTCATACTGTCGACGCGGAACAGGGTGTCCATGTGCACGGTATAGGCTATCTTCATCTTCTTTGGGTTCTTCTGTGGCACATCGGTATAGGTGACGTCGCCATGCAGGTATCCGTTAGTCCTGAGCACCTGACGTGCTACCTGTGCCCGCAGGGCAGGGTTCACCTGGCTCATCAGCACAGGGGCCTTGCCGAATGAGTGGTTGAGCCATTTGCCAAACTTAGTCTTGGCGTTCGACGTGGCATTCCATATCCACAGACCGTAGGGGAAAGGTGTGCGGTAGTAGCTCGACCCGAAGAGTGCTCCGTTGGGAGCGGTGGCCAGTGCTGCCTCTAGCTCCTCCTGCGTCTGTATGGCATGATCGTTGCGCTCATAGTCGGCATAAGTGATCTTCTCCAGTCCGATGAAAAGCTGTTCGTCGTCAGGCAGGTATTTCGTGGTGGAGCAGGCGCAGAGGAGGGCGCAGAGACACCATAGCGGGCAGAGTGCCAGCCATGCCGTCATCATTCCTGTTATGCTTTTCTTATCTTTGGTTGTCATTGGGCTTTACATTGATGGTGTCGCTACTTGTCGTCAGTCGCTGGGGCGAGGTCAAGGTGTCGCTGCGTGTAGTCATTCGTTGAGGCATGGACGTCGTACCGGCATTGGGACGGAATATGTCGAGCAGTTTGTCGAGTTTACGTTTCCACACAAAGCCACCTCCGTATTCGCCGGTATATCCTTCCAGCCAGTCGTAGACGTTCTGCTTGTAGAAGAGCTTTAGATACTGGTTGGATGTAGGCGAGAGACGGTATTCCATCGTGACATTGTCGAAGAACGACTGGTTTTGTCCCTGCACCTCCGCGCCTGTTGATACCTTGCCGCCGATCTGCACGTTGAGCCTGTTGTTCCAGAAACGCTTGGCAAACTTAAACGAGTAGTCGGTGTGCATCTGTCCGGTGGCATCGGTAGTGTTGTCGAGGCCCAGCTGCAGGTCTACGGTACGCAGTGCGCTACTGGTGATGTTGTTGATCTCGCTCTGCAGGAAGGAGCTCAATGCCGAGTTCATGGAGAAGGCGCTGGTATTGCCGTCGGCGAGGTACATGCCTGTGGTGAGCATCGTTACGGCCAGCTTGCCCCGCTGCTCGCTGCTCATCGATGCCAGCTCATTTTGTAGCTGCATGTCTTCGGGCGAGGAGATGGTGAACTGCAGGCCCATGTCTGACAGCGTGCGGGTGATGACCACACCGCAGTCGAAGTTCACGTTACGGCTCTGTCCATCGTTGGTAGCAACTGATGCTCGTGTGCGCTCCGTGGCTGTGATGTTCAGTGTGGGATTGTCGGGCTGTCCAGTGAACTCTACGTAGCTGCCGTCATGCAGGGTAAAGGTCTTCAGCGGGATGACGGGCAACGAGTATTTCATCGTGCCGTTGCTGATGGTATAACGTCCTGTGAGGTTCAGCCCGTCTGCATTCATCCGCATACGCAAGTCGCCGCCTCCCAGCAGGTCTACATAGTTCGACTGGTCGGCATTGAGTGCGCAGCGCACGTGTGCACCCTGGTCGATGCTGAGTTGCATGTCCATAGCCAGGGCATCGCTTTCAGGGCGTTGCACTACGGTGGGTATGGTGTCGGTGAAGTCAGTGAAATGCACCAGCTCGTCCATTTGATTGTCAGTAGAGAGGGGCGAGTCGAGGAGGATATAGTTCAGGTCGGTAGTGCCCAGCACGTCAAGCCGGCCACGCATGTTCAGTTGGTCGAGGTTGCCGTTGAGGCGAGCGAAGAAGTTGACGAACATTCGTCCGTAAGCCACTGACTCTTTCTTCTGCTTGGCATTGATGAGCTGGAAGTTGCGTGCCCTCAGCCGCAGGTTCACGGCCGTGTCGCTGGGCTCGTTGAAGTTCACGCTGCCCGATATGTTCAGCGGGTTGTCGTTGTAGGAATAGAGAGCAAAATCGTCAAAGAGCAATCTCGACCGCTCGATCTTTACGGGGGTGTTGCCGAAACGCATGCGCATGCCGTAAGGATTGCTCACAAGATATCCGTTGGAGAATCGCAGCTCGCCGTCTGTGAGGAGACCCGACAAAGGCCCTTTGACGCTGAGCGTGCCGTTGGCGTTGCCTTCGAAACCTAGAATCTGGTCGGGCATGAAGCCGTTGACAATAGACAACGGCATGTCGGCCAGCTCGAGGGTGGCATCGAGACGTTTGCCGCTGAGGTAGCTTCCTTGCAGCGTTCCTATGGGCTGGTCGTCGAGGGTGAGGGTGGCATCGACGACGTGGGTGTCGTCCTCACGCAGCAGATATACGAATTCTGACCCCAGGTTGCCTATGGGGCTGCCCTCATAGGACAGATCGTCGACGTGCATGTCGCTGGCTACGGAGATGTTGCGCTGCTGGTCCATCATCAAGTGGTAGTCGCCAGTGACTTTGCCCGCAATCTTGGGTAGTATGGCCACGCCTTCCGTCAGCTCGCCCAGATCCAGGCGGCTGGCGCTGATGGTGAGGTCTTGTAGCAGCGTGGAATCTTGGTCTTCAGAGTAGACCTTGATCTGAGTGCCATCTTCGGCTTTCAGGTCGACGTTGGCTTCCAGTTTAAGGTTGTCATGCAGCAGGAGGTAGTTGTCGTCATTGAGTTCAAACTCTTTATATCCCAGCGTGGGACGCGAGGGGATGAGCTGGAAGCGCAGCCCGTCGCTTACCATCTCAGCCTTCGAACCAATTCGAATGTTCTGGCGTCCCTGCTCGTCGAAGTAGCGCAGGCCGATGCTGGCACCATGTTCCTGTAGTCGTCCGTCGAAGAGAATATTGAACGTAGCTAGCGGGTTGCGGCGGTTGTTGGTAATCTGTCCGTTGAATGTCTGTCCCCGTCCGGGGCCTTTATCCACTAGTGACAGACGTATGGTGTCGATGGGTGTGCCGCCCAGGTCGAGTGCCAGCAGGCGCGCCTCGCCGTTAAGACCGTTGGTGGGCGAGGTGGTGAGATTGACGCTCAGGTCCTTGAAGTCTATGCCCGTCGAAGCTCTCAAGATGTCGGCCAGGGGATTGTTGCGCTTGCTGGTTATTGTCATCCGTGCCGTAGGCAACAGTTCCTTGAGCACGGCCTGGTCGATGGTGCGGCTCTTCACCTGTGCACTGAGGCTGTCGGCGATGGTGGCGAGCGATGAGACCAGCTGTTCGTAGTTCTCGCTGGCATCCAGCTTCATAATAAGGTCACCGCTCTGTATGCGCAGCACGGTGGTGTCGACAGCGGTCTTGATGAGCACGCCCAGGTTCTCGGGACGATGTGTGGTAGTGGTGTCGCGTATGTAAATGTCACTTACCAGTGCCGACAGCTTGTGGGTCTGCTTCATGTCGCTGTCCAGGTCGATGCTGCCACTGAAGCCGATGGTGGTGGGCGACGTTGCCAGCCCCAGGGCTTGCAAGTCTATCTGTGGCAGACGGGTTTCGACGGTAGCTTTCACGTGGTTGCGAGCCAACTGGGCATCGATGTCAATGTCGCCGTTTAGGCTCTTGTTGGTACTTCGGGCATTGATGAGGGCGTGCCCTTGGGCGATGGTAGCCTTACCCTGAAGGCTGTCCAGCTGCAATGAGCCATAGTCCAGATGGTGCAGGCGCAGGTCGGCATCTATTTTGGTGGCAGGGTCGAAGATGTCGAAGCCCTTTCCCTTGGCGCTGATGTCGGCCGACAGCAGTCCCAACGAGTCCTTGGGCATGAAATGGCGCAGGTTCAGCTGGCGTATCTCCGACCGCAGGTCATAGCTGTCGTTTTGCAGGTTGGCCGTGCCGTTGAGCTTGATAGTACCCCTTCCTTGGTTGGCTGTAAGGTCTATGGTGTATTGCTGGCCTTGACTCTTCACGCTGCCAGCCATAGAGATGCCGCGTGGCAGACGATAGTCGGCAGGCAGTATGTCGAAGTGCCGCAGCAGCGGGTCCACGTTCACGGCCTCCGCCTTGATGTCGAGCTGAGCTATCAGGTCGTCGAGGGCTGTCACGTTGTTCAGCGTTCCACTGGCTTCAGCCTGAATGATGGTGGGTAGGATGATGCTCAGGTGCTCCACATTCATCTGTTGGTCCTTGCTGCTGATGTTGGCGCGCAGTGTTAGCGGCAGGTCAGGCCATAGCGTCGTGGGCAGGTCGGGCTTCAGCAGCTTGATATCCTCCTTACCCAGCAGAGCGTCGATCTTCAGTTGAGGGGTGAGGGGCGAGGCAAAGTCTATCTCTGCGTCGGCATTGACGGCAGAGTAAGGCGTGCGTGCCTTAAGGTTGCCCACGTGCAGGCGTTCCCCGCCCATCGCCAGCGTGCCTTGCAGCTGTTCCACGGCAAGTCCTGTCGAATCCTCTTGTAGACTCGCATGACTGATGCCTACGCGCAGCTCATCGCCGTAGGAGTAGAGCGAATCGATGCCGAGGTTCAGCTGACTCATGGCAAAGAGGTCGTTGTAGCTCAGCGCACCGTCCTTCCAGTCCACCTTTCCGAAGGCATAGCGACCCAATCCCAGGTCGATGTCACCGTCAGCAATGCTTGCCTGCCCCATTGTGGCTTGGATATGTGTGGCGGAGTCGGGGAAGAGGGCGGCCGAATCGATGACAATGGCGATGCGCGAGCGGTCGAGGTCGAAGCGGTCGAAACGTATGCGCCAGCCTACACCCGAGGTGTCTATCGCAGCCGTGTCGCTCATGTATACGGTCAGGTCGCTGTTTCTCAGTGTGGGGCGGGCCAGTTCCATCTCCATCGTGTTCAGGTGGATGCCTGGCGACGAGAAGGTGAGCTGTCCGATATTCCCTTGCAGGCGCATGTCGCCTATGAAGTCGGTGGTGTTCACCTTCGCGTCGTTCAGCTCCAGTGCGTCAATCACCACCTTGTCCTTCAGCAATGGCCAAAGCTGCACGTCGACCACTGCACGCCTGATGTCGGCAATGGTGTCACCCTGGTTCACGATGCGCACGCCGTCCACTCCCAGATCCAAGGGAAAGTCGAGGTCCACATGCTCCACCGTGATCTCCATCCCCGTAGCCTCCGAGGCGTAAGCCGCCACTCGTTGCGCCACCCAATTCTGTATGGGGGGCACATAGAGCAGTGCTGCCAGGATGAGTATCAGCAGGACGGGGCACAGCAGCACAATCCCCGTCCACTTCAGCGCCTTCTTCATAGACGCTGCAAAGATAGCATAAATCGGGCGAAATGCAAAGAAAAAAGTCGTTTTTTTCTTTCAAGCTTACGAATCTTTTCGTATCTCCGCACCGTCAATATATTTGTGAGGTATGGAACAGCAGATGGATATTCGTTGGATTCAGCGCTACATGAACTTTCACTAAGGCTCGCCGCAGCATGCGTCCCCCTCGCCGCCGCAGGCTTTCCCCCTCGCCAGTCGGAGAGGGGGTAGGGGGTGAGGCCGGGGTTAAGGGGTGAGGCCGGGGTTAGGCTTTCCTTCATATAGCAAAACACTCGCACTAAAAAATCACCAAATGCTGATTCCGCAGGCAATTTCGGTTGATGTAACGAACTATTTTTCGATTTACCTCTACTAAATACTGTCTATACGTCAGATATATAGTATGTTAAGTGCAATTTTTACCTCTACTAAACCTCTACTAAACCTCTACTAATCCTCTACTAAACCTCTACCTATCCTCTACAAATCAGCATGGCGTACAAACGATTCAGCATGACGAACAAACGATGTGAAACTACGGGGGCGAGTCGAAAGAAGCAGCATGCTTCCTGATTCCAAGTGTAGTGTTTGTGTGTAAATTCTCTAGAGAATTTAAGCTTAACAATACGACTTACCAGCGCTAAGTGCCGTTGTAAGCATAAAATTCTCTAGAGAATTTCGAAGCTAGTTATATCCTTGTCCGTTGTAATATTGATGCAAAATGGTGCTTAGGATAGGACTGAAACCGTCATGATTCAGGATAAAAAGTAGAGAATAGGTAGAAGATAGGTAGAAGTAAAGTAGAGGATTAGTAGAGGATAACACCATGACATGTGCTTACATAACAAATTGCAAACCAGTATTTTCGTGCGAGCATTCGGCTTATTTGGTAGAGGTAAATGCTGAAATGCTCAATTTCTCTCATCTACCACGACCAAATATTGCTGTTTGAGTCGTTGCTGCGCTGTCGTGTGTTCCTGTTACCCAGATAATCGGTGGAGGAAGTTGAAGAGCCCCACGTCTGCCCAAAGGCATCGCGATGCTTGGTAGTCCTGTTTCCGAGATAGTCCATGGAACTGGTAGAAGATCCCGTTGACCGTCCATAAGAATCGTAATGCCTAGTGGTAGTG
>JAEEGF010097394.1_pt1 | contig 11173 bp, 5 predicted proteins | sample 9134171 | NCBI WGS metagenome assembly JAEEGF01 (sample SAMN16246542, study PRJNA631951) | gut metagenome | biome: gut microbiome; feature: rumen; material: AP-attached | host: Bos | place: Iran: Karaj | collected 2018-10
TGTACGCCGCCGCGCACCGCGAACGTGGCACGGAGCCGCCAGCGAGCAGGGACGTCAGCCAGTCGCACGACTCCACCGTCCCCGCCGCCGCATCCGCCACGGCGGGATTCGTCCGCAGGATGTGCCACACCTTCGCCCAGAAGTTTTCGGGGGAATACGTGTTGCCGTTGTGCCGGCAGTAGCGGGCGGGATCGGCGTTCGCGGCGTCGGCGATGCGGCGCGCCTCCTCCTCGCCCGTGTGGTCCTTCCAGAGGACGAACATCGCGTCGGGATTTTCGGCGAACTCCGGACGCAGGGCGAGCGGCGTGCCGGTCGCGTCCGTTAGGCACGGCGTGGAGGCCGTTGCGTCCACGCTGATGCCCACCACCGTCTCGCGGCGCGCGAAGCCGTCCAGCACGCCGTGCAGGGTTGCGCGCAGCGCCTCCTGATGGTCGAGGGGATGCTGGCGGAAGCGCGCCTCGGACGGCGCGCAGGCGAAACCCCGTCCCCAACGCGCGTACGCGCAGGAGCTGGAGGCGAGGATCTCGCCCGTTGCCGCGTCGACAAGGACGGCGCGGGCCGAGTCCGACCCGAAGTCCACGCCCACGACCGTCTTTCCGTTTACAGTGTCTGGCATTGCCATTCTCCCTCGCCGTCCACGCGGCACCGGACTATGCCTTGTAAACGGCGGTGAGCGGTTTGCCGCGCTGGCCGAAGCAGTTGATGGGCGTCGCCGTGAAGCGGATGTCGCCTTTCCCGAGCTCGTCGAGCGCAAACTGGCAGAACGGTGCGTCCTTGACGTTGGGATGGGTGAGCGAGTGATTGAATCCCGGCGCGAGCGTCAGCTTCGTCACTTTCTTGCCGTCGGCCGTTTCGGCGACGAATTCAAGCTTGAACAGTCTGGCGTTCTTGTCCGGCACGACGAGCGGCGTGGCGACACGGAAAGCGGCCTTCTTGGCGGGCTTGATCTTCTCCTTCCCGTCGCGCGACCTGCCGCCGCGAGTCTTAGCCTTGACGCGCGTCACGGTCAGTTCCGCGCCCGCCATGAACTCCGGCGCATGGAACTTCTTGGCATGCTCCGCGAAGGCGAAAGGTTTCGATTCCGCTGCCGGAAGCGGCATCACCCAGTCGTCCCCCAGGTCGAGGTTCGAGAGGAACTCACGCCGCTTGACCACGATGCAGTCGTCGTACACGCTCCAGAGCATTCCCTGACGGCAGTCGAAGGTCGGGATTTTTGCCATCATCTTGACGGAGTCTTGCCGCCATGCGGTCCTTGCGCCGACGGACGCCGAGTTCTCGAAGCCGGCCGGCGGATGCTCGTAGTAGGGCGTGCCCGTATAGCGGAGCGAGCTCGTGCCGACGGAAGTGAACGCGCCCTGCCAGATCGACCGTTCGTCCGTGAGCGTGTAGTGCGAATGTCCCGAGAAGGCGACCGCGTTTGGATAGGCGGAGAGCGTCTTGGTGACGATGCCTTTGTCGTGTCCCCAAGCCCAAGGACCGTAGCACGTGTTCATGGGATGAGGGTGTTGCACGTAGAAGAAGGGTAACGCAGGGTTGATGGATTTGCCGTTCTTCGCCATGAAGTCCTCGATGCGCCCGAACGGATAGGTCTTTTTGCCGCTCGGGTCGTCCGGCGTGCCGGAATCCCAATGAGAGCCGATGAAGGTATAGCCGTTGACCGTTTTTGAGAAGATAGGCGAATAGCTTTCGTGGAATGCCTTCTCCCACCAGCCCGCCATGTCTTTGCGGAGGATGTGCTTTGCGCGCTCCTGCTTGTCCGGATACGCCTTCTTGGCGGCGTCGTGGTAGGTGAATCCATCCCAGTCGTGGTTGCCGGTCACGAACATCTTCGTGACAGGACGTCCGTTGGGGTACTTGTCGTCGGGGAACACGGCGTACCAGGCCTGCGCGACGGCCAGCAGATGCTCGTCCATTCCCTGATCCGCCATGTCACCGGCAATCATCACAACGTCGACGTTCTGGTCGCGGAACCATTCGAGCGTATGCTTGAAGGTGAGGTTGTTGCGGTTCTTGCCTTCCATCTTTCCGTCCGCTCCGACATAGCGGATGTGGATGTCCGAAACTACGCCGAAGCGGAGCTTGGGCTTGACGTCAGCCTTGAGGCCGGCGGCTGCGAAGAAGCGGTTCCCGCCGAACGCGCCGAGCGCGCCGGCGACGCCGCCGATGAAAAAGTTTCTGCGTGTGATGTTCATGCGCCAAGTATACCATATAGTTGCCGTGAACGGCAAGGGTATGACGTCGTCCGCAAACGTTGGTTTTTTGGTATAATGAGCGACATCACAAACGCGGGCTTGACGCTGACCGTTCGGCGCCGAGTGCGGGAAACGGAGAAACGAGATATGGACAACATGGTCAAGACGGGTCTTCAGATCGGCGTGCTTCTGGCGACCTCGGTATCGGCCGCCGTTCTGAGGGACCGCACGCTCGTTTCGTGGGCCGCCCCCGCGACGCTCGACCAGCGCGGCGGCAGCGCGCTCACCATCTGCCAAGGCGACCGGTTCGACGGACTCGTCTTCGCCGAGCTCGCCAAGGACACGTGGATGCTCGGCAGCGACTACTTCCGGCGGACGTGCAAGGACCAGAAGGATTGGCCGAAGGAGCGGACGGTCGATGCATTCGTGCAGGTGGCCGCCACGTATCGCGACGCGGATCGCACGGTGACGCTCTACCGGGACGGCGTGGCATTCGCTTCCTACGCGGTTCCAGAGGGCGTGGAGACCGCCTTCGACGGCGATGCTATCGAGGCGATCATCGGCATCCGGCATCCCGGCAGGACCGACACCTTCATCGGCCGCGTGAGGGACGCCCGCATCTACGCCCGGGCCCTGACGACCGGGCAGCTGGCCGCTCTCAAGCCCGGCGTGGTGGGCGAGACGCGTCCGTTCGCCTGGTGGAACTTCGCGACGGCCGGCGCGTGCGAGCTGACCGGCCGGTACGCGGCGGGCACGCTCGTCGGACGCGCCGCGATCAAGGACGGTGCGCTCGTCCTGCTGGAGAGGGGCGACACGTTCATCGCCCGTCCGCGTGCCGCGATGGCGGAGGCATGGGACGGGAAGTCGCCCGTGCCGGCCAGCGTGATGGCCGTCTCGCGCCGACTGCGCGAGCGCATCATGCAGGATCCGCACCGTCCGTTCTACCACTTCGCGTGCATCGACGGTATTGCGGCGCCGGGCGACTCCAACGGCGCGTTCTACTCGAACGGCCGCTACCACCTCATGTATCTCTATCGCGTGGCGGGGACGCCCGCGAATGACCGCAAGTTCGCCTGGGGACACATGGAGAGCGTCGATCTCCTGCACTGGCGGCACTTGCCCGATTCCATCGTCCCCGAGCAGGACGACAACGGCGCGTTCTCCGGCGGCGGCTTCGTGGACGACGACGGAACTGCGTACCTCTCCTACTGGATGCTGTGGGGCGCGCGCGGGATCGGCCTCGTGCGCAGCGTCGACGCGCGCTACGAGAAGTGGGAGCGCCATCCCGCGAATCCCGTCATCCCCGCCACGCGGTGGGGCGAAGGGCGCGCGAGGCTTGCCGACGGTTCGGAGAAGATCGTCGCGAACGCCGACCCCTCCAACATCTGGAAGAAGGACGGCCGCTACTACATATTGGCCGGCAACAAGCCCATCCTCGACTACTACGGTCGGAAGCCCGACTCGCCGCAGGAGTTCAAGGGCGACCGGCTCGACCTCTACGTCTCCGACGACCTGGCGAAGTGGGAGTTCGTGAAGGTGTTCTACAAGCGGCGCGCGAACGAGACGCGCGCGACGGGTTGGACGGACGAGGACGAAGACAACATGTGCCCCGTGTTCCTGCCGCTCCCCGACGCGCCGGAGAACGGCAAGGACTCCGGCAAGTGGTGCCTGACGTTCATCAGCCACAACCGCGGCTGCCAGTACTACATCGGCACGTACGACAGGAAGAACGACGAGTTCCTGCCAGAGCGGCACGGGCGCATGTCGTGGGTCGACAGCTGCTACTTCGCGCCGGAGGCGCTGATCGACGGCAAGAACCGCTACCTTCTGTGGACATGGTTGCGCGGCAACGTCGGTCAACGCGGCGCCTACGGCTGGTACGGCGTGTACGGCATGCCGCGCGCGCTGTGGCTCCGGCCCGACGGGACGCTCGGCATCGGCGTGCCTGCGGAGTTCCGCAACCTGCGTCTCGGCGGCGCGAAGGAGACGAACGTGTCCGTGGCCGATGGCGGCACGCACGACGTGAAGGCGGGACGCGGCGACTGCTGCGAGCTGTCCGTCAAGGTGCCGTTTGCGTCCGCCACGACCGCGCTCGTCAAGGTGCGGGCCACGCCTGACGGCGAGGAGGAGATCCGCATCTGGTACGACGCGGCGGCGAAAGAGCTCGTAATGGACACCTCCAGGATGCAGGACGGCGGATGGCCGGCCGTGGAGCGGGCGCCGTTCGCGCTCGCGGAGGGGGAGGCGTTGGACCTTGACGTGTTCGTGGACCGGTGCGTGGTGGAGGTGTTCGCGAACGGACGCCAGGCGATCTCGCGCCTGGCGTGCCCGAAGCGCGCGGACGCGCTGGGGGTGTTCCTCTCCGCCCAGGGCGGCGCGGCCACGTTCGCGACCGTCGAGGCGTGGGACCTCGCCCCCACGAACCCGTACTGACCGGACATGGAGGGAATGTATGTCGGCAAGTGAAATGAGGGGTGGACGTCTGTGGTTCCTGTCGCTCGTGGCGGCGATGGGCGGGTTCCTGTTCGGCTACGACACGGCGGTGATCAACGGAGCCGAGCAGCAGATCCAGTCGGGATGGGGGCTTTCGGGTCTCGTCCACGGCTGGGTGATGAGTGCCGCGCTGTGGGGCACGGTGGCGGGTGCGCTGTGCGGCGGCAAGGTGACGGACCGGTTCGGGCGGAAGCGGACGCTGTTCGACGTGGGCGTGCTGTACCTCGTCTCGGCGGTCTGGAGCGCGTTTGCCGCCGGGCCGGCTTGAGAATGAATTCACCTTGAATCCCATGCCATTTTTACTTTCTCGGGACACAAAGGGGTTTCGCCATGTTTGCGGTCGGCCGTGTCGAGCGACCGATGACGAGTTCTGCGTCGAGGAGTATCTCACGGGGCGGGAGCGAGGGCGCGGCGATCCGCTCAAGCAGCATCTTGAGCGCGGTTCTGGCGATCGAATCACACGGTTGGCGAATGGTGGTGAGCGTGGGGGTGACGATGGATGCGTAGCGCAGCCCGTCCACGCCGGTCACGGCGATGTCCTCGGGCACGCGGACTCCGAGCGTGCGTAGCGTGACAAGGAGATCGGCAGCTGTGGCGTCGTTGCAGCACATGACGGCGTCGGGGCGGCAGCGGCGGAGCAACGCCTTGACGGCGGTGGCGTCGCGGGGGTCGATCTCGTGGAGGCTGTTCCGTGTAACGGGGATGCCGTGGTCGAGCATCGCCAGGGTCACGCCCTGCGCGCGCTTGCGGCACGTCGGCGCGGAGTTCGGCCGGCAGAGGACGTGGATGCGCCGCGCCCCGCGGGAGATCAGGTGCGCGGCTAGCATGTAGCCGGCCCTCACGTTGTCGATCCCCACCAGGTCGAACGAGCTGCGCAGGGGCGGCATGACCACGTCGCGGTCGATCAGCACGATCGGGATGCGCGCCTTTCGAAGGATGGAAAGAACCTCGGTCGTGGTCACGGCAGTGTTCTCGGTCAGTTCGATCGGCTCGAACACCACGCCGGCCACGCGGCGTTCGGCGCAGTCGTGGGCGGCGCGTAGGGCTTGCACCGTCCTGATGGCGGGGTCTGCCGAGGACGCCTCGCCGCAGAGCGTGGTGTAGCCTGCGTCGCGCGCGGCGCGGATGAACGTTCCGCATATTTGCTGGAATATCTCTGTCATCGCCATGCCGGGCACGATCATGCCAAGTGTGCCGACCGGCCTGCTGGCGGCAGCGGAAAGGTATGTGCCGGAACCGTTGCGCGTCTCAAGCACGCCTGTCCGCTTCAGTTCCTCGAGAGCGTTCCTGACCGTGTTGCGCGACACACCGAAACGGCGTATCAGCTGCTCCTCGCTCGGAAACTTGCCGACATGGTCAAACTTCCCGTTGAATATCTCCTGACGGATGACATTCAACAGATCGCGGTATTTGGGAATTGGCTTCATTCGCCAACAGTATAGCATATCGCCGCCTTGCCGGGCGTGTCCGCCGCCAATAAAAAGCGAAAGCCGTACCAATGGCTTTTTACGGAGCCATCAAGTTTTCGCTTGCGGTGCTGCCATGGCGTGTACTAGAATAGCAACGTCTTAACAACTCGAAAGGCATGTGATGAGAAAGAAAGCGTTCTTTACAGGATTGTTGGTCTCCGTCGTGCTTGTGGCGACGGCTGAAAACACCCCCTCGGCAACTCTAACGGACGGTCTGGCGGCATGTTGGCACTTCAATTCGTCGAATACGTTGCTGCGCGACTTAGGGCCGCACCGTACGGCGTTCGTTAACATGGGCGGCGTGACGTTCGATGCGAACGAGAGCCCGTATGGGAACGGTTCCGCCTATTTCAACGGTTCTGCCTATCTGCAGCTACTCAACGGCGGCTATCCGCCGGATGGCCCGGTCGGATCCGAGCCTTTCACCTTCGCGTGCTGGTTCAAGGCTGATCCCGTCATCTCAGGTGCTCGGCAACTTTTTGCGTTCGGGCAAAACTCGAATGGGAATATCGTTGGCTTCCGGCTTGAATCCGACAGACGAAAATTATTGTCATACCTGTGGGGCCCTGGCGTAGACAGCTACGTATATCCTACGGACGGAACCGATTCGTTTGCCGGTGGTTGGCATAGCGTGGTGCACGTATGGGACGGTACAACATTCAAGATATACATCGACGGCGTCAGCGCCGAACTGATACCGAGTAACAATACCATGACGCGAACGGCCGCAACGGCTCCGGACATCATCCCCTATACGTTCCGTCTTGGATGGAGCCTCAACTCTAACAAATGGGGAGGCTGGATCGACGAGGCGGCGCTTTGGAACCGTGCGCTGACCGCGGATGAAATCGCCGCCTACATCTCCGGCGGCGTGCCCGTCGACGAAACCACATTCCCTGGAAACGACTATGTCATCACAAGCGCAATGGACGCCATGCCATCTCTGTCCGGCTCCGACAAGCTTACGGTCAACATCCCGGTCGGAACGGTCTTCAATCTCTCTGGCGACAACTCCGGCTGGCATGGCGTGCTGGATGTCGTTCAGGGTGTCGTGGTCATACCGAACGCGGCGACGCTCGGCAGCTCGGTCATATACTGTACGAACGAGACGTTTGCCGCGAACGATGCCAACAACGCACGGCTTGAGTTTGCCGGATCGATGACTGTGGCGAACGAGATTCATCTTGGCACGGAGACCACGGTTTCTTACGGGCCTCGTCTTCTCGTTACTTCCGGCGACGTCGTGCTTGCCGGGCCCATCTACACCACCAAGAGCATTCTGGGCGTATCGAACGGGACGCTGACGTTTGCGGGTCCAGTCACATGCTCCAGCGGGACATCCTATAAAGACGGAGCGTACCTCGTGCTTAAAGATGCCTTGCCCTATTATGACTCCCGCATCAGGGTGACTGGGAAGCTCTTAAACTTTGACACGCTCTTTGTACACGGCAGCGGTACCGGCGTGAGGTTCTTGACGCCGGGCCAAGGAGTAAAGTGGCCAGTCGCAACGCATGGCGGAACTATCGTATGCGACGTGAACAATGTATTTCCGTCTGTAAATATAATTTCCCGCAGCATGTATAATATCGACATGTCCTATCTGGACTTGAACGGCACGTCGCAGCGCTTCAACAACAACGACCAGCAGGTGTGGGACTCTGGCCTGCGCGTACGCAATTCGAACGCGAATGCCAAGGGCACGTTGATCGTCACGCAAACGAGGGAAAACGCCGCATCTAACCTGACGGCGGTCGGTCCGCTCGATTTCGTAAAGGAGGGAAGCGAGATGCTGGTCATTACAAACCATTTTCACATTTCAGGCACGCTTGACGTTGTGTCCGGCACGCTGAAGTTCACAGGCCCTCAGACGACCATCGCCAGCCAGGTGGTCGTGCGTGCGGGAGCGACGCTAGACCTGGGCGGCAACGCATATAGGTGCCGGGAGCTGTCGCTTCAGGGCGGAGTTGTGCGCAACGGTACGCTCATGGGAATTACCAATGTCCTTGCGTCAGGTAGCGTAGGTGCTACGATTGCGGGCGGCGTGACCGTAAAGGAAGGCCCGGAAGCGGCTTCGCTGGAGGGAGGGTTGGCGACAGGACATTCGACTCTCACGAACGGCCTTGTCTGCTGCTACCATTTCGACTCGGCCGATTCTCTGTTGCAGGATTCGGGGCCGTACGGCTACACGCTTGCGAACTGCTGGACAAACGGCAGTTACAGGGTCAATGCCTCGCTAGGGGCAGTGACGTTTGACGCAAGCAATGGCCGCTACGGCAGTGGTTCCGCGTTTTTCGCAGAACACGTGTTCCTTACCTATCCTGGCGGCTATCCCGCCAAGGCACCGCGCGGGCGAGCTCCGTTGACAATTGCGTTCTGGTTTCGGCTTGTTGACGGTAGCAAAGGGCGGGGCAACCGAGGTCTGTGCTACTTCGGCAATGCTTCCAATGGTCACGGACTTGGCATGGTGATGTGGAACAACGCAACGGGGATCCTGAACTACATGTGGGGGCCTCTCAACGACATGTATGTCTCGCCGACCGGCGGTGAAAGCGACTTTTGCGGCGTCTGGCACAGCATGGTGCAGGTCTGGGACGGCAGCCAGTTCCATGTCTACATCGACGGTGCGGAGAGCGCGCAGACGCCTCGCGAGGCAAGCTGCACCCGGACGAAGGGAACGCCCATCGACATCATCCCGACCGTTTTCTTCATCGGTACAGGATACAACAACCCTTATCTGGCCGGTTGGATGGACGAGGTGGCCATGTGGGACCGAGCTTTGACGATGACGGAAATAGAGGAATACATTGAAAATGGCGTATATCCCGACGAGTCGCGGGACCGGACGCCAGCCGTTCTCAAGGTTGATGCCGGAACCGTGCGGCTGGCCAGCGCATCTGGTGATGATACGCTGGTGACGTTGGACGTCGGCGCGAACGGCATGCTTCAGCCGATTGGCAGCGAACTCAGGTTTGGGGGAACTCTCTGCGCCGGTGGTACGATGGCAGGCGACTTGACGCTGAAAGACGGCGCGATCATAAGCGCCGAGACGAATCGCACGATGAATGTTTCTGGTGTCGTCACAGCCATCGGCACCGGCTCCCTTGTGCCGGAAAGTGCAGTTGCCAGCATCCCCGCCGTCTGGACCCCGTTCACGGCCACAGGCGGCTACTCGGGAAGTTTCGCGGGGTGGACGGTCGGCGGTGTCCCTGGCACGGAATCGCGTTTTAGGATCGACGGAACGCGCCTTAACGCGATTGTCTATCTTCCGGGGACGATCATGATTGTCAGATAAAAGGAGCAAGTGCAATGGACATGCAGACGACAAGGACCCTTCGCTTGGCTATGGCCGCAGTCGGTCTGGCCGTTACGGCAAGCGCCGCCGACAAGGTGACAGTGAGGTCGCTGCTGGCCGAAATGACCGATCCCGACGCAAATACCTATCTGCCCGCGCCGCGATACACGACCCGTCTTTGGTCGAGCCATGACCGCCGGACGACGACGCCTGGCGCTGACGGATGGTTTGCGAACGACGACCACAGCAAGTTCATCCGCAGCGAGACCGTCGATGGCCGCACGGAGGACGTGATGCTGGACGTGAATGGCCCCGGCGCGATCACGCGCTTCTGGATCACGGTCTCGGGCAAGGCGGGCGAGGGAAAGATACGCGTCTACATCGACGGCCGGCTCGCCGTCGAGGACAACTGCCTCAAGCTTGTGAGCGGCGGTGCGCTTTGCGCCGCGCCGCTTTCCGATTCGGTCCCGCACGAGTCGCCGTATGCAAAGCGCGGGCACGACCTCTACTTGCCGATTCCCTACGCAAAGTCGTGCAGGGTCGCCTATGTGCGAGAACCCGGAACGAAGGGCGCGTTCTACTACAACGTGGAGACGCGCGCATACCAGGCCGGCACGGAGGTCGAATCGTTCTCGCTGGACGTGCTGCGCCGGGAGAGGGCGGCCATTGACGCCGCCAACAGGAAACTTGCGCGCGGACTGAACGGCGCGGACAAGCCCGCGGACGAAACGCTGTCCTTCGACGGCGAGATTCCCGCCGGCGCTTCCGTATCGCGCACCGTCGCGCGGGCGGGCGGCGGTGCGATCCGCCGAGTCTCGATGTCCGTGGACTGCGGAAAGAAGCCGCAGGCGCTCCGTTCTACGGTCATTGAGATGTCCTTCGACGGCGAACGCACGGTGTGGGTGCCGGCGGGCGAGTTCTTCGGCTGCGGGTATACGTACGAGCCGTATTCCGGCTGGTTCACCTCGTGCTCCGGGGTCGGGCGCATGGAGAGCAGATGGACGATGCCGTTCGAGAGGGAATGCACAGTCACCGTGCGCAACCTGGGGGACGCTCCCGTCGTCCTTTCCACGACGGCCATCGAGGTGGGCCCCTATCGTTGGGATCCGGCGCGTAGCATGCACTTCGGCGCATGCTGGCACGAATACGCCGACGCGCCGTCGCGCAAGGGTCCCGAGAAGCTTCAGTACGACTACGACTATGCGGAGCTGGAGGGCGAAGGCCTGTTCGTGGGCACCACGATCGCCATCTGGCAACCCACCTCGAAATGGTGGGGCGAGGGTGACGAGAAGGTGTTCGTGGACGGAGAGGTTTCGCCAGCCTACATCGGCACGGGTTCGGAAGACTGCTATGGTTACGCATGGGGCAGTTACAACATGTTCGACCATCCTTTCATCGCGCAACCCGTCGGCATCGGGAAGGGCCGTCCGCTGAACCAGGACTTTCCTCGCCGGAACGCGGTGAACGTGCGCAACCGCGCGCTTGACGCCATTCCGTTCAGGAAATCCATTAGGTTCCACATGGAGATGTGGCATTGGGCAGAGGATGTCAAGCTCGACTTCGCTCCGCTTGCGTGCTGGTACATGCGCCCCGGCGGCCGGGCTAACCACGGCGCCGATCCGGCGGCAGTCCGGCGGCCCGTGCGCGTGGACGATCCGCTGCTTCCGGCCGAGCTTCCGACGACGGCTACGCTGTTCGCGGACTTCGAGGACGGCACATACGGCGCA
>JAEEGF010682747.1_pt1 | contig 11173 bp, 8 predicted proteins | sample 9134171 | NCBI WGS metagenome assembly JAEEGF01 (sample SAMN16246542, study PRJNA631951) | gut metagenome | biome: gut microbiome; feature: rumen; material: AP-attached | host: Bos | place: Iran: Karaj | collected 2018-10
AGCAAGCCGGAAGGCTCTGAAGCCCCGCTGACCGTCTCAAGGATGGCCTGGTTCTGAACACCAAAAGACAGAAGGATGGCATCGGAATAAGCCTCTATCTCGCTCATTACCATGGGCCGGGAGATATTGACGACCGTGATGACCGGCTTCGTGCCCATCACCTTTCTGGTATCCCGGACCAATTGCATGTGCGACTTGTTGGATGTGCTTACTGTCTTCCCCTTATAAGAGCGATTGGTGAAAGCCTCCAAGGGATCTCCGCCTGCGATACTGGTCTCACGGGCATATGTCGCGGTGTAGTCCTCATACTGGAGACTGATAGGGACATATCCGTTTCCTCCCTTCTCCCTATCTTCGACGCTGTATCCGCTGCCGGAAGCAGGAGCGTTAATGAACACTATGGCGAAGTCGGCATCCTTGGGGTTATCGACCTTTTCGTAATATTTATCCACCATGGCATCGGCTACAGGATCGACCCATCGGCCCTGTGCAGCCTGTCCTCCGAACATTCCCCTGCGGGCAGCCTCGTAGTACTTGGGAATGTACACTTTGAGGCGATTATTCTTGGGCAGCACATTATCATGGTTCTTGAGCATGACAATTGACTTAAGCTGTGCCTGGTAGCCGGCAGCCATGAACTCAGGATTTCCCACAACTTTTTCTGTTTCAGCAGGGTCCAGGTAAGGATTCTCGAACAGTCCGGTCCGGAAACTGTTAAGGAGAAGACGGACGGCTGATGTTTCAAAACGCTTGCGTGCGCTTTCCTCGCCGTATTTCTCGATCCACATGTTGTAGGCGTCGAGCACCGGGCCTTTCTCATTGTTGCCGCCGAACTGGTCAACTCCTGCCTCGATGACTTTGAAGTGACGCTCAGATTCGGTCAGAGTCTCCATTCCCCAGCACTTCCCTTCGAAACCTTCGACATGGGAGTAATCCTTTGTGATGTTCCAGTCAGTACAGACAACTCCCTCAAAACCGTAGGTATCGCGAAGAAGGTCGGTGATGATATACTTGTTGTAGCTGTTTCCGGCATTGGCTCCTGACGGATCCTGATTCCAGGAAATCGTATAATATGGCATTACGGCTGATGCCATTTCGGTCTTACCGGAGAGTCTCAGGGCACCTTCAGTGAAGGGACGGATCTGGGTCTCAAAATTGTTCCCGGGATAGACAGCGTACTTTCCGTAGCTGTAATGGGCATCACGTCCACCTTCTTCAGGGCCGCCGGACGGCCAGTGCTTGATCATTGCATTAACGGACTCATAACCCCATCCGCCACCGATCTCAGTTTCTCCCTCGGAAGTCTGGAAACCATCGACATAAGCCCTTGCCATGTCGATGTCCAGTTCGGGATCCTCTCCGAAGGTGCCATTGAAGCGGCTCCAGCGGGGTTCGGTCGCAAGGTCGATCTGAGGTGAGAGGGCTGTGGCAATACCAAGGGCCCTATACTCCTTTGAAGCAATCCGGCCGAATTCCTCGACCAGACCGGGATCGAATGTCGCGGCCATTCCTAGGCTCGAAGGCCACATGGATATGGAACCTCCGTTACCGGCATCGAACTCGGCCGTTGCCTGGGCACCATGCCTGGGATCGGAGGAGTTGTTGGCAGGGACTCCGTGGCCAAACCCTTCGACAAAGACCTGTACGTTGTTGTTCCATCTGGCAGCATCGGCAGAGGAGGAAACCCGGGTCATAAGGACAGCGCGAAGGTTGTCTTCCTTTAGGAATTTACGCTGGGCATCAGTGATTTCCGGACCATTGACAGCCTGGTGACCGCTGTATAGCATCATACCGGCAATCTCCTCGATGGAGAGTTTGGACGCGAGGTCTTTGGCGCGGACTACAGGATCCTTGCGCCAGTCTTCATAGACATCCAGTTTACCGTTGCGATTCAGATCCTTGAAGGCATAACCACCCTTAGTAATGATGGTCACACCTGAAGAAGGGCTGTAACCGAGGGCCTGACCGCCTTTCTGGGTTACGAGGTTATACCCGTCCTTTGCTTCTTCCTGCCACTTCTGAGTGCAGGAAACGGCAACCAAACCTATGGTCAGGATGGTTGCCGTCGATTTAAGAAATGTATTCATAAAACTATCTGCTAATCGAGCGTCTGCTTGATCTCTGTGATTACGAAGGCTTCGATCATGTCACCGACTTTTATGTCGTTGAACTTCTCTATTCCTATACCGCACTCCATTCCGGCAGAAACGTCCTTGGCGTCGTCCTTGTTCCTCTTGAGGGAAGCGATATCGCCTGTATAAACCACGATTCCGTCACGGATGAGACGGCACTGTGATGTCTTGGCGATCTTGCCTTCGCGGACGAGACAGCCGGCAATGGTTCCAACCTTGGAAATCTTGAAGGTTTGCTTGACCTCGGCAGTACCGGTGATCTCTTCCTTCTTGATAGGTTCGAGCATACCTTCGATACCGTCCTTGACATCGTTGATGGCGTCATAGATGACAGAATAGAGACGGATCTCTATTCCCTGCTCATCAGCGGTCTTCCTGGCGTCGGTCGAAGGACGGACCTGGAAGCCGATGATAACGGCATCGGAGGCCTCGGCAAGGATTACGTCGGATTCGGAAATGGCTCCGACCGCCTTGTGGATGACATTGACCCTGACCTGCTCGGTTGAAAGCTTGATAAGTGAATCGGACAGAGCTTCAACTGAACCATCCACGTCTCCCTTGACGATTACATTGAGTTCCTTGAAGTTGCCGATGGCGATACGGCGGCCGATCTCCTCGAGGGTCATGTGCTTCTGGGTCTTGATGCCCTGGATCCTGATGAGCTGCTCGCGCTTGTTCGCGATGGACTTGGCTTCCTTCTCGTCAGCCATGACATTGAACTTGTCACCGGCACTGGGAGCTCCGTTGAGACCAAGAATGGAAACAGGGGTAGAAGGACCTGCTTCCTTTACCTTCTGGCCGCGTTCGTTGAACATAGCCTTGACACGACCATAGTAGCAACCGCTGAGAACCATGTCTCCAGTCCTGAGGGTTCCTTCCTGGACAAGGACTGTAGCAAGATAGCCGCGTCCCTTGTCAAGGGAAGACTCGATGACTGCTCCCACTCCCCTCTTGTTGGGATTGGCCTTGAGGTCGAGAAGGTCGGTTTCAAGAAGGACCTTTTCGAGGAGCTTGTCCACGTTAAGTCCCTTCTTGGCCGATATCTCCTGGCTCTGGTACTTTCCTCCCCAGGCTTCTGTGAGGATATTCATCTGGGAGAGCTGCTGGTAAATCTTCTCCGGCATTGCACCCGGCTTGTCAATCTTGTTGATGGCAAAGACCATCGGGACACCTGCCGCCTGGGCATGGTTGATAGCCTCGACAGTCTGGGGCATCACAGCATCGTCAGCGGCGATGATAATGATGGCAAGGTCGGTGAGCTGGGCTCCCCTGGCGCGCATGGCGGTGAAAGCTTCGTGGCCAGGAGTATCAAGGAAGGTAATCCTTCTGCCGTCAGGCAACTTCACATTGTAGGCACCGATGTGCTGGGTGATACCACCAGCCTCACCTGCAATGACGTTGGATTTACGAATATAGTCCAGCAAGGAAGTCTTACCATGGTCGACATGGCCCATGACTGTGATCACCGGAGGCCTGGACACGAGGTCTTCTTCCTTGTCTTCCTGTGCGCTGTTCTCCTCGATCTCCTCAGTCAGGTCGGCGGTCACGAACTCTACCTTGTAGCCGAACTGTTCGGCAACCAGGACGAGGGCTTCAGCATCGAGCCTCTGGTTGATGGAAACCATCAGACCGAGCTCCATGCAAGCCTTGATGACTTCGTTGACCGGAGTGTTGTTCATAAGGGTAGCGAGGTCATTGACAGTCACGAATTCAGTGACCTTCAGAACGGTCTTCTCAGCCATAACCTGAGCCATTTCCTCCTGGGTCCTGGCCGCAGCCTGCTCCCTCTTCTCCTTCCTGTACTTGGCTCCGAAGTTGTTCTTCTTGTTGTCGTTCATCCTGGCGTAGGTCTCCTTGACCTGCTTCTGGATCTCCTTCTGCATCGCCTCCTGCTCTTCCTCGGTCATGGCAGGCTTGAAGCGGTCAGCTCCACGGCCACGCTTCCTTCCTCCCTTGCCCTGGTCAGCAGCTGCGGGACGGTTGTCCTTCTTCTTGGAAGAATCCTTGCGGGAATTATTGTCAGCCTGTTTGCCTTCCTTAGCGACATCGACTTTCTGGCTTCCCTTGGCAATCCTTTCCCTCTTCTTGCCAGCCTTCTTCTCAAACTGGGACAAGTCAATCTTTCCCAAGACCTTGAATCCGGGTGCCTGTTCATCCTGTGCCGCATCTTCCCTGACCTCAGCCTCAACCGGGTTATCCTCCTCGACCTGGGCTTCGACAACATTGACGGGGACTTCCTCCGCAGGGGTTGCGACGGGGGTTTCCTCCTGCATCTCTGCCACTACCTCAGGTTCGGGTTTGATTTCAGGCTCTACAGGCTCGGGGACAGGTTCGGGAACCGGTTCCGGTTCAGGAACAGGCTCAGGAATCGGTTCGGGAGCAGGCTCCGGTTTGGGCTCGGGCTTGGGTTCCGGCTTAGGCTCGGGTTTAGGTTCCGGCTTGGGTTCCGGCTTAGGCTCGACAGGAGTAAAGACATTGCTCTTTATCACCGTTTCCCTGACGGGTTCTTCGAACTCTTCTTCACGGACGGCCTCCTGCTGTTTCCTTGAGGTCCTCTCCAGGATTTCGTTCAACTTGATGTCAACCTTTTCGGAAGCCTTCTTCAACTCAAGGTCCTTTCCGAACTGCTTCTCAATGGCACCGAGATGCTCGTCCGAAATCTTTGCATTCGGATTGGCATCAACTTCGACGCCCTGGCTGTTCAGAAAGTCCACGAGACTCTGAAGTCCGATATTGTAAGTACGGATAATTTTATTCAGTCTGATTTCACCCATATTCAACCCCTAATTAAATCAATAATCTGCCCTTTCGGACTAGTCTTCAAACTCTGCTTTCAGGATCCTGAACACCTCGGCGACAGTCTCGTCCTCGAGGTCAGCCCTCTTGGCGATGTCTTCAGGAGAGAAGGCAAGCACGCTCTTTGCCGTGTCGCAGCCGATTGCCTCCAGACGGTCGATGACCCACTGGTCAATCTCATTGCTGAACTCACTGAGGAGAACGTCTTCCTCTTCCATCATCTCGTCCTTGGAAAGCTCCCTCCAGACTTCGATCTCACGTCCGACAAGCATTCCGGCAAGCTTGATGTTGCAACCACCACGGCCGATTCCCTTCTTTACCTCATCGGGCTGCATGTAAACCTTGATCTTATCCTTGTCGGATGATCCGAGGTCGATGGATGAGACCCTGGCAGGATTGAGAGCCCTCTGGATAAGAAGCTGCGTGTTGGATGTCCACTGCAACACGTCAATGTTCTCGTTGCGGAGCTCGCGGACGATTCCAAGGATCCTGGATCCCTTCACGCCGATGCAGGCTCCGATCGGATCGATCCTCTCGTCATAGGACTCAACAGCCACCTTGGCACGCTCACCGGGAACACGGACGACCTTCTTGATGGTGATAAGGCCGTCGAAAATCTCGGGGACCTCCAGCTCGAACAGTTTCTCAAGGAACTCGTTGGAAGTCCTGGAAAGAGTGATGTAGGGAGTGGTGTTGTTCTTCATCTCAACACTCTTGATGATAGCGCGGATGGTGTCGCCCTTCTTGAACCTCTCCCCGGGGATCTGCTCGTTCTTGGGCAGATGGAGTTCATTGCTGTCCTCGTCAAGGATGATGACTTCCTTAGACCAAGTCTGATAGATCTCACCGGTGAAAATCTCACCGACCTTGTCGGAATACTCCTTGAAGACATTAGCCTTGTCGATGTCCATGATCCTTCCCTGAAGGTTCTGCCTGATGTTCAGGATACCCCTTCTTCCGAAAGAGGCGAGGGAAAGCTTCTTGGTGTACACATCTCCGATCTCATAGTCATCATCTCCGGTTTCGGCCTTGATCTGCTCCAGGGTGATCTGGGTGTTCGGATTCTCGACCTCCTCGACTATGTCGAAGTTCTGGTAGATCTCGCAGTCTCCCTTGTCCACGTTGATAATAACGTCGAAATTGTCCGAAGATCCATAGGTCTTAGCGATCTGAGTCAGGAACACGTCCTTGAGTACGCCCATCATCACGGGCCTGTCGATGTTCTTCTCTTCCTTGAAGTCCTTGAAGGCATCAATGAGAGTGATTTCGTCTTTCTTTTCCATTTTTATCTTTATTGTCTCTATTTCTTGAATTCAACGTGGGATTTAACCGAGTTTATCTCCTCGAAACCGAATTTCTCCTCATGCTCCACGGTTACCTTTTTCTTCTTTCCCTCAACGGTTTCCTTCCTGGAATAGCGAAGGGTAATCCCTTCTTCGTCAGCCTCCGTAAGGACTCCGACAATCTTGGCACCGCCCCGGAGAAGGACGACGACCTGTGACCCAATGGCCTTCTTGTACTGACCAGGGACCTTGAAGGGCTGGTCCAAACCTGCTGAAGTCACAGTCAGGGAGTAATCCTCTGCATCCTTGTCAAAGATGGACAGGAAGGTGTCATTGATTGACACACAGTCTTCAAGATCCACATCTCCGACTTCTTTCTCGATGGCAAGCACCACGTCATTATCCTTGCTGACGGTTACTTCGACAATAAAGCAGCCACGCTGCTCCACTGCCGGTCCGATGCTCTTTATGATAAGTTCCTTTTCCATTGTCATAAAACAAAAGATAGGAGACGCTTTCGTCACCTATCTCTCTCAACAGTGCAAAGGTAATTATAATTTAGCAAAAATGAAAATTAATTGTTTTCTTTGTAGACTTTTTCAAAAACCACGATTCTGAAGATGGAATTTACAGCGAAGCAATTGGCCCAGGTCCTCAAGGGAACCGTAGAAGGAGACCCCCAAGTCAAGGTAACCTCCTTCGCGAAAATCGAGCACGGAAAACCCGGACAGCTATGCTTCTACGCCAATCCCAAATACGAGAAATACGTTTACACATGCAAGGCAGGCATCCTTCTGGTCAACAAGGATTTCCAGCCCAAGGAGGCGATAACGCCCACCTTGATCAGGGTCGATGACGCCTACAAGTCACTGGCCGACCTGCTTAAGTACGCAGCAACCCAGAAGCGCACTGACAGGCGTCACAGGGGATTCCGCTCTTCCTGGTTCCTGACCAGCAAATTCGGAAAAAAAGTCTATCTGGGAAGCCATTCCTACGTCGGCCATCACGCCAGCATCGGAGACTACACCAAGATCTACGAGAATGTCTATGTCGGAGACAACACTGTGGTCGGCAAGCACTGCATCATCTACCCCGGAGTGGTAATCTATCCCGGAATGGTGATTGGCGACAATGTGATCATACATGCCAACGCAGTGATAGGTTCCGACGGTTTCGGCAACGCTCCCCTTCCAGACGGTACTTGGGAGAAGATAGAACATCTCGGCAATGTCATAATCGGAGACAACGTGGAGATTGGTGCAGGCACCACTATCGACCGCTCGGAGATGGAATCCACGATCATAGGCAAGGGAGTCAAGATTGACAATCTCTGCCAGATAGCCCATAATGTACAGATCGGTGAAAACACTGTGATGGCTGCCCAATGTGGAATCGCCGGATCCACCAAGATAGGAAAGAACTGCATTCTCGCCGGACAGGTCGGAATAGCAGGCCATCTTGAAATCGCCGACAACACCACTATCGGTGCACAGGCCGGTATCATCGGCAACATAAAGGAGCCCGGACAGACAGTTCTCGGCTCACCTGCAATCCCCTTCAAGAACTATCTCCGCAGTTATGCGGTGTTCCGTAAACAGGGGCAATAATCATCATTGCGGACCACTTTTTGCAGTAAGGTGTTCCGACAGCATTAATATGGTCCAAAGAAGACAAAAGACACTTTCACAAGAACTTGAGTTTCAAGGCAAAGGCCTTCACACAGGCCGGATTGCACGCATGGTTTTGAAGCCTGCCGATGAGAACACCGGAATAGTATTCCACCGTACCGACCTTGGGAATGACGCTATTGTCAAGGCCCTGGCCGAAAATGTCGGTTCGACTGCGAGAAGCACTACCATAGCCTACGGGGAAGTGTCTGTCTCCACCATAGAACATCTGATGTCCGCCTTTTCAGGACTTGGTGTGGACAATGCGATAATTGATATCGACAATGTCGAAGTCCCCATCCTGGACGGAAGCGCCCGTTTCTATGTAGAGGCTTTGCAGAAGTCAGGCCTTGCCACGCAGGCAGCTGATAAGATATTCATAGATCTTCCTCACGAAATCGAGGTTGCAGACGAAAACTCCGGTTCCTTCATCAGGGTGACTCCTTGCGAGGAACCTTCCATTGACCTTACAGTCGATTTCGGTTCCAAGGTTCTGGGTGTTCAGAAGGCCCATTGGGACCTCAGTACCGACTATTCCAAAGAATTGGCGCCTTGCAGGACCTTCGTTTTCTTCCATGAGATTGAATATCTCTTCAACAACAACCTCGTCAAAGGAGGAGACGTGGACAATGCAATAGTCATCGTGGAGCATCCGGTGAGCCAGGAGCAGGTGGACCGGCTTTCACATCTCTTCAACGTCCCAAGCCTTGCCATTGACGACAAGGGTTACCTGAACAACCTCAAGCTTCATTTCCCGGATGAATGCGGAAGGCACAAGCTTCTCGACATGATCGGCGACCTCTACCTTTCAGGCGGCCTGATCAATGCCAGGATAGAGGCTTTCAAGCCAGGTCATTCCATCAACACTCGCATGGCCAAGGCCATAAGGGAGGCCATCAAATAACAGAAAACAGTACAAATCATGAATAATATCTCTCCTTTAGCATCTGTAAGTCCCAACGCAATACTGGGTGACAATATTGAAATAGGTCCCTTCGCTTTCATCGACGCTGATGTCGAAATCGGGGACGGATGCAAGATAATGCCCCACGCCACCGTATTCCAATATGTCAAGATGGGAAAGAACTGTGAAATCTTCCCTGGTGCTGTCGTGGGAGCAATCCCCCAGGACCTGAAATACGAAGGGGAGATCACCAGGGTCGAGCTTGGAGACAATGTGACAGTCCGCGAGTGTGCAACCATAAACCGCGGCACGAAGGCCAGCGGAAAGTACATTACCAGGATCGGAAGCGACACCCTGATCATGTCCTATGTACATATCGCCCATGACTGCGTGATCGGCAACCACTGCATCCTGACCAGCTATGTCGGCCTGGCCGGAGAGACCCAGATAGACGACTGGGCAATAATCGGTGGCGGCTCCAAGGCTCATCAGTTCTCAAAGGTCGGCTGTCATGCAATGGTCGGTGGAATGTCCAAGATCAACAAGGACGTTCCTCCCTATGTCCTGTGCGGCCGCGAACCGATAAGCTATGCCGGTGTGAATATTGTCGGACTCCGCCGCAGGGGTTTCTCATCTGAAGTGATCAGGAACATAAAGGACATTTACGACACGATCTACTACTCCGGGTACAACATTTCCGACGGCTGTACAAAGGTCGAGGCCGGTTTCCCCCAGAGCGAGGAACGTGACACTATCCTCGAATTCATTAAGAATTCAAAGAGGGGTATCATCAGGGCCAGCGATTCCCACGAGAAAGGCGTTTTTGAATAGACCAGGACCATGCTTCTGGGCATAGCCTATTTCCCTCCTATCAGCTATTTCGCGTTGATGGCCGAAGGGAAGACCGTACACATAGAAGCTTGCGAGAACTACCAGAAGCAGAGTTGGCGCAACCGTTGCCGCTACTATGCAGCCGATGGGCCCCAGTACCTCAATTTCCCGGTGGTGCATGAAGGAGGGACCCACGAACTCCCCATCACGAAAATCAAAGTGGACTATTCAACTCCCTGGGTAATAAGGACTGAACGGGCCATCGCATCAGCCTACGAATCATCAGCTTATTTCGACTATTACAAGGACGAGCTTTTCGCAATCCTTGACTCGAAACCCGAAACCCTCTTTGAACTGGACATGCAGATAATCCGCTTCTTCCTTAAAAAGACCAGGATCGAGGCTGATATCCGCCTGACAGAGGAGTACGTTCCTCCGGCCCCTGTGGTTCGACAAGCTCACCAACCGCAGCCGGTCTCTGAGCCTGTCGAAGGGGACTACCGGGAAATACTTCATCCTAAACGCCCTGACACTGTGCTTAAGGATCTGGGACTGGAAAAACCGTATTACCAGGTCTTCGCCCAGAAATACGGTTTCATTCCCAATCTTTCAATAATGGACCTGTTGTTCAACGAAGGTCCCGACTCAATCCTCTACCTGAAAGCTCCAGGCCGTTAGGATCTTCCGAAGACATCTATTACCTGACAGGCAGCGGACACATCATGTACTCGTAGGATGTCAGCTCCATTCTGAAGGGCAATCAAGTTAGCTGCACATGTAGCCGGGAGGGCTTCTCCCGGGGTAATCCCAAGGGGTTTGTATAGGAAACTCTTGCGGGAAATGCCGGCAAGCACCGGGCGGCCAAAGTCTTTCAGGACAGACATTTCACGAAGAAGCTGCCAGTTTTGCTCCACGGTCTTGGCGAAACCGAAACCCGGATCCAGGATCCAGTCCTTGACTCCGTACAGGTCCGCCTTCTCTGAAAAATCATTGAAAAACTCCCGGACCGCCACCGTTACATCGTCGTAGTCGGTAAGTGACTGCATGTTTTTGGGAGTACCCCTGGTGTGCATGGCTACATATTCAAGTCCCAATTCTCCCACAAGTTGCCACATGGAAGATGATCCTCCGCTGACATCGTTAACAATGAACCGCCCGACAATGTCAAAGGCATGGGAAACGATTCCTGGACGGAAAGTGTCGATGGATAGATGAAGGCCGCGACGTTCACTCGCAAGGAGTTTCAGGACCGGACATAGCCTTCTCCATTCTTCCTCTTCTGGGACGGAATCGGATCCGGGCCTGGTGGAACAGGCTCCCAAGTCAATGATGGCGGCTCCCTCGGAAACCATGGAATCAATCCTGGCCAGAAGGATTTCCATGTTCAAGGAACCGTCTTTCCCAAGGAAACGGCTTCCTTCGAAGAAGGAATCGTCGGTCAGGTTGACGATTCCCATAACTTCGGTCTTTCTTTTACGCTTATCACTCATTTTGAACAAAAATAGCCAAAAAATCAATATCTTTGTAAATTAATCAGTCTGTCGAAATGCTTATAGTTCT
>JAEEGF010218753.1_pt1 | contig 11172 bp, 8 predicted proteins | sample 9134171 | NCBI WGS metagenome assembly JAEEGF01 (sample SAMN16246542, study PRJNA631951) | gut metagenome | biome: gut microbiome; feature: rumen; material: AP-attached | host: Bos | place: Iran: Karaj | collected 2018-10
TCAAGAATGAAAATCTTGCGTCCTAGCCGATAGACGAATGGGCCATACCTTAGCTGAACATGGCACACGGGGTGCCACAGCCTAATTGCTTAGGCCTTGTTCAGCTTGTTGATGTGCTGAGCGAGCTTCGACTTGAGGTTCGACGCCTTGTTCTTGCTGATCACGTTCTTGCCAGCAAGCTTGTCGAGCATAGCAGCTACCCTGGGCATTGCCTCAGCGGCTTCCTTTGCGTCGGTCATTTTGCGAATGTTGCGAACAGCATTGCGCATGGTCTTGCTGTAATAACGGTTGCGAAGACGGCGGGTCTCGCTCTGACGGATTCTCTTAATAGCTGATTTATGGTTTGCCATAATTTAATATAAAACGTTGATATTTAGTTGTTTAATGTAGCCCATAGCAGAATCGAACTGCTCTTTCAAGAATGAAAATCTTGCGTCCTAGCCGATAGACGAATGGGCCATACCGCCATATTTTTTCGCAAAAGCGACTGCAAAATTAGAAACATTTTTTGAATTGACAAAATTTAACCCGCCGAAATGCTCAAAAAGTTGCGTTTTTCAGCACTTTGTGCACTTTGATTGCCAAATAATGAGTATATTAGCGGCATGTATGAGAAGCTCAAGGGCATAGTGCTGAACACCATTCGATACAGCGACAGGCACAATATTGTGCACGTCTATACCGATCTGCGAGGACTCATGTCGTTTGCCGTTCCGCTGGGAAAGACCCATGCAGCACGCATGCGCAATGCCATGCTCATGCCGCTCTCGCTCATCGATCTCGAGGCAGGAACCAGTAGCGGCAGGGAACTGGCCGTGATGCGTGAAGTGCGACGCAACTATCCGCTTGCCACCATTTACAGCGATCCGATGAAGAATGCCATCTGCCTGTTCATCAGCGAACTTCTCGCCCATGTCATCCAGGAGCCCGAGGGCAATGAATACTTGTTCCGCTACATTGAACAGTCGGTGCAGCTCTTGGAACAGTTGCCCGACGGTGTGGCCAACTTCCACATCTGTTTCCTCTACCACCTGGGAGCCCATTTGGGCATCCAGCCCAATGTTGAGAGTTACCGCAATGGCTATTGGTTCGATATGACCGATGGCGTCTTTGTCCCCGCTGCTACGGCTGGCCACATGCATTTGCAACCTCGTGAAGCACAAGTCATACACCTGCTCTCACGCATGACCTTCCGCAACATGGCCGTCTTTCGTTTCAACCGCGAGGAGCGCAACCGCATGCTCGACGTCATCATCAGTTACTATCGCCTCCACAACGCCGCTATTGGCACCCTGCGATCCCCCGCCATCCTCAAGCAACTCTTCGTGTGATCGTATAAGGGGCGGCTTCTTCAAACGGTTGCGTTACTTGTAACGAGTTTTAGACTTCTGTTTACTAACGACGTTGTCGTAATCGATAGAGTTCAAAATGATACGGTTCCTGATTTTGTATTTATCATTGATGAAACTGAGTTCAGGCACAAATTGATCGGTATGGAGATTTGCAACATCAATTAGGAAATGAGGTACATCAGATGTCATAACAGGTTTGTCTGCGGCCTCCTTTATTCGTTTAGCGATATCGTTGTGTTTTGAGCTGAATGTATCAGAAGTCCAAACCAACAGTGGCACTTTCATCTGGAAAGTGGGGTCATAACGGAATGCTGCGTTACCATGCCCGATGTAATCATCGACCTCATATAGTTCTTCGCCATGATCTGAGAAATATACGATAATGCAATCCTTATCCTTGACTCTTTCAATTATCTGGTCAATGACGTAGTCATTATATAATGTGGCGTTGTCATAGTGGGCAACCACTGCCTTTTGGTCTTCGGTCAGGTTTGGATAATCTTGTGATTTGAACTTGCAAAACTCTTGCGGGTATCTGTCAGAGTAGGTATAATGCTGGCCTTGTAGATGAAGAACAATCAGTTGTGGCTCATTGGTCAGATGCAAATCTTCCAGGATGTCCCCATCATAAACATATCCTTTATCGTTTCGATAATCAAACATCTGTGACGAGAGTTTTGCATCTGTCAAAAAGGTAATGCCCTTGCCAACAAAGTATTGGTTATCAAACATCTCTGTATGATAGCCTGCAGCTTTAAAACAAGCGGGGAATAGCGGAGCCGTAAAATACTGGTCTGGTTGCCTATTCAATGGAAATACTGAGCACATGGCAACTTCAGTATGATCCGAGAATGATACGGCGTCTGTAAATACTGTTAGAGAACCTTCCGCTGCTCGTTTTGCGAGCAAAGGATTGGTCTCTTTGCTGTAACCATACAAGGACGAGTGGTAAGATGAAAAGCTTTCACCGACAATAACAATAATAGTTCCTACTTGTTTATCCGGAGCAGGCATCGTGGCCTTTAACGCTCCGTTGATCTCTTGTAAGGTGCTTATCTGTTTATTTCTGTCAAATAGCACTTTCGAAGAATAGGCAGCGCGGGTAAAGGAATGGAGTTGAGGCACCGCCTGACCGTTATGATACAGGACAAAGTTGACGATGGTAACCCCATAAACTATAAGTCCGATGAGTGCTAGGAGCACAAAACCCAGTGAAACGATTTTTTTATTCGCAAGTTTACTGGCTATGAGTCTTAGGATGTATAATGCTATCAGCGTTATTGCCGTGAGACTAAGCACAAATGGAACAGTAAGATAGGTCGAAAGAAATGACTTGGCTTCTGATGATGTTGTCTGCGCAATAATATCTACAGCATCCTGCCCAAATAAAAAATTGAAGTTATAATATAAAAAGATGTCTACTATCGATAGGATTATGTGAAAGAAGACAACAAAGATTAGAAGTGCTTTGTGCAGGTGGATTCTTTTAAACAAATGGTAAACGATGCCTTCTACAGCAGCAAATAATGCTGAAATAACAAACCATTTCCACAAAAAACCAAATGAGTTGTAGGATAAAAGGATAGTCGAATTAGTGAGTAAATTCAGTAAGAGCAGAAAGATGAATACCTTTTTACCCCAGAAATTTGAGATAGCATTTACAAAAGACTTAGAATGCATAATGAGTCTTTACTTTTAACAGTTTTGCCAGTAAAGTGTTTTTTGTGAGTCTAACGGAATGGTGAACAGCATCAAATGAGACGCTGAAAACGAATTGTTGTCATGCTGCCTTACTGCATGGCTTCAAGAAGGAGGCCAAAGAAGACGTAGGCAGCAAAAAGCACCAGCGTGAAAATTACGGTGCGGCCCATGCAGCCCCAGGCGCTCATGACGTCTTGTTTTCTCTTTTTCTTAGATTTCTTTTTACCGGTGGCAGTTCTCTTGGTGGTGGGGCGTTGAGTGTCGCCACCGCCTGTCAGGCCGGTATAGCGATAGGATGTGGAAGCCGGTTTCATGCGGTTTTTGTGAGGTGGTGGCGTTGATGGCTTGTATTCGGGCGGCGTGTTGTTTTCAAAGCTGATGCTTTGCTGCGGTTTGCGATTGGCCGTTTTGGGGCGGGGCTTGTCATCGCGCTCGGTGATGCGGGCTTTGGGCACGGGCTGGTGGGCCTGCAGCAAGCATTGCGGACAGACTATCACACCATCGTTGGCGATGAGCTGCTCGTTGCTGACCTCCAGTCTTTTACCGCATTTGGGACAAGTCCAGCGCATGTCTTGAGATTTTAGGGCCTAGGTTTTAGGCGTCAGGTCTTAGAAAAACACCTAACGCCTAAATACCTAATACCTTAATAAAGTATTAACCCTCGTAGTGGATGATGGCCTTGACAACCACGTGCCACTTGCCATCAATGAACTCGGCCTCACCGGCACGGTCGGTGATGATGCGCGTACCGCTGGGAATCTGGATGGCGTTGCCTGAGCAAGCGCGAATCAGGTTCTCGGCAGGCATCATCAAGGCGAAGCGATGTACCTCGGGTTTGTCAATAACTTCAAAGTTACCGCGCTGGCCGTCAAAAGTGGTAAGCACATAGATGGAGTTACCGGGTTCGAAGTTGTCGCTCACGCGGGTGAAGTCGTCATTCTCGTCGGGCTTGCTCATGAACAGGTTCATGACCTCGCCTTCCTCTTCTTCAACTGCTTGGGGAACTTCATCGATTTCCTCCTCGACAATAGGGGCGGCTTCTTCCTCTACAGGTGCCTCTTCTTCGAGGGGCTCATTGTTGCGGATAGCTTTGCCAGTCAGGCGAATCGACAGCGCCTTCATCTGGTCGGCGGCATCGGTCGAGAATTCCTGCAGGTTGGCATTGGTGCGGTCCAGTTCACGGGCAAAATTGCGGCGCATTTCCTTGATTTTGCCACGGTTGCTCAGGGCGGTGAGCAGTGCCCACAGGCCCAGCAGGGTGCCGAGGATGCCCAACCACAGGGGCAAGTTGGCGGCGCAGGACGACCAATCGCACTTGGCGCTGTTGGCCGTGGCTGGAGTGGCGGCCTCGCCCTCTTGTGCCTGTTCCTGTTCGGGCTCGGCATTTTCGCCTTCGGCTTGCTGTGCGTCAGGTTGTGCGGGCACATCCTTCATCATGTCGGGATGATCGGTGATGAAAGCGTTGAAGTCGGGCTCCACGAGTTTCCAGATCTGGGGGCTAACCAATTCCTTCAGGTCAGCGATGCTGCCGGCCTTGTCCTCTTCCTTCTTGAACTCGTTATAAATCTTCTCCCATTTCGTCCCTTGAGAGCCATACACGTCGTTTAGGTCGTCAAGCGTGTACCCTTGAGGGAAACGGGCCACCATCTCGTCTGAGCGCTTGGCGAAGCCCTTGGCATAGGCCGTGTAATGGGCACATCGAGCGATACCCTGTTTCCACAGGGTGTTGGACAATGTCTGATTCTCGGATACTTGCGCCAGTGCCGAGGTGGCGAGGCAGATGATAGCTGCCGTGAGTAAAATAAAGCGTTTCATAACTTTTTAGAGATATTATGATTGTTATTGGTTAAACTTGCTGATCACGTCGTTGCGCATATTCTTGAGCAGGTTGTGGCGGATAACACCGATGATGGGATAGAAGAACGGCACGTCCTCCACCACATCGGTAGCATTGTAGCGACCTTTCAAGAAGGTATTGATACCTGCCGTCAGGTAGTTGGCCAGGTTGTCGCCCAGCACACTCTCAAACAGGCGCAGCACGTTGTTCTCGATGCCGAACTCGTCCTTGATAGTGGCATCACACAGTTCTACAAAGAACTGGTTGAACTCCTTGACTTTCTCCACTAGGCGTTCGCGCACCTCAATCGACTCTACCTGTTCCATCGTCAGGTCATCCTCGCCCAGCATCGAGCAGCAGTAGCGCATGCGTTTCACGCTCGTGGCGTTATAGCGGGCGACGTCAGCTTGACCTTCCAGGCGCTTGTTCTCCAGCTTGATGCCGCCGCGGCACGTGATTTGCTTGGGACACTGAATCTCCTGCTTGATCTCGAACAGTTCGTTATACTGCTTGCCGTACACGCGTTCGATGATGGTCTGCGTGAGCATGTTGATGCGGCTCTGCGATCCCAGGATGTTCAGTATCTTGCTGCCAGTGCCCGAGAAGTAGATCTGCTTGGGCATCTCATAGCCACGCTGCTTCATCGCTTGGGCGATGTAGTAGATGATGGCCGAGTAGAAGTACATGAAGATGAGGCGGCGCTGGCTATCGTTGCGCAGCAGCGCGTTGTAGCTGTACAGGTTGCGGTCAATCTCGCGCAATGAGCGTAGCTCCTCGACGTTCTCAATCGAGAATAGGAAGGCGTTAATGTCCTCGCTGCGTTTCTGCGACATGATGTCGGCAAGGATGCTTCCCAGATAGGCGATGTTGTTGCCCTTGTCGTTCTCGATGAGCTGCTTGAAATAGCGGGTGTAATGCTGCAGCAGCGGGTTGTTGTCGGCGTCTTTGTCGGTGAAACCGTCGCCAAAGATGGCGTTACCCGCAAATCTGAATGACGAGATGGCAACAGGCTCGCTGCTCATACGGTCGCTCGTGGGCTGGTAGATAACCGTGTCGCACGTGCCGCCGCCAATGTCAATCGACACATAGCTGCTGCCTGCCACCTCGGCTCCGCTGTAGTAGTAGGCCGGCGCAAGGCTTTCGGGATAGGAGCGCAGGCGGTCGCTGTCGGCTCCGATGTAGGTGTTGAACAGCTCGCTCCAGGCACGCTCCAGCATATCGCGGTCGGCACCGCCCATGCTCACGGGATAGAAGTAAACAATCTCGGTGCGGCGCAGGTCGGCATTCTCGAGCAGCGCTTTGGCCTTGATGAGCAACGTGAGCTCACGCAAGAACGACCTGGCCATCTCGGTGTCACCTTTCCACTTGAGATTGGTGGTCACCTCATATCCGTGGAAGTAGCGGCGCTCATACAGGAACGGGATGTTCACGTCACTGAACAGGTCGCAGCCCACACCGCTGTTTTCGTTGCGGGCCAGCGTGGAGCGCAACGGGAAACCGTACACGCTGTCAATCTCACGAGGCACAAACTCGACGCGCTGCACCTGCTCGGCATACTCCAGTGAGTGGGGCTTGTGCAACGAGGCGACGAGCACCTGCTGTGAACCGTACTCAAAGGTGAACGGCTGTGAGGGCTGGCCACGTTCGGCCCATTCGACGTGAGTGTTGGTAGTGCCGAAGTCCACGGCAAAGATAAGTTCCTTGGCACTGGGGTTATATGGCTTCCATTGCGGGATAATTACACCGCCCGAGCGACCCAAGTGGTTCTGTACGCTCACCTCGATGTAATCAAACGAGCCGTCAACGTCATAATACACGGTGCTATAGCCCGAGTGCGAGCGGATGGCGTCGCGCACGTTCAGCCCATCGGTCTTGATGCCGTTCTTGTAGAAACGCAGGGTGGCACCGCCACTTTCGATCATTGTGAACAGCTCGACAGTATAGTCATCGTTGGCGTCGGTCTTGACAAACGGGAATATCGAGGTGGACAATGTGGCGCCCAGCACGCGGCCCGTGCCGCGGCGTTCGTCAAAGGTCCATGTGTGGTCATTGATGGGGAAATATTTACGCGACATCTCAATGTAGCGGTTCTCGCCCTTCTTGACGCGGATGCGCAGGGTGACCATCACGCTGTTGTCGGCAAATTCTTCGATGTCCACCACGTTGCGCCCGGCAATCGTTCCCTTGATGTAGTCGGTGTCAAAATAGGTGAACAGCAACGGCTTCAAGGGCAGTAGGTAACCGCATGTGGGATGTGGGGTGCGGGGCTTGAGGTTGCCGTCAAAGAAGTGGTCGGTATCGATAACACAACCGCTGTCCAGACGCACGAGTGTGTCGGTCAGGAAGTCGTCGGTCGTCACAAACGGGTATTGTATTGACGTGTTGGGCAGTTTGCGGTCGTTCAAGGGGAGGCCTCCGGCAAATACCTGAGTAGCGCTGTCCCAATCCTTGTCGATATAGCGGAAGTGCTCAACGCTGCCGTTAAAGCCGTTCACCAGTACCAGGGGCAATTCGTTCTTGCCCTGAGGCATCGTGGGAGTGATGACAAAGTCACTCTCGCTGGCGGCCGTGCGTATGTCAAGCACACGTTTGTGATAGAAACGGGCTCCCAGCACGCTCACGTCGATTCCGCCACCAAAGGGGTCGTAGTTGTGTTCCAGCTGTTCCAGCACAGTGCTGGCACGGCTCTCGTCCAGAGCGTCCAGGTTGGGGATAACGGTCGAGATGCGGCGGTACAGGTCGGGACGGTTGGCGCGCAGGGGCTCCAGGTTCTTCTGCATGTACGCATAGACCTCTCCGCAGTGCAGGCGCAGGGTGGGGTAGGCGTTCATCAGCAGGTACATATAGAAGACGAAGTCCTCGTCACGCACCCACAGGTGGCGCACCTCGCCAAAGAGGCTTACGCCTTGCTCAACCTTGATGGCGTCGATGGTGCCGAGTGCGGGCGCTGCCATCACGACCGAGGCGGGTGAGGTGCCGCCAAGCACCTGGCGGTCCCACATCAGGATATACCAGTCCTTGAGTAGGTCAAAGTTATAGACCTTGTCGCTGCGCAGAAACAGGTCGAGCGTCTCGCCGTAGAGGCGGTGCTGCGGGTTAGCCTTGAGCTGCTCCAGGCATTCCTCGCGGTTCCAGCGTATGATGCGCAGGTAGTCCTTGTGGTTCTCGTAGTCAAAGAACAGCTGAGCCACGTCCAGTGCATTGGACACCAGGCGCTCGTTCATGCGCGCGCCGCGCAGCCGCTCGTTGGCCAACTGCTTGAAGGCGTTCTTCACCAGGTCGAGCTGGGCCAGCGGGCTAGGGATCGCAGTGCGCGGATTCTCGCTCAGACCGCCGTCGGGGTCCTTGATGCGTGCGATGTCGTCGTCGCTGTATGGGGCGTGACCGATCCAGTCCTCCTCACCGTTCTTGCTCATACTGTTGCTATAGGATAATATCTCGCTCATTGTTGATGATATTTTCTCTTTTCTTAATGTAAACCTAAACCCTAAAGCCTAATTAATATTTTCGTAGCGCTCGGTGAATATCTTATGGGCCGCCTTGTTGAACAGGTCTAGCAGCTTGAATTCCACGGTGTGGTCGCTGTAACTGGGATTGTCCTTACTCAACTTGTTCATTTCGGCCTTGAACACGTTGTTGTCAACGTTCTTGTGGCCAAACAGGGCCTTGCGAACGTTCACTCCCTCGATGGCATGCGACATATCAATCTCGCCGGGCTTGAAGAAGGCCACGCTGCGCATGTTGTCGTTCATCTCGGTAAGCCATTGCGCATAGGCAAGCAAGAACTGGTCAACCAGCGTACGGTAGAACTGCGAAGCCAGGAAGTCGCTCTTGATCTTGGGTGCATCCTCGGTGAAGCCTTGACCGATGATGTCCTTGAATCCTGTGGTCAGGAACAGGAACAGCAAGTGGAACTTGCTCATCGGTTCATAGATGAGTTGGCGTGTGCGGCGGCCCAGCGACAGGAAGTTGATGCTCAACTCGTCTTTGGCAAGGGCGTACTCATAGGCCGTCGTGGGCAGGGGATAACCGTCCATGTCGGTCAACTTGTTCTCGGGAACACCAGCGAAATCCAGCGGTGCCAGAGCGCCGATCAACTCGATGAAATGGGCATTGTTGCGCTGGCCGTGCTCGCCGGGGTCATACAGGTAAGGCTTGCTCCTCACCTGGTCACCCAGGTAGTAGATGCTGTTCACGTTGCTGTCGTTAGCGCCGGTGAGCGTGTTCTTGTAGTAGTATAGCGCGCTTTGGGTCTTGACGATGAAGTCGCTCGTGGCGATGCGCTGATCCTGCTTGTTGCCCTCCAGGGTGAAGTAGGGGAGCACGGTCAGGCCGCCGATGGGCGCACGGCTCAAGGCGTCACGGTTCTCGATACCCTCAAGGTTCGCAGCTTGGCGTATGTTCTTGACCATGATGGGGAAGCCCGAGGCGCCCGTGCCGCCAAAGATGGAACTGATAAAGAAGATGCGGTCGCCCTGACGGAAGATGTTGCTGAAGGCCTTGAACTCGTTGCTGTCCTTAATCTCGTTCAGAGCAACGCTACCGATGTTGGGACTGCCCACAAATCCGATGTTCATCTTGTTTTCCAACTGGTAGTTGGCAAACAGGAGTGAAGTCAGCGCCTGGTTTGCCTCGTTCATGGTGTCATAACCGATGAATTCGCGGAATTTGCTGTTTTCCACGGCGCCCAGGTTAAATATGAACGTATCGTTTAGCGTCACACTGGTGTTGCTCATGATTTCGCGCAGGGTAACGATGCGGTTGGCAAAGAAACCATCGGCATTGGGGTCGTTGCCATATAGTTTGCGACGGATGTCGCGGTAGTCGTTGAGCATCGCTTCGGTGCGCTTCAGGTCCTCATTGGCCTTGTGCGGGTCGATAATGACGGGTACAATCTCCAAGTCCTTCACCGGCTTGCCGTTCTCGTCAAGAGGACGCACACCGGCTGCCGACAGCATCAGCAGCGACTTCAATACCCTCGAACCGGTACCTCCGATAGCAAATAGGAATAGTCTCATTATGTAGTTTCTGGTTTCTAGTCCTTAGTTTCTTGTTATTTAAAGAACTTTGCGGCTTTGCGGCTTAGCGTGGGGCCAGCGCACTCATGCCGACTAAATGGGTTCGTTATTGCGGCAGCGGTGTGTGGCGGCAGTTGCTGCTCCACCAGCGCATCGAGTAGGATGCCACGATATAAAGCAAGGCGGCAAACAGCACTGTCTGCATCTCGAACTGGATGGACTCGCCGACGTACAGCAGTCCGTTGTTGGCAAACACCGTGTCGTTGTAAATGTAGCACACCACGGGAGCAAGCACAACCACCACGCCCATGATAGCCAGCCAGTGGTACCAACGGTCAAACTTCACCGAATTGATGGCATAATAGTAAATGGCTGCTCCGCCCCATGCCACCAGGATGGTGATGGCGGCAATTACGGGATACATGTTCAGATTGTACATCTTGTCGTTGAATCCCTGATTGAAGAACATCTGTTCCCAAATGTTGAAGCCGTCACTGCAGCTCAGGATAAAGAACAATACAGTGATTACGATTCCGGCAATCAGATACCCTAAATGTTTCATTATTTCTGTTTTTAGTTGTCTGTTTTCAATTGTTAGACGTTGATAGTTACTGTTGAAGTTGCACGGTGACGTCAAAATAGCTGCTGCCGCCCTTCATCGCGTCAAACATGCCACGCATCAGGTGCTCTAGGCCTAGCGTGGTCGTGGCAAATGAACCGCCAGCGCTGGTGTCGCTCTCACACGACGACTGACGCACCCATGCGGGCAACTCGTTGCGCAGCGAGATGTGCACCTCATCACGGGGGCTCTTCAGGTCACCAACAAGGGTCAGCACATGGGTCATGCCCTCGAGATACTCTTTGTTGTTCGCGGTCAGCATGCCGGGGACGATGGGCTGCACCGTCAGGGTGTAGCCGTCGATACTGCTCACCTCATAATTGTCGGCATTGGTCAGCAGGGCATCATCCTGCATCAGGCCGCTCAGGTCGGCTGCCAGCGAGAAACACAATTTTCCGGTCTGGCGGTCGCCGTTGCACTTGGCCAGCACAATGCCGTCGCCATGCTTGACGCGGAACCGGCCTGCATTGTCTTTCCACTCGGGAAGCACGCGGCAGGGCAACTCGGCGGTGGCTTGGTTGAATCGGTAGCTGTTGCGCAATCCTGCTGCATCGAGCACGCCGCTGTAGCGCTTGTCTTGGGCCAGTTGGTCCATCACATCATTGTCGGCAATAATGACCAGATAAAACGGGCGCTTGCCGCTGT
>JAEEGF011077332.1_pt1 | contig 11172 bp, 9 predicted proteins | sample 9134171 | NCBI WGS metagenome assembly JAEEGF01 (sample SAMN16246542, study PRJNA631951) | gut metagenome | biome: gut microbiome; feature: rumen; material: AP-attached | host: Bos | place: Iran: Karaj | collected 2018-10
GTTATACCGAATCTAGTTCGAGTGTTGTTCTGGCGAGACTTTATGTCGAGAGCAGAACTTCCATAGTTGAATAGGAACTATAAAATGGATTAAGATATTCAGTGTTCGGTTTTGAAGGTACAAAAACGAAATAAAAATAATAAAATACTTATAAATGAAATCTTAAAAGACGGTCAATTGCCCGTCTTTTTTGTTTTTTTATATTTATTTTCGTTAAAACGTGCTATACTTAAAAAGGAAATTTAAACAATTTTCAATCGGTTTTATGTTAATAATTTTTTCTTTTTTAAGGCGCGAGGTGAACGAATGGAATCTAAAATCCTGCTTGAAAGTGGTAATAACGAACTTGAAGTCCTTGAATTTAAAATCGATGACCATTGCTATGGTATTAACGTAGCAAAGATTAAAGAAATTATTGTGTATCAGGAGGTTACCCCTGTACCTAATGCTCATCCGAGTATTGAAGGTATATTTATGCCGCGTGATACTATGATCACTGCCATTGACCTTAGGAACTGCTTACAGCGTGGTGCATCTAAGGCTGGTGGGCTTTTTATTATCACAAACTTCAACAAGCTTGATATCGCATTCCATGTAGACTCAGTTGTTGGTATTCACAGAGTTTCCTGGGCTGATATCATCAAGCCTAATGCCACTATTTCTAAAGCTGAGGAAAGTATTTCCACAGGTATTATTAAGTTTGAGAATCAGCTTATCATCATTCTCGACTTCGAGAAGATCGTATCTGATATTAATCCTAATACAGGTCTTAATATGGATGCACTTTCAGATATCGGACCCAGACCAAGAAACGAGGTTCCGATCGTTCTTGCAGAGGATTCACAGCTGCTTAACAAGCTGATTGTAGATTCCCTTAATAAAGCGGGATATAATAATGTAAGACACTTTGAAAATGGTAAGCTTGCATACGATTATATTAAGGCTTGCAAGGACAGAAACGAGCTCCAGAATATCAAATGTATCATTACTGATATTGAGATGCCCATCATGGATGGTCACAGACTTACAAAGCTTGTAAAGAGTGACGATGCTACCAAGGACATTCCTCTTATTATTTTCTCATCCCTGGTTAACGAAGAAATGAGAAGAAAAGGTGAATCTCTTGGAGCCGACAGACAGTTGTCCAAGCCGGAAATCGGTAATCTTGTATCTGTAATAGATGAACTTGTAAATGCTTCAAGTGCAGGCTAATACTAACTGACTGAAACTCCCTTTGTTGGCTCAGTTATGAAACATGTTTTCAGTGACTGTCTCAATAAAGGGAGATTTTTAAATTTAAGGAGCAGTGATGTGTAATGGCACAGAAGCTATGTGAAATTATGAATGACGCCGATTTGTGCATTATCGGCATAGGTGATGAATGGAACTGGGTCAAAAGGGGATTAAGATCCAATTCCAAATATAATAAGATTTTAGAGTATTGTAACAACGAGGGTAATCATTGGCTTCTACCGATCGTAGAATATGAATACGCTTATTACAATGTTGATAATAGAGTAGTAGATGCCTACAGGGCCCTGAGAAAGCTTGTGGGTGAAAAAAAGCATTTTGTTATCAGCGATACATTTTTACAGGATGCTCTTTTGTATGGATTTGATTATGAAAAGGCTGTTTTTCCCTGTGGAAATTATATGTTCCTTCAGACCAATGATGAATCTGACGGCCTTTTGAGTGCGGATAAAACCGATGAGTTTATGGAGGTTGTTAATGAAATCCATAAAATCATAACCGAGGCCGACGGAAGGCTTGAAAAAGACTTTGGCTTAGCAAAGCCCTTCAGGGATGGTAAGGAATGGCATCTTAACCAGAAGCGTAAAGAATATCGCGGCATAAAGTATAATGAAGCCGCATACAAAGATGGTTGGGATAAATATATGAAATATCTCACCGGAACAATAAACACCAATTTGCTGTTGCTTGAACTGGGGGTAGGACTTGATTATCCTACCGTTATCAGATGGCCCTTTGAAAAGGTTACATTTGTCAATGAAAAAGCACATCTGGTAAGAGTTCATGAGAAGCTATATCATCATACTCCGGAAATTGCGGCAAGAACAGATTCTATACAGATGAATTCAGTTGACTATATATTGCAGGAGTGTAATGGACTATGAGTGGCGAAGAATATTTAGATAGTCTTCTGAGCAATGTACAAGCAAATAATAATGATCCGAAATCTGCCCTTAGCAGGATGTCAGCTAAGGGTTCTTCTGCTGCAAGCACATCAGGTTCTGATGAGGCCATGAATGATCTTGTTAATAATTCCAATGGTAATAAGGATCTGAATGAAATAGGCAACCTATTAAACAAGCTTGATACAGGAGAATTTGTCGATAATAAGATGGCAGATCTTCTGGATGATATTGAATCTGCGGCTACTCCCGGTATTCCTAAGTTTACTGTGGGAAATGAACCCTCACAGCTTGATGTAAGGGATCCTGAGGAAATAGCCCTGGATGAAGCTATAGCTGACGCTGAAAGAATGGATGCTGAGATTCAAAGCGGAAAGTTTTCAGATCAGTCTTTTTCTGATGCCGCTGAGAGTGCGCCTTCACAGGAAAGTGAGATTCCTGTGGAAGAAATAGCTCCTACAGCGGCTAAACCGATTGTAGATATTGATGATGGCGATGATGCTCTTATGGAAATGGCACCGGAGGTGATCCTTCCGGAAGACAACATTATTTCCATAAATAAAGACAGTGATTCTGATGCGGGCCAGACTCCTGAAGAGATACTCACGGATCTTCTTGATGATATGCAGGGGGACAGCCTTGCGGATCCTGATGCCGGCACGCAGGACAGCTTAAGTGATGTTCTTGATAATATTCAGCAGGATGAGCCTCTTGGAGAGGGAAATTCCGCTGATGAACTTTCTTCTCTTGCTGATCTGGATATAAAGGATATCAGTCCTGAATCCCTGGAAGCAGTTATGGATGAAGGCATTATTCCTGAAGAAGAGCCGGCACCGGAAGAAGTCAGTGAACCGGCAGCCGAGGAAATCCCTATGGATGACATGCTCGGAGCTGAAGCCTTAACTGAAGAAGCGCTAACCGAAGAGGCGTTAACGGAGGATGCATTAACTGAAGAGGCTCCTGCCGAAGATGCAGCTCAGGAACACGTCACTGAAGATCAGGTGGAAAGCCTTGACGATATTATGGCAGGCATGTCTGAGCTGGGCCTTGATATGGGCGAAGAAAAGGCGGAAGAAGCCCCGGCAGAGGAAATGCCTGATGATATAGGATTTACCTTTGATGGCGGAGACCCTATGGAAGCATCTGCGGAATCCTCTGAAGAAAATCCGGAGGATGCTCCTGCTGAAGCTTCAGAAGAAACGTCTGATGAAGGTGCCGGTGAGGAAGGTACTTCAGAAGACGAAGAGTTTAACCTGGAATCCATGGAGATGGAGCTGAACGAACTGGATGCAGCTAATTCAAAAGCATCTGATTCAGATTCTGACAGTTCACTTTCTCTTGATGATATGACAGAGGACTTCAATTTAAATGACCTTGAAGCCAGCCTGGATGACCTTCTTGGCGGCGATGAAGGCGGCGGATCTGCTGAAGGCGAGGTCGCTGAAATTGCAGGCGGTGAGGAAGATAACAGTCAGGCCACTGAGGAGGGCTCAGGAGATGTTTCCATGCCGGATCTTGACGCTCTTATGAACAGCCTTGCCAGTGATGAGCTGGAGGATCTGGAAGCAGAGGCAAACAGAAAAGATGAGGCTGCACCGTCGGAAGGCGGAGAAGAGCAGGATGTTCCTAAGGAAGATATTCTTGATGCTCTTACAGAGGATGGCTTTGATGATCTTGGAGCAGAACCTTCCCTGGAGGATCTTGCGGCGCTGCCTGAGAGAGCCGGAGGAACCGGTTCTGATGAGGGGCCTGAAGACGATAAAAAAGGCAAAAAGAAAAAGAAGGGCGGCGGCCTGAAGGCTCTTTTAGCCAAGCTTTTCACAGCCCTCACCAGAGAGGATGAGGAAGTTGCCGCAAATGGCGAGCTTGCCAGCCTGACAGACGAGAATCAGCAGGTTCTGAATGAACTTGGTGATGAGAAACCTAAGAAAGAGAAAAAGAAGAAAGAAAAGAAGCCCAAGAAAGAAAAGCCAAAGAAGGAGCCAAAGCCTAAGAAGGAAAAGCCTCCGAAGCCTAAGAAGGAGAAAAAGCCTAAACCTCCTAAGGATCCGGGAGTACCTGAAAAGGCTATTTCACCTAAAAAGATTGCTATATCATTCCTGTTTGCGGCGAGTCTTGGTATTCTTGTTTCTATTCCGGCAATTGTTCTTCCTGAAAGGATTATGGCGGAAAGAGTTCAGACCGCTTTTGAACATAAGGATTATACAACTACCTATATGCTGCTCTATGGAAAGGAACTTGATGAACAGCAGCAGCTCATGTATGAACAGTCAAGGGTTATTGCATGGGCGGAGCGATATGTGGCAGCTCATGAAAACTATGATGCCATGAACATGAAGGAAGAAGCCCTTGATATACTGCTGATGGCTATGCGTAACAAAAAGGACATTCTGGATCAGGCAGCCAAATTCAATGTTGAAATTCAGATTGAGAGTGTGTATTCTAAAATAGAATCGTTGCTTTTAGAGGAGTATGGCCTTACAGAAGAAGATGCGAAAGCTATCAATTCTATAAAGAAGGACAGAGAATATACACTTAGGCTCATGGAGATAGTAGGTACTTTGGAGCCCATTGGGTAAAGGCATCGATAAAATAATCAAGGGGGCCTTTTCCAGATGGTTGCAATAATCGATTATGATGCCGGTAATATTAAAAGTGTAGAAAAAGCTTTTGAATATCTTGGCGCGGATACAAGGGTTACAAGAGACCCTAAAGAGATATTTAAGGCAGACAGAGTCGTACTCCCCGGGGTTGGTGCCTTTGGCGATGCGATGGACAGACTTAAAGAATATGATCTGATCCCTGCGATCAGAGAGGTTGTTTCTAAGGAACTTCCTTTTATAGGAATATGCCTGGGCCAGCAGCTCTTATTTGACTCCAGTGAGGAGGCAGAAGGAGTTAAGGGCCTGGGCATTTTGCGTGGAAGCTTACGGAAGATTCCGGAGAGGGATGCCGCTGGAAATGCTTACAAGATACCTCAGATAGGCTGGAACAGTCTGAATTTCCCTAATAAGGGCAGATTATTCAAAGGAATAGATGAAGGTGCCTATGTGTATTTTGTCCATTCCTATTATCTTCAGGCTGAGGACAGGTCCATTGTGACCGCGACCACTGACTATAATGTTCAGGTTGATGCTTCTGTTGAGGCAGGTAACGTCTTTGCCTGTCAGTTCCACCCGGAAAAGAGTGCAGAAGTAGGAATGCAGATACTTAAGAATTTCCTTGAGGTATAAGGACAACAACGATATCGGAGAGAGCGATGCTTACTAAAAGAATTATTCCCTGCCTTGATGTAAACAATGGCAGAGTTGTTAAAGGTATAAATTTTGTTAATCTTGTGGATGCCGGTGATCCGGTGCTTGTAGGTGAGGCCTATTCCAAGGCCGGAGCCGATGAGCTTGTTTTTCTGGACATAACAGCATCCAATGAGAGAAGAGCCACTGTGGCTGACATGGTAAGAGAGGTTGCCAAAAAGGTATTTATCCCCTTCACAGTGGGCGGAGGCATAAGAACAGTTGAGGATGTGAGAGCTATTCTCAGAGAGGGTGCAGATAAGGTGGCAATGAATTCTGCAGCTATCGAGAGACCCGAGCTCATCGCAGAAGCTGCAGATAAGTTTGGAAGCCAGTGCGTGGTTCTTGCCATTGATGCCAAGAGAAGAGAAGACGGAAGCGGCTGGAATATTTTCAAGTTCGGCGGAAGAATTGATATGGGCATAGATGCTGTAGAGTGGGCCAAGAAGGCTGTGGACCTTGGCGCAGGAGAGATTCTTCTTACCAGCATGGACTGCGACGGCACCAAGGCAGGTTATGACCTGGAGCTTACCAGGGCCATAGCTGAGGCGGTTTCTGTTCCTGTTATAGCTTCAGGCGGAGCAGGAACCTGCGAACATTTCTATGAGGCTCTTACCGAGGGCAAGGCAGATGCAGCTCTTGCGGCTTCACTGTTCCATTTTAAAGAGCTGGAGATTTCAGAGGTTAAGAAATATCTGAGGGACAAGGGTGTTCCCGTTAGATTGTGATAAATATTGAATAAGGAGATTTTAAAGAGCCGTCAGGTTTATCAGAACATGCGGCTTTTTGATTGTAAAAAGATATGTCAATGATTACCGGAGACTGGTACGAGGCTGTTGGCGGAGAATTCAAGAAGCCATATTATGCCAAGCTATATAATTTTGTAAAAGAGGAATACAGCTCACATGTAATATATCCTCCATCTGAGGATATATTTAATGCGCTTCATCTTACTCCTCTTAAGAATGTTAAGGTGCTTATTTTGGGACAGGACCCATATCATGAGCCGGGACAGGCCCATGGACTGTCCTTTTCCGTGCTTCCGGGGAAGGCTGACACTCCGCCCTCGCTGGTTAACATCTACAAGGAACTTAATGATGACCTGGGCTGCAACATCCCCAATAATGGATATCTCAAGAAGTGGGCGGATCAGGGAGTGCTGCTTCTTAATACTGTGCTGACAGTTCGTGCTCATGCTGCCAATTCCCACAAGGGAAGAGGCTGGGAGCAGTTTACCGACGCGATCATTCAGGCAGTTAATAAAGAGGACAGGCCCGTGGTTTATATGCTCTGGGGCAAGCCTGCCCAGATGAAAAAGAGCATGCTCAATAACCCCAAGCACCTGGTTCTGGAAGCGCCACATCCAAGTCCCCTTTCTGCCTACAGAGGATTTTTTGGCTGCAAGCATTTCAGTAAGTGCAATGAGTTCCTTAAGGCCAATGGAATTGAACCCATCGACTGGCAGATTGATGATATTTGAAGCTATCTTTCTTGTTAGCCTATGCAAATTGTCTCTTGCGTTATAATGCGTTACTATGTTAGAGTATATTATATTTTTTGTATAAATATGCATTTCCTTGGAGGATATTATGAAAAAGCCATTTGTTACCAAAGAGCAGATAGAAGAGATTGTTAAGAAATATCCCACGCCTTTTCATATTTATGATGAAAAAGGGATAATTGCCAATGCGAAAGCTGTTTATGAAGCGTTTTCATGGAATAAGGGTTTCAAGGAGTATTTTGCGGTTAAGGCAACTCCCAATCCTGTTCTGATGGATATCCTTAAGAACTGCGGCTGCGGTTTCGACTGTTCATCTAAGACTGAGCTTATGCTTAGCAGTGCAGTAGGAGCGCAGGGCTCAGATATCATGGTTTCATCCAATGATACACCGGCTGAAGAGTACGTTTATGCTGATAAGCTTGGTGCTATCATCAATCTGGATGATTTCACTCATATCGATTTCCTGGAGAAGACCATCGGACATATTCCTGAGACTATCTCCTGCAGATATAATCCCGGCGGAGTATTCAAGATGAGTAACGGTATCATGGATAACCCGGGAGATTCCAAGTACGGAATGACCAGGGATCAGCTTTTTGAGGCCTTTAGGATCCTTAAGGAAAAGGGTGCCAAGAGATTCGGAATTCATGCATTTCTTGCCAGCAATACTGTAACCAATGAATATTATCCTACACTGGCAGGACAGCTTTTTGAACTGGCTGTTGAGCTTGAGAAGGAGACCGGCGCAGACGTTGCATTTATCAACCTTTCAGGCGGCGTAGGAATCCCTTATCAGCCCGATGCCACTGGTAATGACATTGCTGCCATCGGAGCAGGAGTTAAGGAACAGTTTGAGAAGGTTCTTGTTCCTGCGGGAATGGGCGATGTAGCTATCTTCACAGAGATGGGAAGATTCATGATGGCTCCTTACGGCGGTCTTGTAACCAAGGCTATCCATGAGAAGCACATTTACAAGGAGTATATCGGTGTGGACGCCTGTGCGGTCAATCTTATGAGACCCGCAATGTACGGCGCTTATCACCATATCACAGTTCTGGGCAAAGAGGATGCTCCTCTTGATCATGTATATGATGTGACAGGATCTCTTTGTGAGAACAATGATAAATTCGCAATTGAGAGGAAGCTTCCTAAGATTGACAAGGGAGATTACCTTTTTATCCATGATACAGGTGCACATGGCTTTGCAATGGGATATAATTATAACGGCAAGCTTAAGAGTGCAGAGCTTCTGTTGAAGGAAGACGGCAGCGTTGAGATGATAAGAAGACCTGAGACTGCAAGAGATTATTTTGCGACCTTTGACTGTCTTTCTGTTTCAGCCAAGCTTTCCAAGATTATGGATGAAGAGGGAGTTTGATCATTTAGCTCCCAATGGGGAGCATCTTGATGAAGACAAACACCTGGAAAAAACTGATATTTGGCCTGGGAGCATTTTTTAGCTGCTTCGCCATAATGTTGATATTTGAGATTACTGTCAGGAATCCTCTGACAGTAGTCTTTTTTGTGCTCATTTTTGCTGAGCTTAGAAGGCTTGATGACAGAAGAGCATTCGATCTTATTGGGAAAAAAGGCATTATTTTAGGCGCAGGCATTTCTCTGATAGGAGGTGCTGCCGCCGATCTTTTAAGAGGCAGGGAGCTTATTCAGAGCTTTGACAGCGGGCTGTTTAAGCTGCTCACCCTGGTTATTCTGTTTATTGGAATGTCATGCCTTCTTTTTATTGGCTATATGATATTGGCGTCCCGGTATTTTCTAAAGGACAAGAACGGTTCTGCACCTCAGAGGGCGGAAGAAAGCAGTAGTAAGGCAATACTTGGACTCCGCGGCAGGAAACTTTTTATCTTCTCAGCCATAGTATGCTTTTTATGCTATCTTCCGTATTTTCTGTATGAATTTCCCGGAATTATGACTGCTGACTCCCTGGTGCAGTATGAACAGATCATTGGAGTCAGGCCCTGGTCCAATCATCATCCTGTGGTACATACGCTTCTTATCAAGGTATTTTATAGCCTGGGATACTGGATAAGCGGGGATGCTGTGACAGCCATCAGCTTTTATACTGTCTTTCAGATGATAATGGTATCCCTTTGCGGCGCAGAGGTGGTATGCCTTGTGGATGAGATGGTTGGAGACAGGCATGGGAATGTTAAGTTGCTGGCACTTGGGTTCTATGCGCTTATTCCCTTTAATGCCGTATTTGCTGTGACTTTGTGGAAGGATGTGCCCTTTGCCTGCATCACAACTATGCTACTTGTTACTGTGATAAGGTTGACGCAGAAGGATGAGAAAGCTCAGATTACAGATTGGATCAGACTTTCTCTTTGGGCCATTGCCTTTTGCCTCTTTAGATCCAATGCCTGGTTTGCTTTTATTCTCTGGAGCGTTTTTGTGTTGAGCCGTTTCAGGAAGGATCTTATTAGAGCAGCTGTAGCTGTGCTTTCTGTGATCATTATCGTTTCAGTGGTAAAAGGCCCTGTATTTGATGCTTTTTCCGTTGATAGACCGGATTTTACAGAGTCTCTGTCAGTGCCTCTGCAACAGATTGCCGCGGTGCTGGTTAATGACAGGGACATCCCTGAGGAGGATATGAAGCTCATTGAAGCTGTCATAGACACCACCTATATCCATGAACTGTATGCTCCGGATTTTGCTGACAATATTAAGGAGCTGGTGAGAGCCGGCAATCCACAGGTTATAGAAAATAATAAGGGAAAGTATCTTGGATTGTGGTTCAGGCTTTTACTGCGATATCCAGGGGATTATGTAAAGGCATGGTTTGATCTGGTGGGAGGTTATATCTACCCTGATATACCTTACAAAGTCGGTGATGTGGACGGAATAATGGGAAATGACCTGGGGCTGTATTGGAAGCCCCTGATTGGCGGCAAAGCAGTGGTTAAGACTAAGGAAATCCTGATAAAAATGTCTGATTTTGTGCCGCTGTATGGAATGCTCTGGTGTATCGGTGCATATTCCTGGCTTTTGATCATAGGCTTTGTTATGGGACTGTACAGAAAAAGGGAAATACTGGGAATTGTGCTTTTGATGCTTTTAATAGGAACCCTTCTCATTGCATCTCCGGTGGTGGATTTCAGATATGCCTATGGCATGATCTTTTCAAGCCCACTGTGGATCAGCAGCATTTTTTCAGATGACAAAAAGCGACTTGATTAAGCTAACGCGGTGTAGTATCATAACGTCAGTGTATTAAGGAGCAAAGTATGAAACAGCAGATAGATGAGTTTGTGGGGTATTTGAAGAACGTTAAGAAGACATCTGAGAACACACTTCTTTCATATAAGCGGGATCTGATAAGAATGTCAGCGTATATGAGTGAAAATGGTGTTTCTGAGGCCAAGGATGTTACTCAGGATAAGCTTTCAGCCTATGGTGGGAGCCTTAGGGAGGAGCATTTTGCCTCTTCATCGATTATCAGGCACTATACTTCAATCAAGGCCTTTTTCAGATATCTGGTGGAGAACGGTAATATATCAGATGACCCTTCAGAGGTTCTGAAGTCACCTAAGGTTGAGAAGACTGCTCCAAGGATTCTTTCAACAGTTGAGATAGAGGATCTTTTATCTCAGGATTTCAAGGATGATGCCAAGGGCAAAAGAGACAGGGCAATCCTGGAGCTTTTATATGCCACAGGCTTGAAGGCATCAGAGGTTATCAGCCTTAAGCTTGATAACATTGACCTTAGTATCAGCTGTTTGAGACTAAGAAAAGAGAATAACACCAGACTTATTCCCTACGGAAGAAAGGCCAAGGATGCTCTCAGCGCATATCTTCTGGATGCCAGAAATGAGCTTCTGTGTGAGAATGAGGATGATGAGACGGTATTTCTTAACTGCAACGGTTTACCCATGAGCAGACAGGGACTGTGGAAGCTCATTAAGACCTATGTGAAAAAAGCCGGAATAAGGCAGGATATTACACCTTTTTCCTTAAGACATTCCTTCGCGGTTCATCTTGTGGAGAATGGAGCGGATCTTGATTCGGTTCAGGAGATGATGGGATTTACCGACAGTAATACTATTACCAAGTATCTTTCCAAGAAGCAGAAGAGTAAGGACCCCTTCGAGTGGGCAAGAATAAGAAATTAAAAAATGAGCGATAAGATTCAATATTTGAAATCTTATCGCTCTTATTATTTCCGAATTAAGATCAAACCAGATCAGCCATTTCCAGGAGAAGTCTCTCT
>JAEEGF012066712.1_pt1 | contig 11171 bp, 7 predicted proteins | sample 9134171 | NCBI WGS metagenome assembly JAEEGF01 (sample SAMN16246542, study PRJNA631951) | gut metagenome | biome: gut microbiome; feature: rumen; material: AP-attached | host: Bos | place: Iran: Karaj | collected 2018-10
GCAAGAATCACGATTCGCGATATTTCCGTCCACTCACAATACCACGTTTTGTTAGGTTTTTCCATCATACGATTCCACGTTTTGCGATATTTTCACTGATTCGTCGAGCGTTTATCATTGCCCGCGCTTGCGCGGGCCATACGGTCGCCGCCGCCGTGGCGGGGTCTCCACCCCGCCACGCCGTGCAAGGCCGCGAACCCTTCCCCGCCGTTGTCGTCCCCGCCGTCGTTCCTACGGACGAGTCGACCACGGAAGCCCGTCCCCGTTACGCGCAGATCTGGCGTCGTATCGCCGCGCGGCGCGGCGGTCATTCGGCCCGGTTGATCGCGCGGAGGCCGGCGGGGTTGTCGACGAGCTCCATCAGGAAGTTGTGCTGCTGCGGGTCCGCGTCGTCGACCAGGAGCCGCGTGTAGACCCCGCGTCCGCCGGGCTCGAAACCGTGCCCTGCGTCACGGCATCCGATCTGACGCCCCCACGCGATCATCCGCCGCCCGTTCGGATCGCTCCCGAATAATTCGACGAAGAAACGCATTTCTTCCTACGAATCAATTGTTTCATCTATTCGACGAACGGCGCGGACAACGGGCTATGATTTTCTCCAACGAAACGCATCGGGAAGCCAATTTGGGTTTCATCGATTTGATTTCGTCCACGCACCGCTTAAGGTCGTCCGCGTACATAAACTGTGGCGCCTGAATCAACTTGCAAAGCAGCGACACAGATTCTTCCGGGAATTGCTTGCACTGTCCCGTCTCGAGCAAGGCCTCCGGAATCTCCCCCCATCGTTCAATCGGATGAAAAACATAAGAGACGGTTTTATATGCCTCGCCAAACTCTCGGCCTGAGTGGATGATCGTCAGCGCCATGCTCCGACTATACTCTTCCGAATGGAATGCTCGCCCCTTCGGAAGATAGTCTCTGAAAAAGGGCAGTCCGTTCTCCCGCCAGAATGCGTCGCCCTTGTCCCCCGCGGCCTTTGCCGTCGCCGCCAGACGTTTCAGAAGGTAGTCGATTCCTTCTTGTGGGAAACACTGAATGCAATCGCGCAATCGTTCTTTCGAAAATCCTTCGCGTCTTTGATAGGCCACCCACGACAACAGCATGAAATAGTTCTGCCTTGACCGGCCAAGCCGGTCAAGGTGTTTCGCCGTCTCCAAAAATGGTTCAGAGACGGCTTGGACCAGTTCAACATTGAAAGAACTGCCGTCAAGGAAGAAACGCCAGCAAAGCAACGTGTCTTCCGTTCGATTGTTCCACCCCAACCAGGGAAGCAACAGATTTGAGGTCCATTCTTTTTCAAAAGTAAAGAGCCGGTCGGCATTCTGCATAAGAGCGGCCAGGATCGCTTGTCTGGTTGCTGGCGGAAGAGTCGAAGTCCCGTTGCAAACATTGGCAAACAGTTTTTGAATGTAGTCCCTGTTTCGGAGAGAAACCGAAACGCTCCTGTTCGCGGTAGGAACCCAGTACTCGAGGAGAGCCTCGGCGGTTTTCTTGGCAGGATGCTGTGAAAGCACCAAATACCGTTCTTCCTGTTCCTTTCCGGAGGTCCGATCCGGCTCTGCTTCCAACGATAGGATCAAATTGCACATAGACATAAATGGATCGCTGCACCCATCAACGGTCTCCGCTGATTTCTTTACCCAAGCCGCCAAAGAATCTCCCAAAGAAGCCAAGTTCTCGAATGTCATCGAGCGAAGAGCATCCTCAGTCTCTTTCGTCGGTTCCCGAACGGGAGTGGCGTCCGTCCAGGCGTCGATTGCTTCTTCCCATCTCGTTGGAAGCCAATCGCCCTCTTCATACACTTCGCGCAAGGCCGCGATGGCAACGTTCGGTTTGTTCGAGCAGAATTGCCGCCATGTGTCGACTCGATATTTGCAGTCGGATGGGTCGAACCGATTGGAGCTTGGGTTCTCACGCAGCCATATCTTAAGATCTTCCAACTTGTCGGGAGGATTGATGACGCGACGATTTTCTTGGTCATTGAGGTTCCAGCACCGGCAATGGGACGGAAACTCCTCGGACTGTTTCTTGTCCGTCCGAAGCGCCGGATTGGCTTTTACCGCCCGAGCAATCGTCTCTTCGCCCATACGGGAAAGGGAACCCGAGCCGTCGCGGAACTTCACGAGCCGAACCCAGCGCTCCTCGTCGATTCTCCATGGAGGGAAGTCAAAGATTTCGGACGGCCCCGACAACAACAACTTCTCAAGGAGCCGGCGATTGTGCTTCGAGAGACGCCCTGCCCGTTTCTTGAGAAGCTGGCAAACCTCTCTTTTGTAGGCATCCTTCCAGAGTATTTCCCTCTCTTCCCGCAAAAGCCAACGAATCCAATCCGAACCCGCGATGAGATCCGTTTCGGCAGCGGCGAAGAGGGCAAGGCGCCGAAATGCGGCGTGAGGAGAATCGATCCAACGAGCGACGATCTGTTTGGCTTCCCGAGGTACGTCTGCGGCCAGTTTCATCCAAATGTCGCGCAGCATCACGACAAGGAAAGTCCAGTTCCAGTCTCCGTATCTGGCTTTCGTTTGCGAAACGGAAATAAGCTGTTCGTCCATTTCGTCTTTCGAGTGCCCGATCATTTCCAGTTGCCGCAAGAACAACAGTGCCTTCAAAAGGGCCTTTTCAACGACTTCAAGGACTTCTCCCAGTTGCGATCCCGCCTTCTCCAACCACGAAGACCAATAACATTCCCAAATCGAAGCGTTCAAAGTGAGGTCGATTCCGCAGGAAAAGGAGAATCGGCGTCCATTGCGGGCGCGCGACATTCCTTCCAGCTTTGTATCGGAAAAGACAAAGACAGGTTCTATGATAGCGGACAGCAAATTGATCGAATATTCGATCCAGCCGTCCTTTTCGACCGAATTCTGAAGGAGATACAGATTGTCAGAAAACTCTCCCGTTCCAGTCTTCTTTTGAAGAATCAACTGCCACAACCAGCGCATCGTTTTGTCCGGGATGCCCTGCGGCCGGGTCGCGATATAGTCGTTTCGCGCCTTTTCGTTGTCGGCGCGCTCCAATTCTTGCGTATGATCCAGAGCCTCCTGAAGGGCCAGAAGGAACTGTTTGTTTGGAGGATGCCGCTGTGTCGCCGCCCAGATGAAAAAACGTTCGTTGTCCAGATGTTGGAAAAACCAATCCGCGAGGTTGCCGACGATAGGATCCCAGTAATCCGTTGCCGTCCTCGAATAGAATGACACCAATCCCGGCGCCGAATCCCGAGTCCACCGAGGGTGTTCGAAGAGACTGAATTGCGCGATCTCTTCCTTTTTTTCCGGCTCAGGAGTTTGGACGCCCAGCCATCTTCCGGCAGGAACCCTCGGTTTGACCAACTCTTCAAACCAGCTTTCGGGATACTCCGTCTGTGACTCCGCAAAGGTTTTCGCGGCTTGTCCCGTTGGATCGGACAAGGCCCAGACCATGCGCCCAACAAAATTGTTTTTCTCGGTGCTGGTTTGCGGATTCCAATGTGCGCATTCTTCGACAACTCCCCTGCGCCCAAGTGATCCTTCCCTCCACAGGGACGCCCATTTCTCCAGCGAGGCGTATAGATGGGCGTGGCATTCGGTTCCGTTCTTATCGAACACTTCATATGCAATGGGACGGATGCCCTTGGCCTCCCACGTTTGAATGTCCGGCGAACGAGAAAACGCGTAGTGAGTCCTTCCCGGTTCTCCGTTGAGCTTCGCCGCCGCAAGGGCGTCCGTCATGTAGCGGACGACCGGATCGCCGAGACTATATCCGACAAAGCAAACCGTATACTTCGCGAACAGATCGGCGAGAAATCGAGACGCCCATCGATCCACGAGATAGGCGGCTCCGAAATCTCCGCTTGTCAGGACGATCCGAGGAGGGTTCCCGCTCTTCGATTCCAAGAAGCCGTGCAAATATACGAGGCCGTTCCAATCGTTGTGGCGAAGCAAGGGAAGGTTCGGACCGATGTACTTTTCGTGTGCGTAGCCGCGCTGCTTCACCTCGCGTTGGAACAAACGGTCAAAATTCGTTGTGACCAACCGCAACCGACCGTCAGGCCCCCGTCCCAGATCAAGCAACGCCCGATGGATTTGCTTCGCCTCCGAAGACCTCCTGGTGCGCATCAGGAGGTCGCGCACTTTGTTGCGAACAATGCCGGGATCGGCCAATTTCTGTTCAAGGAGGAACAGGAGCCGGTCGGATGGTTCTTCCGGTTCGCCAGGCGTCGCCACGGGCAGCGTTTCCCCGATTGCTTCGTAGACACGAGAAACAAGACCGGGGAAGTCCGGTAGTCCCGCCGGACGAGAAATCCCCGAGCCGCAGAAGAAGACAAGCTCTCCCGTTTCCTGCAAACGGAACAGCTCTTCTGGAATGTCGGGACCTGATGCGAGAAGCTGCATTTTAAAATCCGTCAATGCGCCGAAACGAAGACATCCGGGTCGAAAGTTCGGATCGAAACATACCCTTTCCCCGCGTTGGAGCCGTGGGCGCCGAGGACGAGGTGGTCGAGGAGGGGGATGGCGTGGAGCCGGCCGACGGCGACGAGTTTGCGCGTAAGTTCAATGTCTTCTTCGCTCGGGTCCGGATCGCCCGATGGGTGGTTGTGGGCCACGATGATTCCCGATGCACCCCACCGTATCGCATCCCTGAACGCTTCGGACGGATCGACGACCGACGCGTCCTTTGTGCCGCGCGTGAGCTTGATCGGTTCGCAAAGCGGATGGTTTCGCCCGTCCAGAGGCAACACCCAGAAGTTTTCCTTGTCGTCGCCCATCGTCGCCACTTTCCGAAAGACGCGACAGGCATCTTCGCCGCTCCCGATGTGCATTCGAGTGACATCGTCCGGCTTCGTCTCATAGCCGCGCCGAACAAGCTCGAACGCCGCGGCCAGTTCCATCTGCTTCACGCTGCCGATTCCGAGAATGCGCCGGTCGGGATGCGTTCGATTGTATTCCCTGATGCGCGCCCGCAGCGTTCGCCAATCGGACCGGACGAACTCGCCCAGCGTTCCGAATGCGGATATAAGCCGCCTGGAAAGTTCAAGGACGTCGCAACCGGGTGCACCGGTGCGAAGGAGGATCGCCAGCAATGCTTCGTCGCGAAGATCGGCCGCGCTTGCAAACCGCCGCATCTGCTCCCGCGGCTTGAGCTCGGCCGCCATCTCCTTGAAGCCGTTGGCCATCGTCGACAGTCGCGTAGTTATTTCACCGCCGCTTCAATCAGTTCCTCCACGCGCGCCTTCGCGGCGGCAAGGAGGAATTCGGACTTTGCCGCCTCATCTTTTGACTTCTTGATCAGTCTCTTCACCTTGTTCGACAATTGCTTGTCAAACCTTGGTATTGGAAAATCACGAAGGTAATTTGCATCAATTGTTGGATACGAAGTACCACCACAATATTTTTCAAAAAGGCTCTTCACCATTCGAAGATAAAGCCAAATCACCTCGCGCCGCGATCTGTCTTCAATGTCGCAAACATAAAATGCTCCGCTGCATACATTCACTCCGTCCGGTAATTGATCATCCGCAATCGCAATCGCTCCTCGTGTGGGTCTTACTGTTGAAATCAATAATTCCCCTCCACGAAGTCTGATTTTGGCATTCGCGGGCAAAGCAGATGCATTAATCACGCTATAGGTATATCTTCCGTTGGAAATATCCACATCTCCAATTTCAGTGTAATTAACTGCGGCGGAAGACTTTTCAGGGCGGAAATTCACTTCGATTTTCCGAGAGATATCTCCCAACCGATCAAACCCAGACGGAAAGTGTTTTATCAAATCCAACAGCGGTTGATACTTTGCATGGAAGAACTCAGCATCGGCGCGACCTTCTCGCATCACATCGCTGAACTTCGTCGTGTACGACAATGGATGATCGAGCTTCAATCCCCCTTCGTTCAAGGAAGAAGATAGTAATGCTTGAGCCAAAGCGTAGGCAAGCAATGCCGACTTGCGGACTTTGTAAGCCTTCCGGACAAGTTCAGTAATTGTTTTTTGAATATCGGCATCGGGAACATAGACGTCGATTTTCATCAATTCAGATGCGCTTACATTCACCTGATTCGATGGCATTGCTCTCCGAACAATTTGCCGTCTTCCAAATGCTGTGTTCAGATAAACGGTCAAGTATTCAGGGCTAAGTTCATTTTGCTTTGTTCTGACTTTTACCAGATACGACGCAAAGACCATCTCTTCGCTTCCGTACCAGATTCCGGTTCGCCCGACATAGTTTATGTTCCCATTAGTCCGGCAAAATAGAATGTCACCGTCTTTCATGAAAAACGGAGCCGCTTCGCGACGTGATACATCGGCGCATTTCTCTGGGGTCTCAGAAAGAAAACAGTTGTCGATCTCGTTGAGTCGATAAATCGGGAATCCTCTGTCTTCTTGGTTCATAACAAGCGACATTCCATATTGTTTGTCGCTTGTAATTTGGCGAATCTTGCACCATTTTGATGGGTCAATCGGCTCAAATGAGAATCCCGGCCGATAAAACTCGGCCGCCCAGCGATTGTTTTTCACCGTGTCAGAAAACAGAACTGGGAACGAGACCATTAGTTGGCCCTCCAGAAGTTGAGGTTCTGTTCCTGCGCAAAGCGAACGAAGGCCTCAGCGATGCACAGTTTTTCTTCGGGTATTGTCGCGGCGTTCTTGAGTTCGGCCGGCGTAACGTCGAAGTTGACTAGGTCCTGGTCAATGACGAGCTGGCCGTTGGCGTCGCGCGCGGCGGCACCGTTCGGCTCCGTACGGTAGAGATATTCGCCGGAGTTGTTCTTGCCCCCTCGTTCGCTCACCGCCATGAAGATCGGGTAGTCGAGGCGCTTGGCCGCCTCGGCCGCGATCCAGCGGGAGCGAAGGGCCTCGATGGCGTAGCCTTCGTCGCGCATGAGTTCGAGTCGTCCGCGATTCGTCAGCATCCGCGCGTCGCGCTCCAGTTGGGGCAGCGCTTTTTCAATGCGCTTGAGCTCCGCCTTGATGGTACGAACCTCTTCCTTCTGGCGGTCCTTGAGCTCCCGGAGTTTCGTCCCGTAGGTGCTTCTCGCCTCCTTGACGAGTTGCGTCCGCTCGCCGCCGGAATGCCTCGCGCGGATGGACGCGATCTCCTTGTCCTGTTCGGATTTGAGGGCCTCAACGTCATTCTCGAGCGCGTGAAGCCGTTCTTCGAGTCCGTTGCGGCTCGTCTTGCATGAATCGATCTGGGTGACAAGGTCTGACAGGCGCTCTTCGGGCGTTGCCGGCGAGCCCTCCTCGTCTCCGTCCTCGGAATCCTCGTTCTCGGGCTCGCCGTAAAACTCGTTCATCACGTCGAAGATATCGTCGGGAACCATGTCGTCCGGTATCGTGAGCGGAAGTGTGTCGAGAAGCTCCTTCACTTTCGCGTCGTAGTCGGGACAGTCCTTCTCGACCTCCTTCTCCACCCGCTCGATTTCGGCCAGCTGCTCCTTCGTGTACTTCTGCACGACAAGGACGGATGTCTTCGTGCCGGTGTGGGGCTTGAAGGTGTTGCCGTGCAGGCCGACCACCGCCAGCAGCCGGGCGCGCTTGAGGATCCATTCGCGGATGAACGCGAGCGAGGAGTTGTTGAACTTTCCCTGCGGCAGCACGATGGCGGCCCGGCCGCCCGGACGCAGCATCTTCAGGATACGCTCGATGAAGAGGACGTCACGCTCCTCCTTCGGCGCCTTGCCGTCGCCGGCGCGCTTCAGGGCGGGCTTGGCGAGGTCGTAGTGCGCGAGCATCTGGCGGTCCTTGATCTCGCCGGCGAACGGGGGATTGGCGAGAACGACGTCGAACTTCAGCTCGTCGAAATAGGTCCACGCCTTTTCGTCGTCGTTGAGCGGCTCGTTTTCGGGGATCCTCACCGCGGTAAGCCTGCTGTCGCGCAACCCCTGCATGAGGCGTCTGCCGGAATTGTTCTCGAACCAGGACTTCGGCTCGATGCTACTAACGTCGGGGCCGAAAATGCGCGTATGACCATCCCCGGCGATAAGCATAAGTGCGCGCGATGTCTTGGCGGCGCGCGTTTCGAAGTCGATGCCCCAGAGATACTTCGAGGCATAGTTGCTCTTGCGGTCGGCACGGGTTCTGGAATCGCTCGCCGGGTAGCACCACTCCATCGCGTGGAGCAGGAAGCCGCCCGAACCGCAGGAGGGATCGATGACGTATTCGTTACGCTTGGGGTTGAGCATTCGAACGCACATCTCCACCACGGGCCGCGGCGTGAAGAACTGGCCCTTCTTCTTCTTCGCCTCGGTCGGAAGAAGATACTCGAAGGCGTCGTCCATGATGCGAAGGTTCGATCCCATCAAGCGGCAGTCCTCAATCGGGCCCACGCACACCTGGAGATGGCGCTTGGACAGCTCGATGTCCTCGCCCTCCTTGAAAATCCCCTGCCACTCCTCGCAGGCCTTGTGGAAAAGATCGTTGATGCGATCATAGGTGATTTCCTCGTCGAGAGCCTTGCGGAACTCCACCTTGTGGTCGGGGCGAACCTCCTCGGCCTGCTTCTCGTCCCAGATTTTCGCAAAGATGAGTTTGAATATCTCGTTGAACTCATCCTTCCCGCTGTCCGCAAGAACAAGCTCCTCGAGCTGTTCGATGATGTGCCTGAAGTTGAACTCGGTCTTGAGTTGGGACAGTGTGCGGGAGCTTTCCAGAACGTCCTTGGGCGCCTGCCCCTTGGCGGGGATGTCCGAAAGGGTGTCCTCGTAGTTGTTGGGGTAAGGGCGGTAGAGGATGACCCTGTCCAGTCCATTGGACCACACCGCGACAGGCGCGCCCTTGGCGTTCATATAGCTCTTGAGTTGTTCGATGCCGTCCTTGCGCTTCGGCTTCTTGCACTCGACGACGATTTTCGGAGTGTCCTTGACGTCGTTGGTGTAGACGATGATGTCGGCGGCCTTCGTACTGACCTCCGTTCCAAAGTTGACCGAAACCTCAAGACCGATTTCGTCAACGGAATAGTGGTAATGGTGGATGAGCTTGTAGACCCATAACTGGCGGACGATCTCTTCGGGATTTGCCTTGCCGCCCTCCACATAGACCTGAAGCTCCTCTGTGCCGGACATGAAAGGCACGAAGCTCTTGAGATAGTACTTCGTCTTTCCGGCATCCTTGCCGGAAGTGATCTCCTTCGGGTAGATGTTGAGAATCTTCTCAACCGGCTTACCGAGACCATCGAACTCCGAAAGCTGGTATTGAGTGTTCGGATCCTTGAAGATCGCATCGATGACTTCTTTGGTTGTCATGCTCATGTCTTTTAAGAGGTTTTACTGATTTACGGGCAAAAAAACTTGTGCGGCGGGGTGCCACGTGGATTGGGAGGATGATACCAGAACGTCACCACCGTCGCAAGGACGGACTTTCCTTTGTTGCAAGCGTTGCCCGCGAGTCTATATCGTGACCGAGAACGGCACGTTGCCTGGGGCAAACTGCTCATTCCCTCCACTCCTGCGGGATTTCGGGGAGGACGAATTCGTCCGGTAGGACGCGCGGGGCGGCGCGTTCGTTCGGAATCGAGAAAGAGGCGGGGTTGGGGGCGGGGCATGGAGGGTGTTTCGCGCGTTGCGCGCGTACGGGAGAAGAATCTACCACAACTCCGGGGAGGGCGAATGCAACAATTGTGCAACATTTTCGTGCTTGACTTTTGGCGTGGAACGAGTCGCGAGGGCGCCGGCGCAGGTCGCGCATAGCGCCGTTGTGTGGCGGGGTGGAGACCCCGCCACGGCGGCGCCCGAGAGACTACATCCGCGCCTTGAGTCCGGCGATTTCCGAGGGGTCCATCCTCGTGAAGCCGAAGCACTTCCTGCCGAGGTCCTTGAGGGAGGCGCCGATCAGGTACAGCTCCCGGTCGTCGATGACGAGGAAGCGGTCGTGGAAGTTCTCGCGGAAGCGGACGGACAGCGTCGGATACTGGGCGTTGAACCTGGCGACGTCGGCCGGGAGGATCTTCGGGCGGGGGGTGCCCCGGCGGTCCCGATGCTCCGACGTGACGACCGTGATCGCGACGCCCTTCTGCTTGGCGGCGAGCATGTCCAGCGTCTCCACCGTCGCCCAGTTGTCGACGAGGACGAGCGACTGCTTCGCGCTCTTCACGAGCCTGTCCACGAACGCCCGCGCGTCCCACAGCTGTCCGTCGTAGAAGACGCCCTGCAGCGGCGGCGTCTGCGTCCGGACGAAGAAGTCGACCTTGCCCTCGAGCGCGTCAAGGCGCCGTCCGTGCTCCGCGAACCGACGATCCATCCGATCCTCGATCTGGACGAGGCGTTCGTTCACGGCATGCCCGCGAAGGAGATAGTCGCGAAGAACGCTCGTAGCCCAGATGCGAAACTGGGTTCCGCGAACGGACTTCACGCGGTATCCCACGGAGATGACCACGTTCAGGCTGTATATCTTGACCGGCTTGTCGGAAGGAGGAACGTGCAAAAAATGCACATTGCCCCGTTCCGCCAATTCCCCTTCGGAGAAGACATTGCGCACGTGACGGGTTATCACGGTTCTGTCACGCTGGAACAAATCCGCCATCTGCACCTGCGTCAGCCAGACGGTCTCGTTTTCGAGACGAACATCGAGCCGAAGCGTTTTGTCCGGCTGATAGATGACGATCTCATTCTTTTGAGGCGGCGAGACTTCATGCGGTTCGCGACCATTAGGCTCTGGCATGGTGTTGTCCTTTCTGTTCGGGGTGTAGGAGGGAGATGTGTCGCGGTATGTTCCCGCGGAACGGGGGATAGACTGCCACAACGCCCCGGGGAAAATGTCGCCTGGCAGGCGACATTTTTGCGTGGCGGGGTGGGGACCCCGCCACGGCAAGCGCCGGCATTCCGGGTTTTCGGGCGGCGGTGCGTCGCACCGCCTTTTGCGGTTTTTCGCCCCGGGGTTTCGTGCGGCGACGTCGTCGCCGCGGGTCGGAATTTCGCGAAGTCCCGAAAAAGCGCGGCGCAGCCGCGCGCCGACAACCCGGGCCGAAATCCCGAAACTCCGAAAAGCCGGAAAGCCGGGGAGCGAGCCGTTGCGCGCATCCCTCGCGGGCTACGCTACTTCGCGTCGGGGAGGAGGAGGCCGAGGACGGCCATGTCGAGGGCCTGGTGGCTCACCATGCCTTCGTTCATCGCGAGGGCGAAGGTGGCGTCGACGAAGTTGTGGAGGACGGCGAAGCCCTCCTTCCAGGCCGGATAGACGGTGGCCGTGTAGTTGTAGCCGTT
>JAEEGF012232197.1_pt1 | contig 11171 bp, 6 predicted proteins | sample 9134171 | NCBI WGS metagenome assembly JAEEGF01 (sample SAMN16246542, study PRJNA631951) | gut metagenome | biome: gut microbiome; feature: rumen; material: AP-attached | host: Bos | place: Iran: Karaj | collected 2018-10
GTCCGAAGGGTGTTCCACGTTCATGAAGTGCTGGAAGCTGTTGTGTATGGCCTGGGTATGGTGCTGTATCTGCTTGTCGGTCAGATATCTGGGTGTGCCGAGGGTATTCGCGTTCAGGATGGTGCGGGCGCAGAGCTCGAGAGTCTCAAAGCGCTGGTAGGCATCCGCGATGTCTTCTCCCATCAGAACCACGCCGTGGTTCTCCATAATAACTGCCTTGTAATCAGGGTTTTTGGCGAACTCGCCGGCAATCTTCTCTCCCAGCAGCTCGCTGCCGGGGAGGGCGTATGGAGCGAATCCCACCGGCCCGCAGACTCCGAGGGCCTGGGGCAGGATGGAGGTGTCCGGCACCTGATGGGTGATGCTGAAGGTCACCAGCCCCGGAGGATGGGCGTGGATGACGCTGTGAAGCCCCGGGCGCATCTTGTAGAGAGCCCTGTGGAAGGGATACTCCGATGATGGCTTGTGCGGGCCGATGATCGTTCCGTCCGCCTTCACACACATTATATCCTTGGGGGTGAGGCTGCCCTTGTCGATGCCGGCAGGGGTGATCCATATGTCTCCGTTGTCGTCCAGGATGGACAGGTTGCCGCCGGAGGTGGTAGTCATCCCGCTTCTGTAGATCATTCCGATGATCAGGGTGATCTGCTCGGCGGGATGCATCAATGCTACATCAAGTTGCTTCATAGTTTGTCTGCGTTCGCCAACAGGTATTTCTCTGCCTCCACGCACCAGAGCCCATTGTGGGCCTTGCAGATGCGATCGAGCTCGTCGAAGACGGGTTTGCCCACCTTGCCGAAGTCGGCGATGGCGGTGAGAGGCATGTCTATATGCGTGTAAATCAGCTTCTTGCCTCCGGGGATGGAGGTGAGGTTGAGGGTGGTGTCGATGACCGCGTTCAGGCCGCCGATGTGGGTAACGAGGCCTGCAGGATCCATGCCCTTGCCCATCATGGCGAGGGCTTCCTTCATGTCTTCGGTGTTGCCGCCGCTGGTGCCTACCACGTGGGTGGAGGCGTAGTGGACGTTATAGAAGTTGAAGGGTGCCTTGAAGGGTGCCTTCGAAGGACCGGAGAAAAAGTTCAGGCATCCGTCGAATGCGAGGATGTCGTCGGCCTGCTCCACTACCGCGGGCACGGGGGCCATCACCACGACCTCGTCGTAGCCTTCGCCTCCGGAGATTTCCCTGAGGGTGGCCACGGGATCTTCCACCGCACCGGTGTTCACATATTTGAGCTCGATGCCGCGGGATTTAGCGAATTCGGCGGTGTAGAGGCTCGCAGCACGGTCCAGACGGGTCTGGTCGATATCGGTGACAACGAAAAGCGATGGCTTGCGGTCTTCGCGGTGCAGCACGTAGTTGATGCAGGCGAGGCCCATCGGCCCTACTCCGGCGAGGAGAGCGAGTTTGCCGCCGTCCTTTATCTCCATCTGATGCTCATAGGAGCCCGGAGTGGTGTGATAGCAGGCGTGCATGGCGCCGATCACGCAGGAAAGAGGTTCGCTGAGGGATGCGGGGTAGAACGCCTCGCCGCTGTAGGGGAGGAGGCATCCTTTTTCCATCACCTCGTTGGGGATGACGATGTAGGTGGCGTCACCGCCGATATACTGGTAGGAATAGCCGGGAGCGCTGAGGACGCCGATCGGGCCGCCCTCGTAGAACAGGGCGGGCTGGATGGAGAACTTGTCCCCGGCCTTGAACTGGCCCTGCCATTTCTTGCCGACTTCCACTATCTCGCCGGCGAATTCATGACCGACTATGGTCGGTTTCTCCGCAATGTTGCGGGGCACCCTCTTGTGGGTATCCGCCTGATGCGCCGCCTTGTATGTCGACATGCAGATGCTGTCGCTCACCACCTTGGCGAGAATCTCGTTTTCCTTGATTGCCGGGAGTTCGAACTCCTCGAGTCTCAAATCGTCTTTTCCGTGAAGACGTACTGCTTTTGTTTTCATATATCTTTTTTTTTAGTATCAAAGAGGCTAGTTGAGCATGACCTGACCTCCGGTAACCGGGATTGCCTGTCCCGTTTCTCCTGTCTGATCCATGGCATAGAGGATGGCCTTCGTGACATCCACGGGATTGCATCCCTTGTGCATGGGAACCTTGCTCAGATAATATTCCTTAACATCCGCCACCGTCTTTGCGCCCGGCACCTTGCCGGCCTTGAGGTACTGGATGTAGAGGCCCTTTTCGGGATCGCTCCACAGAGGTCCGTCCAGATAGTTGCCGGGGCAGATGCTGTTCACCTTGATGCGGTAGGGGGCCAGTTCGAGGGCGAAGGACTGGGTGAGTCCGATGCCGCCGAACTTGCTTCCCGCGTATGCGAAATTGGCCTTGCTGCCCTCCAGGCCGCTCTTGCTGTTCACCTGGATGATATCCGCGAAATACTCCGGATCCACCGCGGTCTGAAGCTTCATCACGTGCTGGGCGACCTTGGCGCAGTAGAAATATGCGCTGTAATTGATCTTGGTGACGAACTCCATGTTCTCGGGAGTCATCGCCTCGAGGTCGCCTGCGCGCACCACGCCCGCGTTGCTCACGAATGCGTCGAGAGCGCCGAAATTGGCGATGGTGACTGCGATGAGGTTGTTCAGGCTGTCCATGTCGGCAACGTTAGTCTTCACGAAGATGACGCGGTTGTTCTTGCAGATTGCATTGAATGATGCCGCGGTTGCCTCGCCGGTGACTTCGTTGAGGTCTGCCACCACTATGTTGGCGCCCTCTTTCACGAGTTCGCGGGCAATGCCCTCGCCGAAGCCCTGGGCTGCACCGGTTACGATGATGGTCTTGCCTTCTGCACGGCCTGCGGATGCTCCTGCGGCCACCTTGCGACGGTAGTTCTCCACTTCCCAGTTGTCGATGAAATCGATCCATTTGGGCTCCATCGGATGCTCTCCGCCGAATGCCTGAGCACCTGCGGCCACTTTCATGGCATCGAGGAACACCTCGGTGATTATGCCGGCGTTCTTGGCGTTGTCGCCGACCGCCACCAGGCCTATGCCCTTGATGAGGATAACCTTGGGAGTGTGACCGTATTTGGCGACATAGTCTTCTATGGCCTTTTCCGCCTTTGCGATATCGGCATCTTCAAGCCAGATATAGTGGCTCTTGCAATACACTATGATGTCCGGCGTGAACGGTGCCGCCACCTTCTTGAAAGCCTCCGCACTCTCGGTGAACTGCTTCGTCAGTTCGTTGCAGGTCACCTTCAGCGTCTTCAGTCCGCGTCCGCCCCGGCTCAGTATCTGCCGGATTGCCGGAATGGTCTCTACCATGACATTTCCAGGTGCGCTGTCGGCAGGTTGTCCCTCTGAAACCGCTGCCACCCTCGGCATGCTAAGAGGGGGGACCGCGTCAGCGGTGGGGTCGAGCGAATGCGAGACGGTTGAAGAGGGACAACCTGCCGCAGCGCCCAACAAATTAATGATACTGTCATATATGGCGTCGATTTCGGTGACTGAGTCGGCGCCGACGAAGATGCCATGATTCTGCAGGAAGATGACATGCGGTTCAGCGCCACGGGATGCCTTGTATGCCTCGATCTCGTCATAGACCTTCTTGAAAAGAGTATATCCGGGATCGCAATAGGGGATGTACAGAGCATCGGGGAACAGTTCCTTGCACTTGGCCTCGGCCTGCACCGAACACATGAGGGCGTTCACCAGGGTGGGATGAAGATGCACCACGAAAGCGAAGCCAATGGCATTGTGCATGGAAGTCTCCACCGAAGGGCGGCGGTCCTTGGTTATGCATGCCGCGGCCAGGTCTTCCTTCACCTGGGCCTCGCGCTCGGCAGTGTCGGCACTGTATGCCTTGGTGCCCATCGAATTCAGCTTGGCGCGGTCCAGAACGGCAAATCCGTCTTCGCCAATGGTGGCGAGGGCGTGGCCGCTGGCCTTTACCCACAGTTTGTCAGCGGTCTTGAACGAAGTGTTGCCGCCACCGGCAATCACGAACCTGGAATCCGACCCGTACCTGCGGGATACCTCAATCAGTTGTTCAATTTCTTTCATATTCTCTCATCTGGTGGGGAAGGTGGAATTTTAAGCCCGGGACCTTCCCCAGTAAAAATGCATTTCAATAACCTCTATGCCAATATTGACGGGGAAGGTCTGACCCCTAAAATGCCACCTTCCCCAAAATCTCAGTATTCCCCTCGTCCTGAAGGGCGGAAAGAGATGCTTTTCGCTCGCGGAAGGCTTTGCCGTCTTCGGCGAAAAGCTTCTGGTGGGCTGCCACTGCACATGCACCGCGATAGTTAATGGCCTTCAGTTTGTTGCTGAGGTCCGCGGCATCGCGGGTGCGGAGCTTAACCGGCTCCATGGCGGGAGTGTTGTGCTCGGAACCGAAAGTGACGACGAAACCCTCATCTTCCAGATATCCGGCATAGCTCTCCAGCACCGCGGTGGTATTGCGGGTGGTAATGAATTCCACGGACTTGAATCCGCGCTTCTTGAGCGTATCCGCCGCCTTCTGCAGGTCCCCCTCGAAATCCGTGAAGTTACCCTTGGCATCATCTGCCAGGAACGGATAGGTAGGGATACCTCCGGCCGCCTCGATTATGTGCTGCACGGTTTCCATGGGAAGGAACGCCTTGGGATCCTCGGGCACGAAGGCCGCGCCGCCGGCTTTCAGCAACTTGGAACGCAGGTCGTTCTCGATCTTGGCAGGAGCGGCTGTCATGTCGACCAGGGCTGAAAGATCGCTCGACTGCGCCCGGGATAATAGGGCCATGCGAAGCGCCTTGGCAAGATGCCTCTCGCGTATGGACCCGCGCGTAAGCTTCTCCCGTATCTCGTTGAAATCCAGCTGGATACCCAATCCTTCCGATGCAAGCCACTCGTTCAGCTTGGCACACATCCTTTCCACCTGGGCATTGGATTCGGCGCGGACCGCCTGAAGCTGCCGCAGGGGCTCGCCGCTCAGGATGACCGGATAGGCCAGACCCTTGCCGCTGATGTAGGTGCGCCCCGGATTATTGGGGTCGTTCACCCTCAGGCCAGCGGCCTGGTCCTCGGAGTTCAGGGAGATGAACTCGATGCCGAAGAGAGGGAAGAGGCCGCGCTCGGCGCAGCCTTCCTTCCAGTCTTTGTATCCGTCGGTGGAATAGAAATCGTTGATACCCACGACTCCGACACCTTCGGTGGCGGCCATGTCGAGAGCCTGCTTTACGTCGGTGAAGGCGCTGAAGGAATAGGGGGTATGCAGATGGGCGTTTACATCTATCATATTACACACCTTTCTTTGCACGCAGGATCTGCTGTGCGTTGGTAAAGTTTCCGGTGGGAACGTAACCCGGCAGCGGAACCATCTTTTCGTTGATCACGTCCAGGAACCACTCAGGCTGAGGGAAGAATGCTTCCTCGAGCTCGTGGCAAGGGGTGATCCAGTTGCGGGAACCGAGCACCACGGGAGCTGCGTCGAGGTAGTCGAAGCAGAGGTCCGCGATGTTGGCGGCAAGGTCGTTAAGGAAGGATCCGCGCGCGGAAGCGTCTCCCGCAATGATGATGCGGCCAGTCTTCTTCACGCTCTCAATAACCTTTTCGTAGTTGAACGGCACCAGGGTGCGGGCGTCGATGACTTCCGCCTCGAGGCCGTACTTCTCTTTCAGCATGTCGGCCGCCTTGAGGGCGCGGTAGAGGGTTGCGCCGATGGTGAGGAAGGTGACATCCTTTCCTGCGCGCTTGACATCCGGCTCGCCGAGAGGAATCTCGTAGTATCCTTCAGGCACGCCGCCCTCGTGGAACTGCTCGCCTATGCCGTAGAGGCGCTGGCTCTCGAAGAAGATGACGGGGTCGGTGCCCTGCAGGGCGCTGTTCATGAGGCCCTTGGCATCGTAGGGGGTGACGGGGAAGACAACCTTCAGGCCCGGGATGTGGGTGCAGAGGGATGTCCAGTCCTGGGAGTGCTGGGCGCCGTACTTGCTGCCGACGGACACGCGCACCACGACGGGCATCTTGAGGATGTTGCCGCTCATGGCCTGCCACTTCGGGAGCTGGTTGAAGATCTCGTCACCGCAGCAGCCGAGGAAGTCGCAGTACATGATCTCGGGGATCACGCGGCCACCGCACATGGCATAACCGATGGCTGTGCCGATGATGGCTGCTTCTGCGATAGGGCTGTTGAACAGACGGTGGTATGGGAGTGCCTCAGTGAGGCCGCGGTAGACTGCGAACGCGCCGCCCCACTCACGGTTCTCCTCGCCATATGCGACGAGGCTGGAATCCTTGTAAAAACGGTCCACGATGGCCTCGAACACGCCGTCGCGGAAGTTGTAGCTCTTCATGCTGCTGACGGGTTTGCCGTCTTTGTCGAGCCAGAAGCGCTCCTTGCCGGCTATCTGTTTCACGCGGGGATTCTCCTCAAGGGGCATCAGCACCTCGGGCTTTGCATCGCCGAAGGAATCCACGCTGCCATTGGAATACATCATGTCGCCGAGGAGTTCGTTGTCCTTCACAAGGTCCATGCGGGGGGAGATCTCAGGGTCGATGGCGAGCTTGTACATCTCGAAGATGGTCTCCTTCATCTTGGCCTGGATGGCGTCCAGATCCTTCTGGGTGGCCACGCCGGCCTCGATGAGGCGCTTGCCGTAGGCCACGATGCAGTCTTCCGCCTCCCATGCGGCGATTTCCTCTTTGGTGCGGTAGGAACTCTGGTCCGAAGGGGAGTGGCCACTGTAGCGGTAGGTCACCACGTCGAGCAGGGCCGGGCCTTCTTTCTTCTCGAGAAGGGCCTTCTTGCGGCGGAATGCGTCGATGACCGCGAGGGGATCATATCCGTTCACGCGCTCGGCGTGCCAGGCTTCGGGGTTGAATCCTGCACCCAGACGTGCGGGGAAGGTGTATCCCATGGTCTCGCCCTTGGTCTGGCCGCCCATGGCGTACTGGTTGTCCATAACGTTGATGAGCACCGGCAGGCCGCCCTTCATGTCGCCCTCCCAGAGGGTGTGGAACTGGTCCATGGATGCGAAGGTCATGCCCTCGAGGACCGGGCCGCGGGCCATTGCGCCGTCGCCGAGGTTGGCGACCACGATGCCCTTCTTGCGGTTGACCTTCTTATAGAGAGCTGCACCCACGGCGATGGATCCGCTGCCGCCCACGATGGCGTTGTTGGGATAGATGCCGAAGGGGGTGAAGAAGGTGTGCATGCTTCCGCCCAGGCCCTTGTTGAAGCCGGTAGTGCGGGCGAAGATCTCGGCGATGGCGCCGTAGATGAGGAAGCGCACTCCGAGTTCCTTGGTGCTGCCCTTGAATCCTTTCTTGGCCACGTTTACGGTGGCGCCGCCCCAGAACTCGTTCATTATCTTCTCGAGTTCCTTCTCGGGGAGGATCTCGATGCTGCGCAGGCCCTTGGCGAGGATTTCGCCGTGGCTGCGGTGGCTGCCGAAGATGAAGTCGTCGGTGGTAAGATTGTAGGCCATACCTACGGCCGCTGCCTCCTGACCTGCGGAAAGGTGGGCGGGGCCGGGGTTGTTGTACTCCACTCCATTGTATCCGCCGGTGGTCTTGACCAGGTTGAGCATGGTCTCGAACTCGCGGATGGTGAACATGTCGCGGTAGATGCGGAGGAGGTCCTCCTTAGTGAAGTTGCCCTCTTTAAGTTCGTCCTTTACAGTCTTCTTGTACTGCATCACGGGGATTTCGGGGAACTTGATCTCGTGCTCTTTCGGGCGGAGGGTGATCTCGGGATCGATATAAAGTGATTTAGGCATGGCGGTTATCTAATTGAAAATGCGGTTTCTTTGATGATTTCAGATACGGTAGGATGGGGGAAAACCACCTCTTTGAGCTGCTCGAGGGTCATCTCCTGCTCGATTGCGATGCATGCTGCATTGATGATCTCGGAGCAGGGGTTGCCCAGCATGTGGACTCCCAGAACCTCGTGGTACTTCGCGCCCACTATGATCTTGCAGATGCCCTCGCCGCGCTCGTTCTCGGCTACAAAGCGACCGGAATAGGCCATGGGGAGCTTGACGACCTTGTAGTCTATGCCCTGCTTCTTGGCTTCCTCCTCGGTGATGCCTGCGCCTGCGACCTCAGGGTTGGTGTAGACAACGCCGGGGATGGCGTTGTAGCGCATATGGTCTTTCTTGCCGAGTATATTGTTCACGGCAACCTCGCCTTCGCGGGAAGCAGTGTGTGCGAGCATCGAGAATCCGGTCACGTCGCCCGCGGCGTAGACGCCAGGAACGTTCGTGCGCATGTGCTCGTCCACCTTGATGCCGTAAGGACGGCCTGCGGGGTTGAGGGCGAGCTCCACGCCGAGATTCTCGAGACCGAAGCCCTGGAGATTGGCCCTGCGGCCGACGGAAACGAGGATCTTGTCCCCGCTGACGCGCTGTACCTTGCCTTCGGGATCTTCATACACGACCGTGTTGCCTTCGATTCCGGTGACCTTGCACTTGAGGCAGAAGACGATGCCGCGCTTTTCGTACTGCTTCTGGAGCATGGAACTGATTTCGTCGTCCAGGGGGCCGAGGATCTTGGGAAGCATCTCCACCACGGTGACCTTGGTGCCGAGGGTGCTGTAGAATGCGGCGAATTCCATTCCGATTACGCCGCCGCCGATGACTACCAGCTCCTTGGGCTGCTGCTCGAGAGCGAGGATCTCGCGGTTGGTGACGATCACGTCGCCCGCTTCCTTCAGGCCCGGGAACGGAGGAACCGCCGCTTCGGAACCTGTGCAGATGAGCAGGTTCTTGGCGGTGTAGGATTCCTCTCCGGCCTTCAGGGTGATGCCTTCCTTGCCTCGCCCTTCTATGAAGGCTTCCTGCTCGACCACGGTCACCTTGTAGGCCTTCATGGCGGCCTTCACGCCTGCGACGAGTTTCTTGACGACCTTGTTCTTGCGGGCCACGATCTCCTCATACTTGAAGGTGGGATTCTCGGTGTAAACCCCGTAGTGGTCGCCGTCTTTTGCATAATTGTAAACCTTTGCGCTGTAGAGCAGGGTCTTGGTGGGGATGCATCCTTCGTTGAGGCACACTCCGCCGAGGCTCTTGCGCTCGAACAGTACTACATTCAGACCTTCGGCTCCAGCCCTTTCCGCGGCAACGTATCCGCCCGGGCCTCCGCCGATAATCGCTAAATCAAAAATCTGTTCCATTATAATAGTTTTGTTTTTAGAATTCAACTTCCAGCGTCTCTATCTGAGTCGCGACTTCTTTCAGGAACTTCGTGGCCTCGCCGCCGTCGATTGCACGGTGGTCGTAGGTGAGGCTCAGGCCGAGGTACGGCACGAACTCATACTGCCCTTCGGCATTCAGTTTCGGGCGGGGGACCAGGGTGCCTACGCCAAGGATGGCGCTCTGCGGCACGTTGATGATGGGGGTGAACCATTCAACCCCATATCCTCCCAGGTTGGAAACCGTGAAGCTGCCGGCCTCTGCCGCGAGCAGGTCGGGATTGAACGAGCCCTTCTTGCAGGCGTCGGCGGCTTTCTTGAGTTCCTTGCTGAGGGAGATTATGTCGAGGGTGTCAGCGCCCTTGATGACGGGAACCATCAGGCCGCGCTCCGTATCGACGGCGCAACCAAGGTTGACGGCCTTGAAGAGACGCATGGCATCCCCGAGGCAGTGGGAATTGACGTTCGGGAACTTCTGCAGGGCCTTGACTACCGCGAAGCAGACGAAATCGTTGATGGTGATGTTGGCGTCGATCTTGCCTTCTTCGAGGGCTTTCTTGGCCTTCTTGCGGAGGGCCTGGATCTTGCGGGCGTCCGCTCCGAGCATGTGGGTGAGCTGTGCGGAGTTCTGCAGGGAATTGTACATGCTCTTTGCGATAAGCTTGCGCATGTTGCTCATCTTCACGGTCTCGAATTCGGTTCCTTCGCCGGGGATGTCGGTGTGGTTGGGTTTCCAGGTCTTGAGGTCTCCGCCCTTGACGGTGCCCGCGAGGCCGCTGCCTTCTCCGGCAACCATTCCGCCTTCAGCCATCTTCGCCTTTGCAAGGCCTGTGAGGGGCACTGCGGCTGCGATTACGTCGCGCTCGATGATGCGTCCACCGGGGCCGCTTCCCGCCACCGCGTCAAGGTTGACGCCCTTTTCTTCCGCTGCTCTTCTTGCCCTAGGAGATGCTGGGGCGGGTTCATTGCGACCCTCAGGGCGCACGGCGGAGGCCGGGACGGAGCCGTCAGGCGATGTCGGTAGGCCGGGAGCCGCGGGGGTGTTTGAGGGGGCAGCGCCCCCTGTGGAGAGAGGGAGGGGCCCAGCTTGGCTGGGAGGGGCCACGGAGTGGTCGGCTTGAGAAGCGGATACCGCACCCGCGGCGTTGGGAGCAAATTCGGCGAAGGACTCGCCGGGCTGCCCGATCACCATAACATTGGAAAGGACGGGAATCTCGTCGCCGTCCTTGTAAAAAATGGCGAGGACAGTGCCCTCTACCTGGGATTCTTCTTCGAAGGTGGCTTTGTCGGTTTCGTACCCGAAGAGGATATCACCTACTTTAACGGAATCACCGACCTTTTTCTTGAATTCGGAGACTATGCAGCTCTCCACGGACTGGCCCTGTTTGGGCATTATCACGACTTGTGCCATTATTTGGTTTTAGTAAATACTCTTTTAGACAACAAATTTACTTAGAATCCTGATGAACTGCAAATTTTGACCAGGTATAGAAGTTTGATTTTTGGCAATTGGATTGTGAATTTTGAGAATTTGCTAAATTTGTGGAAACAATTCAGGCGATGAGCAATAAAGTTGTCATTTTTTCCGCCCCTTCCGGTTCGGGCAAAAGTACCATCGTACAGCATATCCTGGGGCTTCATCCCGAGATGGAATTCTCTGTTTCCGCAACGTCCAGGGCGCCCCGCGGCACCGAGAGGGACGGCGTGGAATATTACTTCCTTACTGCAGAGGAATTCCGCCGCAGGATAGAGGCCGACGCATTCGTCGAATTTGAGCAGGTCTATACCGATCGTTACTATGGAACTTTGAAAAGTGAGGTGGAGCGTATCTGGTCCGAGGGGCACGTGATCATCTTCGACGTGGACGTAAAAGGTGGCGTGAACCTGAAGAAGTATTTCGGCGATGCCGCGCTTTCGGTGTTCATCAAAGCTCCTTCAGTGGAGGTGCTGAGGCAGCGGCTTCTCGCCCGCAAAACCGATTCGCTCGAGGCGATCGAAGAGCGTGTAGCGAAGGCTGAGGAAGAGATGACATACGAAGATAAGTTCGA
>JAEEGF012293127.1_pt1 | contig 11171 bp, 6 predicted proteins | sample 9134171 | NCBI WGS metagenome assembly JAEEGF01 (sample SAMN16246542, study PRJNA631951) | gut metagenome | biome: gut microbiome; feature: rumen; material: AP-attached | host: Bos | place: Iran: Karaj | collected 2018-10
GTCTGTTCCCGAATCGTTATGGTATCATAAGTTTTTCCATCTCTTTCCTCCGTTACCGTTCCATATTTTGATGTTATCCGTTGAATCGTCACATTCGAATTCCATTCGCCATTTTCCTTACAAACATATCCATACTCCGCATAATCTGATTCAGTCATTTTTTGAAAATATCCCTTGTTATAAGATGTACAGCCCCTACCAACTTTTTTCTCCCTATCGTTCGCCGTCCTAAACTCGCCATCGTCACAAACATAAACTTTGTCCGTATTCACATGACCAATCAGCAAGGAGCCATCACCATATTTGCCATCTACATTACACTCGCTACGCTCTTCGTAGGTATCATTGTATATATCGGGAGCGACAACCCACTTGCGAGGAACATTGCCACTCGTTTGCGGAGTACATACATAATACACATTGTTGTATTTTACAGCCGAGGTATCTCCATCCGTAATACAAGCTGCACCATTCGCCTTTACAAGTAAGCTATCTAATTCTGTACCCAAGCGCCAGTTACCGTTCTGGTAAACATAAGTCAAGGTCGTGTTGATTCTCCCATTTCTAACATTTCCTTCATTATAATTATGGCCCCAGGTCGCAGTATCTTTTTCTATGTCCTTCGCTACCTGCCAAGCGCTGTTCTTGCAGATATACCATCCCTTATTGGTCGCATAGGCCACGGTGTCCTGACGGAACGACACACAGCCCTTCTTGCCGACCAGGCTATCTATCTCCGTTCCCAAACGCCAGTTATCGTTCTGGTAAACATAGGTCAAGGTCGTGTTGATTCTCCCATTTCTAACATTTCCTTCATTATAATTGTGCCCCCAAGTCGCTGTATCTTTTTCGATATTTTCCGCAATGCGCCAAACGCTCGTCCATTCAGACTCTTTAGGCCCATACCAATTGCAATCCACATGGTATAGTGAACTATAATCATCTCTACAACCCTGTAAACGGCCTATTACCTTTCTATAATCCATAACAGTGTCTGCATTACATTTGTACCAAGTTCCATCCGAACCCTGCGCAATGGTATCCTTGCGGGCCGGTATACAGCCGACACCCATAATGCTATCCAAAGATGTTCCATGGCGCCAGTTACCATTCTCGTAAACATATACCAAACGTTTATTGATTCCCCCTTTTTTCACCTCACCCTCTGCGTACTCATGCCCAAACGACATCGTATCCTTTTCTATGTCGTTCGCCACCTGCCAATTCTTGAGACCATCTTTTTCTTTGCAGATATAGCGCGCTACAGTTTTACTGACATCTAAGTAATCCGAAGCACAATATGCTTTGAAAAAACTGTTTGACACACACTTCACAACACCTACAGACACACTATCGCTGCCACAAACGCCAAGTCCGGTTTCAATACTAAAAAAATTATGAATTTGCTGTTCAAAATCCGAAATAGTTGTGCTCAGTTTCCATTTCAAAATTGTATTACGAACATCCCCAAATTTGTTGGACTGATCGTTATAGTTCATAGCCATTGCCCAATTCGCAAGGCCCGCAAAAACTGAATCAGAGCGAGATTCCGTCCATTCTCCTTTTTCCGAAAAGCCATTCGATATTTCGTCCAACAAAGCCGCAAGCGTCAAAGGACTCGAACTCCCTTGCAAAAGTATAGACACAGCAAGCAAGGCCGCATCGGCATCGGTCGATCCAAATATGTTCAGATCTTCTGCACTCTTCACGCTATCCGGTTCAATATGGAACCTTTTCAGGATTTCCTGCTGAGCTTTTTGCTTAGCCTTTTCAACCTTATATTTTTCACGAGTCACCAGATGGTGCACTCGTTCGTACTCCAAATGGGTCAAGACATTCACATTCACGGAATCGCGGTTACTTAAATCAACTAGCGCCTTCAACCGAATCGGATTGTCAGAAACACTATCCTTCACTTCGTTATGATATTTGCCTTCAACAACAATTAGGGCGTATCGACTTGCAAAACTGCGGCCAGGGAACCTGAAATAGCCGTCATCTCGCAATACCATACCGGTCAAAGGACCATTAACCGGTTTAAGCGATTGCCCATCCGAAAGTTCATAGAGGTAGACCGTCGTGCCCTTGAGGAACGGGCCCTTCTGGGCATAGCCAACGATGGAATCCCGGAAAATCGATACCTGTTCGGAATCCACCTTCGCGGTGTCTTGCGGTTGGTTTAGTTTCAAATCAATTGTTATCGTGGAGTCGCCACAGGCGATTACAACAGCCGTGTCACTACGGTCAGTAATAGAGCAACCGGTACCAGGAGCACCGTCATCGCCACTCTCGCCAGGTTTGCCGTCTTCACCGGGTTTACCATCCTCACCCGGTTTACCATCTGCACCGTTCAGCACCACGCCGATGCTATCTCCGTTACAAACAATCTTGAGGCCGCTCTTGTCCTTGAGTTCTTCCGTCTTGCAAGAGAATGAGACGTCTCCAGCATCCGGGGCAGCAGCGGGCTTCCATTTTCCGCCCACGCAGATGCGCGTTTCTTCGTCATCCTTCACGAAGGCATATTCGCCCTCGTTTTCCTCCGTACACTCCGGAAGGTCGTCAGCCGAGGCGACCACATCCATGCCGGCGCGGGTGACTGTCTCTATGGTGGTCTCGTCCCCGCATGCCACAAGGAGGGCAAAGGAAACGGACAAAACGGCAAATTCTTTTTTCATCGGGAAACTCCTTGGACAACATCCCTGTTTCAAATTTAGTCTTATCCCGCACAGGGCGTCGGCGCCCCCCGTTTTTTTCTATATTATTTCACGAAATAAACAATCACCTTAAAACAAGGCATATCATGAAACTTTCCGGACTCATCGTGACCCTCTCCTCTATCGCCGCATTCGCCCAGGAAGCCGCTGAACAGGCCGAACAGCAGCCCGGTGGTCTCCTCGGCAGCCCCATCTTGATGATGGTGCTCATCTTCGGCGTGATGTGGCTGTTCTTCATCCGCCCGCAGAGCAAGGAAAGGAAGAAGATGGACGAAATGCGCAAGGCGCTCAAGAAGGGCGACAGGGTCATGACCACCGCCGGCATCCTCGGCACCGTCACCAACATCGACGAAACCGGCACGACCGTCACCGTCCGCACGGGTTCCACCACTTTTATCGACTTTGACAAGCAGGCTATCCTCCGCGTGATTAACGCCGAAGTGAAGGCCGAAGAAAAGAAGGACGAAAAGAAGTAATGGCTCTTCTCCCTATCAAGACTTACGGCGACCCGGTGCTCCGCAAGAAGAGCGAACCAATTACCGAGATTACGCCGGAACTCCGCCAGCTCGCGCAGGACATGCTCGAGACCATGTACGACGCGCCGGGTTGCGGGCTTGCCGCTCCGCAGATTGGCAGGAACATCCGCCTGGTCGTCATCGACACGGCGATTCCCGACGAAGAGGAACCGCGCCCCTACATCATGTTCAACCCCGAGTGGGAACCGGAAGAAGACGCGAAGCCCGCCTGCCACGAGGAAGGCTGCCTCTCGCTGCCGGATATCTTCTGCAACGTGACTCGCCCCGACAAGGTGTGCGTGCGCTTCTTCGACATCAACGGCGAACCGCAAGAAATCCATGACTGCGAAGGGCTCTTCGCCCGCTGCATCCAGCACGAGACGGACCACCTGAACGGGGACCTGTTCGTGGACAAGATTTCTACCGCCGACCGCACGATGAACCAGTCCAAGCTCCGCAAGATGGCAAAAGAAACCCAGGCGAAGTTGAAGAAGAAGTGACATTTTCGCCGCAGGCGAAAATGTCATCCTGAGTGCAGCGACAGCGTCGCGGAATCGAAGGATCCTGTTTTAAGCAATGTCCAACGCGCGTCTTAAAATCCTCTGGCTTTGCCTGCTCGCATTCCCGGCGATAGTTTTCGCCGGCGATTTTGACCTGCCGGAACTGCCCGAAGCAAAGAACGCTCCGGCTAAAGACACACAAATCACTCCGGAACCGGCGAAAGCATTCAAGCCGATTGCCGAACCGGCCGCAAAACCTGCTCCTGCAGGAGATGCTAAAGATGCGTCTAAAGATGCGACTAAAGATGCGCTGGAGCAATCGGATTACGACGGTCCCGTAAACTTCGTGCCCATCGAGGCGACAAACGTTTCCGACGCGCACAGCGCGGGCGCAAATTTACCCGCAGGCATCGTCGCGAAGAAGATTCCCGCGAACCTGAACCGCCCCCTGCAGGTGGGCGTATTCACCGGAGTGAAGGAACTCCTCTGGAAATCGCACGACGCTACATACAAGTTCACCGCAGAGGGGAACAAGGTTATCGCCTCCGGGCCGGGGAAAAGCAAATACCAAATCAATACGGACGGAGCCTGCATTGCGCTCGCCCCCTCGCAAAAGGAACTTGCCACCTCGTGCTACCCGGGCAGTTTTACCCTCACGGCAAAGGGCGGGCTCTTGACCGCAGTGAATACCGTCGACGTAGAAGAATACCTGCGCGGCGTGGTGCCCTACGAAATCGGCAAGCTCGACAGCAGCAGGTTCAGCGCACTTGAATCGCAGGCGATTGCCGCACGCACGTACGCCTACAAGCACTTCGGCAGCCGCGAATCCATGGGGTTTGACGTGTACGCCGACACCAAGGACCAGGTTTACAAGGGGCTCGCGAGCGCAACCCCGCTCACCGACAGCGCCGTGAAGGCCACCGCCGGAATCGTCATGACATACAACGGCGAGTTCATCATCGCGTACTACCATTCCACCTGCGGGGGCATGAGCGAGACGCTCGCCACATGGGGCCGGCCCGACCTCCCCTACCTCAAGAGCAAGCCGGACCTGCGGCCCGATGGAACGCCATGGTGCAACGAATCGAGTTACAGCAAGTGGGAACGCAACTTTAGCGAAAAGGAACTCCCCGCGCTCTTCAAGAAGAACGGCAAGGAAGCAAACGCGAAGGTGCCCGAGTTCAAGCACGTGAAGGCGATTGGCGTAAAGGACACGCTTGCAAGCGGGAGAATCCTCACGTTCGAAGTCACTACGGACAAGGGAAAGTTCACGGTCGCGGGCGACAAGGTGCGCTGGCTGTTCAAGAAGAACGGGACAATACTGCCCTCATCATTCTTCAGGGTAAAGCACCACAAGCAGGAATGGAAAATCGAGGGCAAGGGGTTCGGGCACGGAGTCGGAATGTGCCAGATGGGCGTGCGCGCCCGCAGCGCCGCAGGCCAGGACTTCGCGACCATACTCACGCACTACTACCCGGGAATCACGCTGGAGCGTTTCGAGAAATGAGTGCCGAGAATCCGGTATTTGCCGTACTGAGCCAGGGGTGTGCCGCAAACTTCGGGGACGGGGAAAAGATTGCGCGGGCGCTTGCCGCACGCTACAACGCGCAGGTTGTATTCCGGCTGCCGGAGCAAGATGCTGCGGGAAGCATTCGCTCTTTACAGGATGCAGCGGGATGCGCACCATCCGCACAAGATGTACTCGGGACACAAGATGCTGCGAGAAGCTTTTGCACATTACAAGATGCACTCGGGGCTCAAGGTATGCTCGGGACTCAAGATGCGCTGAGCCTCGGGTCGCAAAGTCCGCCCAGGACTCAAGATGCGCCTAGGGCACAAGATGCGCCGGACGCCATATACTTGAATGTCTGCACGGTGAAGGGGAACGCGGGTGCTTTGAAACTGCTCCGCACCGCAAGCGAAAGGTTCCCTGGCACACCACTGTTCATTACGGGATGCGCCCCGAAGGACTTCCGCGAAGAAGCGGTCAAGGTTACAGATAAAGTAGTATTTACGAGTTTAGAGGAAATCACCTCTCTGGAGCAAGGCGAAGCTGTAGCCGTCATCCTGGAGCGAAGCGATAGGATCAAGTCCATAGATTCTATCGGCCCCAGGGGCCTCCAGAACGACAGAAACAATGTCTTGCGCGAATCGCCGCTCGTAGGCATCGTGAATATCGAGGAAGGTTGCCTCGACGCCTGCGCGTTCTGCAGCACGCACCTCGTGAAGGGGCGCCTCAGGAGTTATGCCCCCGAGGGCATTGTCGAGCAGGTCAAGCGCCTTGTGGCCGACGGATGCACCGAAATCCAGCTGACCGGGCAGGACTGCGCCTGCTACGGGTTCGATATCGGCACGAATCTCGCCACCCTCACGCAGAGCATCCTCGTGCATGTTCCCGGCAATTACAAGATACGCCTCGGCATGGGAAACCCGCGACACGTATGCGGTTACGCAGGCGCCCTGCTCGAATGCTTCCAGGACAATCGCGTCTACAAGTTCATGCACGTTCCCGTACAGAGCGGGAGCGACAGAATCCTGAAGGCGATGAACCGGAGGCACACTGCAAGCGAGTTCCGGCGACTCGCAAGCGAGTTCAATAAACGGTTCCCGCTCGCCACCCTCAGTACCGACCTGATTGTAGGCTATCCCGGCGAAACGGAAAGCGACTTTCGCGAAACATTGCGACTGCTCGAAGAAACTCGCCCGACGGTATGCAACATCACCCGCTTTGTCGCCCGGCCGGGTACGGCCGCCGCGCGAATGGAGGCAGATGCAGGCCTCCGCATTCCGGATAGCGTCAAGCACGAGCGTTCCGCCCGCCTGGCGGAAGCGTTCCAGAAAATCGCCCGCGAGAACAACGCCCTGTGGGTCGGCAAGACCTGCGACGTGGTGGTAGAGAAACCCGGGCACCACGCAGGCACCTCCATCGCGCGGAACGAGGCCTACCGCCCGGTAGCCCTCGCCGGCGACATTCCCGCCGGAACAAAACTGCAAGTGCGCATCACCGACGCAGAAGCATTTGCTCTTATAAGTTTAATTCGCCATTCCGCCCGAAAATAGGACTAAACGCTATGTTTTTGTGCGTTTAGTCCTACGAAAAACAAGTGCATCAATCTGCGGATAGGACTAAATCGTGCATTTTTTCTATTTAGTCCTATCAAAGCCTCATTTTCTCTGTCGTTCTTTTGTCCGAAACGCGCTTTTGTCCCTTTAAGGCATTGCGAGATAGGACTAAAGCACCTTTTTACAACGAAATAGTCCTACATCAGCCATCAGAACCCCTCCCGAGATAGGACTAAAGCACCTGCATTCCACGATTTAGTCCTATTTTAGCCGGAAACACATAGCTGCAATGCGCGACGGCGCGTGCCGAACTAAGCGAACACCGGAACGAAGTGATAGTGTGAGCGTGTACGGCACGCCCGCAGCCAAGTATCTATAAACAAAGAACTTCAGCAAACAACACTCGCAAACATAAAAAGAACCCGGCGCAAAGCCGGGTTCCTTGTTTAAGCTTGCTTGTCGCCTTACTTCGTCGTACGGCGGTACCCGCGCGTAGTCGTGAACGAAGCACGCTGGTACGGAGCATCCACGTACTGGAAGCCGCCACCGCCCATGTAGGCGCAGTACACATAGTGTTCCTTAATAATGGACACCTGGTAGATGTACGGACCCGTACCGATCTTACGACCCTGCTGGGAAACCGGGTACATCTTGATGGTCACCATCATTTCGCCCACACCAGTTACATTGGCATAGTCGGTACCGTCGGTACAAGTATTGGACGTCGCGTTCGGCACAGTCTGCGCACTCACCATAGCCTTGAACTGGGCAGGGTCGGTAACGCCTTCGGTGTACTGGCTAATGAAGTGGCCAAGGTGGTCGAACACGCGCACGTTCACCTGGAACGGCTGAGACGTACGGAACGAAATGCTGGAGCAGCTTTCCGTGCCGTTCGCATCGGCGTAGCAACGGCCCGAAGCGGCACCGCCCTTATCGCTCACCACAGCCGCACCCGGGCTAGACACGCCACCGTTGGCATGGCCATCGGCACCCACCGGAGCCGCAGTAATTTCGGTCCAGTGATCCTCGAGCCAGCCGTTCTGGTCGCCACCGTCAATGAATCCAGGCGGAAGCGGCGTAATCAGGAGTTCTGCCGTAGAGTTCTTCGGCAGGTCATCGCCACCGGCCTTGTCGGTAAGTTCCTTGTTGTCGAATTCCGGACGCACGAGCGAAGTATCCTTCATCTCGATAACCGTCGTCGGGTTCACAAGCAACTTTGCAGAAGCCCACTCCGGCGGATACGTTTCCACAGTCTTGCCCGCCTTGGACGAGACAAAGAGCGGAGTACCGAACATGGCTAACGTACCGTTGTACATCATGGTCGTCCAGTAGTTGTTGGCTTCGCTCAGCGGGTCGTTGTTCGGGTAGTTGAAAGCAATCTCGTCACCGGCCTGGAGAGAGTATTCGTTTCCGGCCTTGTCCTTGAGCTTGCCCTGGAGGTCATAGATAACGCCATCGGCGCCCTTGTCCATCGTGAAGTTAGCGCTTTCGACAAACATGCCAAGTGTATCGTGAGCAAGGCACGTTGCAGCCTCGATGCTGTAGTTGGTGCAGCGGACGACCACGAGTGCAGGAATGGTCCCGCTCTGGCCGCCGGCAACCATCATGGCGAGCGTTTCGTCAGAAAGTTCGGTATTCAAGATAAGGCTCGTCGTAGCGACACCGTCGGTAACCGTAACTTCGGCACCGGTAACGGTCGGCTGGCCGTACTTGGTCGGAGCAATTTCGGCAAGGGAGGTGCGCATGTACATGTTGGAACCATCGGACTGGCGGTCAGCATAGAAGAAGTGCAGGTGGTGCCAGGTGTTGTCGGCCCAAGAGCCGTCCGGGTTCAAGAAGCAGTTCTGGCCAGCAGCAGTCTGGTTCATAAGAGGAGGATCCATGTAGCCGCTCGCCGCAAGCACAGGGTCGGCATGGCAGCCGTGGCCGTTAGCGGCAAGCACGGAAATGTCCACGCGGCCCGGAGCGGCAAGGTGAGTACCACCAAGGTCCACCACGAGCACGCCGTCCACGAAGATCCACATGTCATCGTCACCAGTGAACTCAAAGATTTCCGGGTCCGGAAGGCCAGCGGCGTTCACCTGGTTCTTAGAGTGGTACTTGAACTTGGCGTAACCCATCATGGTAAAGCCGTAGTTGCGGAGGTGACGGGGGCCGAGGACTGCATCGCTGTTGGCAGCGGTCAATGCAGCAATCGGGCTACGCGGGCCACCCGCCATGAGCCACGTGGCACAGAGGCCGGCGGTCTTCGAACCCATCATGTCGGCCTGGGTAGAGGCGTACTGGTAGTCGTACGGCGGGCAGAAGATGGAGAGCGTCTGCGGACCGTACTGGTCGCACTGGTCCGTGGTGCATCCGCCGTTAGCCTTGGTCGCCATGTCCAAACGGGTCTGGGAGTTGGTATCCACGATATCGAGCGGGAAGTAACCACCGTTACCGTAGTTGTAGTCCATCGCGTAGATGTTCTTGGAAGAACCGGCCACGTTCGCGGGCGGGAGCGTAAGCACCGTGTTGGAACGCTTGGCAAATTCGTTGTTGTCGGAATACCAGTGTTCAAAGAAGAAGTTGTCGCAGGCGTCCTTTGCCTTCAAAATTTCCACGCCATCAAGCATGTCGATTTCGGCACCGGCAGCCGCAGGAGCAAACTTCAGGAACGGCTGGACCATGCCCGGAGTGTAGTACACGGCGTTCGACCAGACGTTGCCGTTACACTTCGTACCGCTGACCATGCCGTCAACGTACTTCTCGTAACCGCGCTGGGTATAGCCGCGAGCAGTCTTGTTGTTGCATTCACCGTACTTAAGCGTATCGGCCGTAGTCGTCAACTGAAGGTACGACGGGAGCATCGTGTTCGGCAGGTGGGGCCTACCGTCCTGGCCAATCCAGTCACCCGCCTTGGAACGACCGTTACCGCAGGTCGCATGGAACGGAGCGTAAGTCGTGTACCAGGCGGCATCGTAACCAATAGCGCCCTTCGACAAGCTCGTATTAAAAATCAGTTCACCACACGTACCGCCCGTAGCGCCATGGTTCGTACAATAGTAATTATCACCCGTGCTGATGAACTCTTCCGAAAAGTTCTCGAAGTCCGGATGCGTCACCGGGAAGTCACGCACCACAATGTCGAGGTTCGCGGCACCAGCCACGTCGGCATGCACCGGCGTAAAGCTAACCAAACCAAAAGACACCGCGGAGAGTGCCAATCCTGCTACCAATTTTCTTTTCATAATATCCAATCTCCACCTATTTGCACAATAGGTAAACAATACATACCTAAATATAAACCAAAATTGCGCTTTTATTCCCGTCTGGAATTGAAAAATATCATAAATATGGGCATTTTTCGCATTTTTGTGACCTAAAACATAGCGTTTAGACCACCTCCCCAGGTCCAAACGCCCCGTTTTTCCAAATTTGCAGGGTACTGTTCTATATTTGCGGGCATGAACTGGTCGCTACTTTTTGTCATCATCATCATGATTCTCCTGCTCCGGGTCGTGTACCTGAGGCTCAAGGCAAACTCCATCAAGGCGGAATCTTTCCGGAACCTGAGCGACCGCGACCAGATGGCGGTCCTCAAGGAATGCCTGCTCAACACCCCCACACGCACAAACCTCGAGAACCTCGCCGAATTCGCGAAGGCCCGCGGGTTCAATGTCGATACGGCAACCTACCTCAAGTTTATCGAGAGGCACATGAAAAACGCCTGGGGCAAGAACGCTATCGCCGAAGACAACGAGATTTACGCTGCGGAATCCGCTTGGGTGGACGCCATCCGCCCGCTGGAATTTGCAGAGGCGGAAAAGGCGCGCGCCGATGGCGACATGGAGAAGTTCGTGAAGTGCAGCCTCGAGGGCGTATCGCGGCTGTATTCCGACGAGGCGATTATGGCCGAACTGGAAAAGCTGGTCCCGCACTGCAAGAAGGCGAAGTCGCTTATCGAGGGGTACCGCGACCTGATCGCCGCCCGCGACGCAAGCGAGGCCGACGACAAGTCGCTCGAGAAGCTGCGCAAGAAGCGCGACGCGTGGATGAGCGAATTGATGATTGATGATTGATGATGGATGCGGGGGGCGAGAAGTTTGTCGCAAGTGGCGAGAAGTTTGTTGAGGGAAACGAGAAGTTTATCGCGGGGCTTACAGACCAAACTCACGCTTTATGGCATTTTGGTCCGTATAAAATTAGTTTGTTTACAAAAAAAAAGCCCTCGGGTATTAACCGAGGGCGATTGAAAGAACGAGCGGTCTCCCGTGAGCAAAAAGCGACCGGTATTAACCGGTCGCGATTGCGAGAGCGAGCGCCAGCCTTGAACTTGTCATTCAGATTCTAGCGCGAGCGGTCTCCCAACTACTTAAAACCAGCGCCAAGTGATGCCGAAG
>JAEEGF011340220.1_pt1 | contig 11170 bp, 9 predicted proteins | sample 9134171 | NCBI WGS metagenome assembly JAEEGF01 (sample SAMN16246542, study PRJNA631951) | gut metagenome | biome: gut microbiome; feature: rumen; material: AP-attached | host: Bos | place: Iran: Karaj | collected 2018-10
CCCGACAGAGGCCTGCTGAAGGAAGGGTATTGGGCGGATCTCTGCCTGTTCGACCCTAAGACCATCCACGACGATCCGACGTATCTGGATCCCTGCAGACCCTGCAGCGGCATCGCCCGCGTCTACGTCAACGGCGTGCTCACCGCGAAAGACGGCGTCCACACCGGCGCCAGAAGCGGAAAAGTATTAAGAAGATGAAAGAGATCACTTTGACCACACCCCGCCTGCTGCTCCGCGAATACCGCTGGGAAGACCTGCAGGCCCATAACGCGCTCATCACAGACCCGGGCGTGATGTATTACATCCAGGACGTCTTTTCGCATTCCTTCGCGGAAAGTCTGGACAATCTGGCCTTGTGCGCCGCGTCGAAATACGGAGATCCCGCGGATCGCGACTTCGTGTTCCTCGTCATGGCGGACCCCGTAAGCGGGGAATACATGGGCGGGATCGGCTACTCCGTGCTGGAGCGGAGCCCCGCGGGCAAGCGCGTGGAATTCGGCTATTTCCTGCAGAAAAAACACTGGGGGCAGGGGTATGCCTCCGAAGCGCTGGCGGAACTGCTGCGCTACGCCTTCGAGGAAGACGGCGCCTGGCGCGTGGACGGCACCTGCGTCGCGGACAACCTGCGCTCCGCGAGGGTCATGGAAAAATGCGGCCTCGTTTTCGAAGGGGAGCGAAGAAACTACGAATGGCACGTGGACAGCCTGAAGGGCCGCCGTTATTATGGCATCTTGAAAGAGGAATGGGAGGAACAGCATGGAAAGAGATGAACTGAGACGCATCGTCGGGAAACAGCGGGCGTTCTTCGCTTCCGGCGCCACGCTCGATCCGGATTACCGGACGGACGCGCTGTTCAAACTGCGGCAGACTGTCCTCCGCTATCAGAGCGAGATCGCGGAATGCCTGAAACAGGATCTGGGCAAGTCCGAAATGGAGAGCTACATGTGCGAGACCGGCATGCTGCTGTCGGAGATCGATTGGCAGATCCGCCACGTGGATAAACTGGCGCAGAACCAGCGAAAGCGCACGCCGCTGGCGCAGTTCGCGTCCCGGACCTACGTGCATCCGGAACCCCTGGGCAACGTGCTGATCATGAGCCCCTGGAACTATCCGCTGCTGCTGTCCCTGGAGCCCGCGGTGGACGCCATTGCGGCGGGCAATACCGTGGTGATCAAGCCGTCGGCGTATTCTCCCGCGACCAGCAATGTCGTGGCGGAGATCGTGCGCGCGGCGCTGCCGGAAGAATACGCAGCTGTCGTGACCGGCGGCAGGGAAGAGAACACGGCGCTCCTGGAGGAGAAGTGGGACAAGATCTTCTTCACAGGCAGCAAGGCCGTGGGACGCACCGTTTTGGAAAGAGCGGCGAAGCATCTGACCCCCTGCACGCTGGAATTGGGCGGCAAGAGCCCCGTCATCGTGGATCAGGACGCCAAGATCGAGGTGGCCGCAAGGCGCATCGTGTTCGGCAAGTTCCTGAACTGCGGCCAGACCTGCGTCGCCCCGGACTATGTGTTCGTGCATAAAGCCGTCAAGGACGCCTTCCTCGAAGCGGTCATCCGCCAGACGAAAGGCCAGTTCGGCGACTATCTGGACAACAAGGACTACGGCAAGATCATCAACGAAAAGCATTTCGATCGCATCGCGGGGCTGATCGATCCGGCGAAGACTGTCTACGGCGGACGGCTGGACAAGGATCTGCTGAAGATCGAACCCACGATCCTGACGGACGTCACGCCGGACGACCCCGTGATGCAGCAGGAGATCTTCGGTCCGGTCCTGCCCATCCTGGAATACGAATACGCGCTGGACGTGATCAATTACATCGAAGGCAGCGAAAAACCCCTGGCTCTGTACGTGTTCACAGAAAATCCGGGCTTTGCCAGGTATTTCGTGGATCACGTGCGCTATGGCGGCGGCTGTGTCAACGACGTCATCATCCATCTGGCGAACAGCAGCATGGGGTTCGGCGGCGTGGGCGAATCCGGCATGGGCTCTTACCACGGCAAGGCCGGATTCGACTGCTTTACCCACGAGAAGGGCATCGTGGACAAGAAGACCTGGATCGATCTGGGCATGCGCTACCAGCCCTACACGGAGCGCATGAAAAAGCTCGTAAAAATGTTTCTGAGGTAGACTATGGCGACGGAAAAGATCTGGAAACTCGAAGATATCTTTCACCTGCCCGAGGGCGACATCCGCTTTTACGGGCTGGTGGGAATCGAAAACGTGACGGTGCGCGAAGACGGCAGCCTGACCGCGTCCATGCCCGTCACCCACGACCTGCTCAACGGCCACGGCACGGTGCAGGGCGGGGCGGTCGCAGCGCTGTGCGACATCGCCGGCGCCGCGTATATGCGCATCCTCGTCGGGGACGAGGTGACCCTGAACAGCTCCATGCAATTCTATAAACCAGGCAAAGAAGGTTCTGTCCTGACGGCGCGGGTCACGCCGCGCAAGACCGGCCGGACCATCTGCACGCTCATGTGCGAGGTCAAAGACGAGACGGGAACGCTGATCGCAGACTCCGTACAGACGTTCTACAGAATATAGCAAGGCGCAGAACAGCAACAGAAAAAGGACCGCTCCGGCGGTCCTTTTCTATGCGTTCGATTCGATGATACTATTCGTCTTCCTTCACGAGGCGCACTGCGATGCGCTCCTCCGGATCGTCAATGCCGTGTTCGCGCAGCGCCTTGCTGCAGTTCTCGATCACGTCGAAATAGACGTCCCAGTATTGGGGCGTTTTGCACCAGCCGCGCACGGTAAACAGATACGTGTCGTCGTCCACGCCGGTCAGACGGGCAAACGGCGCCGGGTCGGCCAGCACGCCTTCCGTGCCTCTGACCGCCTCCAGCAGCACGGTCTTCACCTCTTCCAGGTCGCTGTCGTTCGTGATCTTGTATTCCTGATCGATGCGGCGGGTCTCCTCCGAGGAGTAGTTCACCACGTTCGCGTTCATCAGGTCGCCGTTGGGCACGCTGATCCGCTTGTTGTCCAGGGTCATGACGGTCGTGTAGAAGATGCTGATGTCCTTCACGATGCCTTCCGCCCCGGTCGAGTCGATGTAGTCGCCAACCTTGAACGGTTTGAAGATCAGAATCATCAGGCCGCCCGCCAGATTAGCCAGCGCGCCCTGCATCGCCAGACCGACGGCCAGTCCGCAGGACGCCAGCACCGCGATGACGCTCGACATGGAGACCCCGAGGATCTCGATGACGCTGATGATCAGGATGATATAGAGCAGCGCCTTGACGACTTTTTTCGCCAGCACTTTCACCGTCTCGTCCAGCTTTGTGCGGTCGATGGCTTTGTCAGCCAGTTTTTTCAGAGCCTTGATCACAAACGACCCGATGATCAGCACGATCAGCGCGAGCAGGATCTTGCCGCCGTATGTGGTCGCGAGCTCGATGACTTGTCTTTTGAAATCTTCCATAGGGGGTCACCTCCATTTCCAGTTTATCACAGTATTTCGCAGTCTGCCTTCATTCTTTCGCTTTTGCGCAGGCGGATTATCGTTTACAATAGAATCGAAGGCTATTGCTTGAACAGAGAGGTTACCGGTCGATATGGACGCAAAGGGATGTTCTTTTTTCTGCAGTAAACTCGCGGCATTCTTTGAAAGCCTGGAAAGCTGGCGCGAAGCGGCGCCTGAGCTGGATGTCGAAAGCGCCCTGACGCAGATCGAATACGACGACCTGCTGAAAGGCACCAACGCGCACATCTACGTGCCTCTGTGGACGTCTTGCGCCAAGAGCGGCACGAAGCTTCTGATGAGCGAAGTGACCCTGGAGGTCATCAAATTCTATAAAGCCTGCGGCTGGCAGCCCCGGTACGTGGACGGCAATCCCCCGGATTATCTCGGCGAGGAACTGTCGTTCCTGGCTTATCTGTACGGCTGCCGCGCGGATGACCCGGGCTCGTTCACGGACGAACCGGAGCGTTTCACCGACCTGTATCTGGGCGATACGGTGAAGGCGTTCTGCGAGGCGCTGGAAAACGAAGCCGTAAAGACGTGGATCTCCGCGGCGGGGCTCGCGGAACTGGCGCAATTGTCGGATCTGCTGAGCGCGGCTGTCAAAGAAGAGATCCCTGAAGTGTCCGGAAGCGCGGGAATGCCTGCTCCCGGAGCGTGGAGGCGCAAACCCGCCATCCCCGTCGAACCGGTCCGCAAGGTGCGCATCGCCAACGTCAACGACTGCGGCAGCAAATGCCAGATGCTGGCGACGGTGCAGGAGAACTGCCTGCTGGGTACCGAGCCGGAGAAGACCTTTCTGCCGTTTACCGGATGCCAGAGAGGACGCAGCTACCGCTACACCTTCCTGACCGCCGACCGGCTGCGCTACCCCATGGTGCGGCGCAGCGAGAGGGGCGAAGGCCTGTACCGCAGGGTGTCCTGGGAAGAAGTCGAGAAGATGATCGCGGACGAGATCCGCAGCACGAAGGAACGTTTCGGCCCGGGCGCGCGCTACGTCACGAACGCTTCCGGCGTATCCGCCTGCGCGAGAGGAGACCGCTTTATCCGCAGGCTGTTAGGCCTGGACGGCGGCTGGCTCGAGACCCGCAACGGCTACAGCTGCACCTGTGTCATGGACATGATGGAGATCACCTACGGCAGGATGGGCGGCGGCTCGAACGACGTGTACGACCTTCTGAACGCGAACCTCATCATCCTGTGGGGTCACAACCCTGCGGAGAACCATTTCGGACCCTTCGTGAACGATTCTCTGGCGAAGTGCAAGGAGAAGGGCATCCCCATCGTGGTCATCGACCCGCGCGTTTCCGAGACTGTGCTGACCCTGGCGGACGAATGGATCCCCATCAAACCGAGCTCCGACGGCGCCATGGCGGACGCCATGTGCTACGTCATCTGGAAGAACGGCCTGCAGGATCAGGCCTTTATGGATCGATTCTGCGTCGGTTTCGACGAAGAACATATGCCCGAAGGCGTGCCCGCGGGCGAGTCGTACTATTCGTATCTGTTCGGCAAGAAGGACGGGATCGAGAAGACGCCCGAATGGGCGGAGGCGATCTGCGGCGTGCCGGCGAAGACGATCGAGGACCTGGCGATCCGCTACGCGAAGGCGAAGCCCGGCTGCCTGTTTTCCGGCCTTGCGCCGCAGCGCACCGGCAACGGCGAACAGACAGCCCGCTGCTTCATGGCGCTGGCGTGCCTGTGCGGCTACGTAGGAGTCTCCGGCGGCAACAGCGCCGGAACGGGCTGGCAGGCGAACCGCACCGCCAACCCGGACGTCTGCGAATACGAGAACCCCTACGGACTGAGCATCCCGAGCTTCCTGTGGACCCGCGCGGTCATGGAGCCGGAGATCTTCTCCCCCGAGATGCAGCTGTGGGGCGGCGACAAGCTGGATACCGGGGTCAAACTGGTGTTCTCCCTGGCGAACGGCCAGACCCTCAGCCAGCATTCGAACATCAACGAGACTATAGAGATGTACAAGACGCCGGGCAAGCTGGAGATGCTGGTATTCTCCAACCTCTTCATGACGCCCGCGGCGTACTGGGCGGACGTCGTGCTGCCCGCAGCGAGTTTCCTGGAGCAGGACAACATCGTGCCTTCCTGGGACAACAATTACTATTTCCTGTACAACAATCATTGCATAGAACCCCTGTTCGGGTGGAAGTTCGAACACGACTGGATCAAGGCCTGCGCGGATCTGCTGGGCTGCGGAGACGCCTTCCGTGCCGGCAAGGAAACGACGGTGGACTGGCTGAAACACCTGTACGAAAAGATGGCCGCGGACTTCCCGGACCGTCCGGAACTGAAGCCTTTCGAGGAATTTCAGAAGAACGGCATCCACGTGTGGAAACTGCCGGAGCGCAACGTCAGTTTCGAAGAGAACATCAAAGACGGCGTTCCGTTTAAGACGCCCAGCGGCAAGATCGAGATCTTCTCGAAGAAGCTGTGGGATATGAACTGGAAAGACGTGCCGGCGATCCCGGGCTTCCTCGACTGCTACGAGGGTCCGCGCGACCCGAAGCAGGCCGAATACCCGCTGCAGCTGATCGCCTACCATACGAAGAGAAGGGCGCATTCCATCCACGACAACAACGTGCTGATGGAGGAACTGGATCCGCCCCGCGTGTGGATCTCGAAGAAAGACGCGGCGGCCCGCGGCATTACAGACGGAGACCGCGTAGAGGTCTTCAACGACCGGGGCGTCAGCCGTACGACGGCGTTCGTGACCGACCGCATCATGGACGGGGTCATCGCCATGAGCGAGGGCGTCTGGTACAAGCCGGGCAAGGACGGCATCGACGAGCGGGGAAGCATCAACGTGCTGACCCACACCGTACCGACGCCGTATTCGCGGGCGAATCCGCAGCACACGAATCTGGCGGACGTCAGGAAATACAACGGATAGAACAAACGCATGCAAAAAGGCTGCCCGCGCGGGCAGCCTTTTTCTTTACTTTGTTTTTTTCTTCGGTGCGTAGTCCTTCATTTCCGGAATCGCGCCGCCGGCCACAGCCCAGATGTAGAGGCTGGCTGCGGTGCAGTAGGGGGAAAAGCGGCGGCGGTACTTTTCGAACTGCTGCCGGGTCACTTTGCGGTGATGGTAGATCATGCGGAGCCCCCGCTGGATGGCCAGGTCGTCGTAGCTGAAGATATCCGGCCGCTGCAGGCAGAAGAGCAGGATCATTTCCGCCGTCCATACGCCGATGCCTTTCAGCGAAGAAAGCGTCTTGATCGCCTCTTCGTCGGACATGGCTGCGACAGCGTCCAGATCGAACTCCCCGCAGCAGATCTTATGCGCAAAGTCCTTGATATACGAAACTTTTCGGAACGTCATGCCCAGGGACTGCAGCTCCTCTTCGGAAGCGTTTTCGATCGTCTCCGGCGTCACTTCTCCATACCGCTCAGTCATTCGGCGGCATATGGTCTGCTGCGCCTTCGTGGAGATCTGCTGGCCGATGATGCTGGTGACGACGGAGGAAAACAGGTCTTCGTCCGCGGGCCTGTCGATATGTCCGATCCGCTCGATGACTTCCGCCATCTTCGGATCCTTTGCCTTCAGATAATCCGTCGCTTTTTCGTCGTATTCCACAAACATGAAAGCGGTCCTCTACTCGATCGTCGTTTTCGCGATGGCCATCTCCCAGGCCTTGGGGATCAGTTCGTTGCCGATGCCGGGCTCCGTGGGTACGGGCAGGCATCCGTTCTCCGGCTGCCAGTTGTACTTGGTGATGGGCGTCTTGATGTTGCGCAGCAGGGAATGGTGCTCGTGGATGGCAAAGTTGGGGATGACCGCCTCCAGCTGCAGCGCGATGTGGGTGGACAGGGGGCTGCCGCAGGTGTGGATCTGCACGCCCACGTCGTAGGCGTGGGCCATGTCGCAGACCTTTTTCGTCTCCGTGTAGCCGCCGCAGTTCGAGATATCCGGCTGGATAATGCGCAGCGTGCGGTTCTCCAGATAGGGGATGTACTGCCAGCGGGTGTAGATGCGTTCGCCCATGGCGAGGGGGATGTCGATCTTTTCTTTCAGATATTCCGCCGTGTAGGCCGACGGCGTGTTGGGCTCCTCGAAGTAGAGGATGTTGTAATCCTTCGCGATCTCCGCGATCTGACAGGCGCCGAAACTGTCGAGACGGGAATGGTTCTCCACGATCAGCTGCACGTCGGGGCCAATCGCCTTGCGCACGCATTCGATGCGCTTTTTGAACAGATTGAGGTAGTCCGGCTCCAGCATCTGTTCGCGCATGGCGCGGGTGGGCCGTACGCCGTTCGCGTCGTAGTTCAGGCAGTCGATCTTGACGCAGTCGAATCCTTCCGCCACAGCCTGCTTGCAGGCAGTCTCGATCTCGGCCAGCGTAATGGCCGTGTGGGGCACGGAATAGCCGTTCTCATCCAGCGGCCACCAGCCGTCCTGCAGCTGGCTTGCGTAGCAGCGGATGCTGTCCCGGCTGGCGCCGCCCAGCAGCGTGCTGACGGGCACGCCGAAATACTTGCCCTTGATGTCCCAGCAGGCGATGTCGTAGGCGCTCATGGCGTTGAACACCGCGGGTCCGCCGTTCTGGCCCCAGAAGCTGGTCTTGAACATGTCCTCCCAGAGCAGCTCGGTCTTCATCGGATCCTTGCCGATCAGGTATTTCGCGAAATCCTGCAGCATGGCGAACGCCGCGTGACCGCTTCCGTGGATGCCGGCAACTTCGCCGTCGCCGTAGATGCCTGCGTCCGTGTAGACGCGGCAGAAGGTAAAACTGATGATGTCCAACCCGCCTACGGTCAGCAGGTCTATCTTCGTGATCTTCATAAGGTCCTCCTTTGGTGCCTTCGATAATTTCATTATACCATAATCGCGGGGGTATCCTGTGGCGGGAAAAGCGCGTTTCTGCTACAATAAAAACGAGGAAAGGAGATTGCCTTATGAAGAGTTTGACTGATCTTTACCGTATCGGTTACGGTCCCTCCAGTTCCCATACCATGGGTCCCGCGAAAGCGGCCCGGATCGCGAAGGAAAAATGCCCCGACGCGGACGGTTTCCGCGTCATCCTGTACTCGTCCCTGGCGAAGACCGGAAAGGGCCATATGACGGACGCCGTACTGCGCAAGGTGCTGTCGCCAGTGCCCTCGGAGATCGTGTTCGATATGGACACGCCTACGCCGGAACATCCGAACACCATGGAGATCATCGCGTACAAGGCGGGACAGGAACTGCAGCGTTTCCGCATCCGCAGCGTCGGAGGCGGCGCCATCCAGATGGACGGGTACCAGGAGGCGGAAGCGCCGGAAGTCTACACCGAAAAGAATTTCGACGAGATCTATCAGGTCTGCAAGCAGAACGGCTGGCGCCTGTGGGAGTACGTCGAACACAATGAGGGCGAAGAGATCTGGAAGTTCCTCGCGGAAGTCTGGAAGACGATGAAGACAGCCGTGGAAAAGGGTCTGAAGCGCGAAGGCGTGCTGCCCGGCGGCCTGGAAGTCCAAAGAAGGGCTCCCGCGCTCTATAACCAGTACAATCCGAGCGAATCGCCCGAGACGCGCGAGAACCGCATGGTCTGCGCCTACGCCTTCGCCGTGTCCGAGCAGAACGCGGCCGGCAACCGGGTCGTCACCGCGCCCACCTGCGGGTCCTGCGGCGTGGTCCCTGCTGTGCTGTATTATTATCAGAACAAACTGGGTCTGCCGGATCAGATCATCCTGAGAGCGCTCGCTACGGGCGGCGTGATCGGCAACGTCGTCAAGACGAACGCCTCCATCTCCGGCGCCGAGTGCGGCTGCCAGGCGGAGGTCGGCACGGCCTGCTGCATGGCTTCGGCAGCGCTGGCGGAGATCAACGGACTATCTCTGGAGCAGATCGAGTATTCGGCGGAAGTGTCCATGGAGCACATGCTCGGGCTTACCTGCGACCCGATCGACGGTCTGGTGCAGATCCCCTGCATCGAACGGAACGCGGTAGCTGCCATGCGGTCCATCAACGCGGTGTCCATCGCCACGTTCCTGACCAGTTCCCGCAAGATCACGTTCGATACGGTCGTCGAGACCATGTATCAGACGGGCCTCGATATGAACGCCCGCTACCGCGAGACGGCGGAGGGCGGCCTCGCGAAATTCTACAGACCGGGGGAATAACTTGAGCTTAAAAGAGAAGAAACTGTTTCTGCTGGATATGGACGGCACGATCTACCTGAGCGATACGCTGTTCGACGGCACGCTGGACTTTCTGGCGTACGTCAGGCGCACCGGCGGCCGGTATATCTTCCTGACGAACAATTCGTCCCGGGGAACGGACAAATACATAGAGCGCATGCGGGGCTTCGGCATCGAGGCGGACCCGGATGATTTCGTCACGTCTACGGATGCGACGATCCGCTATCTGAAGGGTAAGTATGACCCACAGACGCGCTATTACGTCTGCGGTACGCAGTCGCTGAAAGACCAGCTGACCGGCGCAGGCCTGCTGCTGTCGGAGAGCGCGGAGGAGGGGGCGGACGTCGTCCTGCTGGGCTTCGATACGGAACTGACGTACCGCAAACTCGAGGACTGCTGCATCCTGCTGAACCGCGGCGCGGACTACGTCGCCACCCATCCGGACCTGGTGTGCCCGGTGTGGTACGGCAGCGCCCCGGACTGCGGCAGCGTCATCGAAATGCTCGCGACAGCCACCGGGCGCAGGCCCCTCGTCATCGGAAAGCCCAAACCGGCCATGGTGGAACTCGCCATGGAAAAGACCGGCTTCGGTCCGGCGCAGACCGTCGTGATCGGAGACCGCCTGTACACCGACATCGCCTGCGGGGTCAACGCCGGCGTGGACACGATCTTCGTGCTGTCCGGCGAAGGCACGGTCAGCGATATCGAAAAATATCACGTTCAGCCGACGTATATCATGAGCGGCATCCGGGAAGTGCTGAGCGAACTGGAAAAGGAGAACGGAGCATGAAACTCAACAACAAACGCACCATCCTCGTGGGCCTCGCGTTCCTGTCCATCTGCGCGTTCTGGCAGATGTACGACAACGTGGTGCCCCTGATCCTGACGAACACGTTCCATCTGAACGAAACGTTCTCCGGCGCCATCATGGCGGCGGACAATATCCTGGCGCTGTTCCTTCTGCCGTTCTTCGGCGGTCTATCGGACAGAACGGATACGAAGATCGGCAAGCGCATGCCGTTCATCCTGTTCGGCACCGGCGTCGCCGTCATCCTGCTGAACGTGCTGCCGCTGCTGGACAACGGCTATTTCGCGGCTCCGGGCACGTTCAAGATGGTCTCGTTCGTCATCGTGCTGGCGCTGCTGCTGATCGCCATGGGCATCTACCGGTCCCCGGCGGTCGCGCTCATGCCCGACGTTACGCCGAAACCCCTGCGCTCCAAGGCGAACGCCATCATCAATCTGATGGGCGCCGTCGGCGGCATGATCTATCTGGCGCTGGCTGCCGTGCTGTATCCGAACAAGAAGGTCGCGGGTCTCGAACACGTGAACTACCAGCCGCTGTTCATGATCGTCGCGGCGATCATGTTCGTGTCCGTCGGCATCCTGTTCCTGACGATTAAGGAGCCGAAGCTGACCGCGGAGAACCGGGCGCTGGAGGAACAGCACCCCGAATGGAACCTGGCGGAAGACGACGGTTCCGGCGGCGAAGTGCTGCCGCCGCAGGTCAAGACGAGCCTGGGTTTCCTGCTGGCGTCCATCGCGCTGTGGTTCATCGGTTAC
>JAEEGF011355559.1_pt1 | contig 11170 bp, 7 predicted proteins | sample 9134171 | NCBI WGS metagenome assembly JAEEGF01 (sample SAMN16246542, study PRJNA631951) | gut metagenome | biome: gut microbiome; feature: rumen; material: AP-attached | host: Bos | place: Iran: Karaj | collected 2018-10
GCTGGCCCTTTCCGGCGGTGTGGATTCCTCCGTTGTGGCCGCCCTCCTCATCAAGGCGGTGGGCAAACAGCTGGTTTCCGTCCACGTGAACCATGGCCTGCTGCGCAAGGGAGAACCCGAGCAGGTGGTGCGCGTGTTCCGGGACCAGCTGGACGCCAATCTTGTATATGTGGATGCCACAGACCGCTTCCTGGACAAGCTGGCCGGCGTGGCCGACCCGGAGCAGAAGCGCAAGATCATCGGCGCCGAATTCATCCGCGTGTTCGAAGAGGAAGCCCGCAAGCTGGAAGGCATCAGCTTCCTGGCACAGGGTACCATCTATCCCGACATCGTGGAGTCCGGCCCCGTAAAGTCCCACCACAACGTGGGCGGCCTTCCGGAAGACCTCCAGTTTGAACTGGTAGAGCCCATCAAGCTGCTGTTCAAGGACGAGGTCCGCGTAGTGGGCAAGGAATTGGGCCTGCCGGACAACATGGTGTTCCGCCAGCCCTTCCCCGGCCCCGGCCTGGGTGTGCGCTGCACCGGTGCCATCACCCGTGACCGCCTGGAGGCCCTCCGCGAAAGTGACGCCATCCTGCGGGAGGAATTTGCCAAGAACGGCCTGGAGGGCAAGGTGTGGCAGTACTTCACCATCGTCCCGGATTACAAGTCCACGGGCGTGAAGGACAACAAGCGCAGCTGGGACTGGCCGGTGATCATCCGTGCCGTCAATACCCGCGACGCCATGACCGCCACCATCGAGGAGATTCCCTACAAGCTGCTCCATCACATCACTCAGCGTATCGTGACTGAAGTCCCGGGAGTGAACCGTGTCCTCTATGACCTCACTCCGAAGCCGACGGGAACTATCGAGTGGGAATAATTTAATAACTGTGTCATGAATATCTTATTAAAACTGGCAGTGACCACAGCACTGTCCTTGATTCCGCTATCATCATTCGCCCAGCCGGCCAACCCCTATGAGCTTCCGGACCCTCTCAGGATGGAAGACGGAAGGACGGTCAGGAACAAGCGCCAGTGGATTAATGAGCGTCGCCCGGAACTGATGGAGATGTTCCGTTCCCAGATGTTCGGGCGTGAGCCCGGAGCCGAAGTGGTTCCCGACATGCATTTCACTGTCCTGGAAGAAAGCAAGGATGCCTTCGGCGGCCTGGCAACCAGGAGACAGGTAAAAATCAGTTTCGACAAGGAGGAGAACTATTACCTGGTTCTCCTGATGTACATCCCCAACAACCGTAAAGGACCAGTACCAGCCTTCCTGGGAGCCAATTTCAAGGGAAACCATGCCACAACCACAGATCCTGCAGTGCTGATGCCCACTCCCGAGAAACTCGCCACCTATGCACCTAATTACGTGGTCGAACCCCGGAACACCAATGGCCACCGCTGGGAGTATGAATACATACTCAAGCATGGCTACGCTGTTGCGACCTTCTGCTACAATGACGTAGACCCTGATTTCCATGACGGTTTCCACAACGGAATCCATAAACTCATCGACGGGGACAAGCCCCGGAACGGAGAGTCTTGGGGATCGATATCTGCCTGGGCATGGGGGCTTTCCAGATGCCTGGACTACCTTGAGACTGTCAAGGAAATAAATGCCAAGAAGGTGGCTGTGCTGGGTCATTCCCGTCTCGGAAAGACCTCCCTCTGGGCAGGTGCGACTGACCAAAGGTTCGCACTGGTGATTTCGAATGACTCCGGTTGTTCAGGAGCTGCAATCGCCAGAAGGAAATTCGGAGAGACGGTGGAAGTTATCTGCAGATCATTCCCTCACTGGTTCTGCACTAACTACACCTCTTATGGTGGTCGTGAAGAGAAGATGCCTTGGGACCAGCACGAATTGATTGCCATGATAGCGCCAAGGCCTGTCTATGTGGCCAGTGCCAGCGAAGACAGTTGGGCGGACCCTGTCGGAGAGTACTACAGCCTGGTCGGAGCAGCTTCAGTGTACAAGTTGTTCGGCTATGATGGCATTACTGACAGGGTAGTTCCTGGAATCGAGCAGCCTGTGATTGTCGGGAGGATGGGACACCATATCCGCAAGGGTGAACACAATGTACGGCTCTATGACTGGGAACAGTTCATCAACTTTGCCGACCGCTTCCTGAAATAACCAATCTCTATACGGTCAGACACTATTATTGCCTGAACCACTGCCACCCTCGGCACGTTAAGAGGGAGGGGCCCCTTGGGGAGGGGCCGCGAAGCGGCGGTTCAGGCAGTAATAGTGTCTGGCCGTAAAAGGTTACAGTGAGAAGCGGAGGACGGCCATCACGCGATGGTTCATCACCCAATGAAGGTCCTCGAGGGGGCGGGCGAAGCCATCAAGCTTGTTGATGTCACCGTACTGGACTGAAGTGTTGTTATACTCCAGGGCTACGGTAAGTTTTCCGGCATTGTAGGCCAAGGTCGGAGTTACCCTGAACATCTGGGCTATGTTCTTGGAGCCGAAAGATGAATAATAGATGCTGGACGGAAGGCAATGGTCATTGCTGTCAACGGGAAGGTTATGCTGTGTACCCAATGACCTCATGTAGCCACCCATGCACATGAACTGGACCTTGTTTCCCACGCTGAACGAGATGAAGGAAACCGAAGAACGCAACTGGGTGTACATGTATTGGAACGGATCCCTCCAGTCATACAGGGCATAACCACCCATCAGGCGGAGGTGGTCACCTCCCTGGGCGAAAACCGACTTAGCATTGAACTTGAAAGGTCCCTCAGAGTACTGTAAATACACAAATGGACTGATCATGTTTATACGGTCCTTGACCCTGGATCCTTCGTCATAGGGCGACTCTGTCGAATAGTTGTGGTCCAACGTCCTGATTCGTGGCCTCAGGCTGATGAAATCAGCTCCCGCTTTAACCTGGAAATATTTGTCAGCATAGGAGATACCCGCATACAATTCAGGGATAAGGCCGTACTTGACATATCTCTCAGACTCGCCCTGTGGCCCTGTGGGAAGGAACTGCATAGGATAAAGGGCTCCTGCGGAAAGTGTCACTCCCCCGTGGATGGTGAAGTCGAACATCAGTTGCGGGCTCCAGTTGAATGGAGTGAAAGGGGCTCCGGTCTCGACGTTCACGCAGTAAGGCTGGTCTGCAGCCATCGGATGCCAGCTCTGACCTGCCTTGATGGAAAACTTATTCTCCATGTATCCGATGGAATCCCAGAAAACATTCACATAGGCATGACGGAGACGGAGTGAAGCCGTGCTCCCGTTCATCAGGTAGAAGTCCGTCTCGATCTTGCCGTTCACCTTCATGGATCCGTACTGGTAGCCCGAAACATCAAGCCCCAGACGGGTCGTTATCGCATATGACTTAAAGGAAGGGTTGGAATATATTTCCTGCCCTTCAAGGTTGTAGGACAAGTCCATGGGGACAAAGTAGAACAGATCCTCGGATCCGGCCTTGGACTCCCTGGAGTCGAAGACAGCCGCTGTCCTGAAGAAACCGTAAGGGGTAATCTTGTTCTTCAGGTTAGCCAGAGTGTCCTGGGCCAGGATATCCCGGCCCAAGGGCAATATGGCCATCAATGTCAATGCGATAATTGACTTTTTCATAGTCTGGAATAGATTTAAGTATTAGAATGTGAACTTCACGAGACCCTGAAGACGGTTGTTGGTGATCCAGTGAAGATTGTCTTCTGCAAGGCCGTTCTTGCCGATGAACTTGGCAGAACCGATAGTCTTGTACTCTCCATACTGTACGCTCGTGACCTCATATTCAAGACCGATAGCGAACTTTCCGATGTTGTGGATGATGGTCGGAGTGAGTCTCCACATCATGTTCATGTTGGAGAAACTGTTCTTGCTGAAATAAAGGTTGGATGCAGGGACATACTTTACATCGGCGCCGGTGGCTCCGCTGTAAAGATCCTTCACCGTACCGAAATTCTTGACGAAGCCTCCGAAGAGGATGGCCTGGGTCTTCTTTCCGTAGGCCAGGCTGATCCATGAGGAAGAGTTGACGGTCGGAGTGTAGTCATAGCTGCCGTCAGCGTTGATGTCACATATTCCGTAACCACCATTGAGGTTGAAGTGCTCACCCGCCTGGGCATAGATGGTCTTGAACTTGACAGAGAAGAGGCCTTCCTTGTACTGGGCGAACAAGAACGGAGATACGGTGGTGATGCGGTCGCTGACCTTCTTGGTACCGTCGTTCCAGCGAGGCTTGATGGAAAGTGCAGTGACTCCCACCTTGGCAGTGAAATTTGCATCCTTGTAGTTGGCTCCCAGATAGATCTCAGGGATGCCGCTGTACTTGATGTAGTTCGCCGAGGCACCACCAGGACCTGCGGAAGTGTACTGCATCTGCCAGAGGGCTGAAGCAGTGAGGGAGAAGGTCTTCGAGAGGCTGAGATCAAACTTAACCTGAGGAGTCCTGGCGAAAGGTCCGAAAGGAGCACCGGTGTTGAGTGAGAACACATCGGGCATGTCGGCTGCCATAGGATGCCATGTCTGACCGGCGGTCACCAGCCAATCGCCCTTGCCGATTGTAGCATAGGCCTGACGCATCCTCAGGGTAGCGGTTCCGGTCACTCCGGACACTCCGCTGTAGAAATCGGTCTCAATCTTGCCACCGATCTTGAAACCGTCGAACTCATATCCGACGATATCGACTCCGAGACGGGTCGTCAAGGCGGCGAAACGGAAAGTGGACTGCTGGTTGAGATCCACTCCATTGACTATGTTCTCGTCCTTCGGGACATAGAAGAAGAAGTCTTCGGTACCGGCGACGCTCTCACGAGTGTCGAAAGCAAAGAAATTACGGACAAAGCCGTAGAGCTTGAATGTCGCGGGCTTCTCCTGGGCTCCAAGAGAGACAAAGACAAAAAGAACCGCGAGGGCTGTGATAATTCTTTTCATATTACTTGATATTGATTATGCAAACGGGAATATCTTGGTGAGCCAGAAATAGCCGAAGATGAATCCTACGAAGCCGATGATAATACCGACCCTGGCCATGTCCTTTGTTTCGACGAGTCCTGTGGATGCGGCAATGGCATTCGGAGGGGTTGAAATAGGGAAACACATTGCCGTAGAGGCGCAGACAGCTATGAAGGAGATCATGGCCTTGGTACCACCGGCGGCAAGGAACTGGGCATTGTTGGCTGCGGAAGGATCCGCCATACCTTCAGCGACCACGATGAGGATAGGGATCAACAGGGCCGCAGTAGCGGAGTTACTGATGAAGTTGGAGAGGAAGTAGCAAACCAAGCCGGCGATCACAAGAACCAGTACGACAGGCATTGAGCCGAACGGGATGGACTCGATGAGAACCTTGGCCAGACCGGTCTCCTGGAGACAGGTACCAAGGGCGAAACCTCCTGCTACCAACCAAAGGACACTCCAGTTTATCTCCTTTATGTCCTCTTTTGTGAAGATACCGGTGCATGTCAGCACAGCAAGAGGGATAAGGGCGACAACGTTGGAATTGATTTTTGTTATCTGCTCCGTAGCCCACAGTACGATGGTGCCAATGAAGGTGATCCAGACCAGGTAATACTTCCAATCCTTTGCCTTGTTGTTCTTGGGAATCTCAAGCTTGACTTCCTTGGACTTGAACGGGAAGAAAACCTGGAGAAGGATCCAGGCCAAAATGATCATGATGATCACGAAAGGAATCATCCTGCTCATCCATTCAACGAAGGAAACCTCTGCTCCGGCCTCTGCAAGGAACTTGACCGCGGTAGCATTGGGAGGGGTTCCGATAGGGGTTCCGATACCTCCGACGTTTGCGGCGATAGGGATAGCCAGTGCGAGTCCGATCTTACCCTTGTCATCCTTGGGAAGGACTGAAAGGACAGGGGCGAGGAAAGCCAGCATCATAGCAGCGGTCGCGGTGTTGCTCATGAACATCGAGAAGATGGATATGACGATGAGGAATCCCAAAAGCACCATCTTCGGATTCGTCCCGAAGGGGGCGAGAAGGAATCTCGCAAGGGTTACATCGAGACCATATTTCTCAGCCATGATAGCCAGTACGAATCCACCCAGGAAGAGCATGACCACCGGGTCGGCGAAGGCAGCCATTATGTTCTTGTAGTTGACCAGCTGTCCGGCCTCAGGGGTGCAGAAATAACCGATACCCTTGTTTGAAACCGTCAGAAGGGCAAATACTATCAGCAATACCGACGTTGTCCAGTTGGGGATGATTTCGAACATCCACATGAGGGCCGCAAAAGCAAACAATGCAATAACGCGCTGCTGTGCGACGGTCAAGGCATCAATACCGAAGAAGGAAGTGGGAACGCACCACAAAAAGAGCGTAACCAGGAGCACGATGGGAAAAAGGACACAAAACTTCACATTGAATCTCTTTTTCCCAACTGTTTCAATTGTTGTTTCAGCCATATTGAATAATACTTTTTTTCAAACGGGTTCTACTATATCCTGCAAAGATAGTCATTATAAACGAAAAAACAGGCAAATCGGCTGGTCCGATTTGCCTGTTTTTCAGACTTGGGGAAATACTAGATAACTCCCTGCTCAAGCATGGCTTCTGCAACCTTCATGAAGCCAGCGATGTTTGCACCCTTCACATAGTCGATGGAGCCGTCCTCGCGGGTTCCGTACCTGACGCACTGCTCGTGGATGCTCTGCATAATCCAATGGAGCTTGTCATCAACCTCCTTTGCGGACCAGCTGAGGTGAGCAGCATTCTGAGTCATCTCGAGACCGGAAGTAGCGACACCACCGGCGTTGACGGCCTTACCGGGAGCGAAGAGGATTCCATTGTTCTGGAAATAGTGGATAGCACCGGGCTGGCATCCCATGTTGGACACCTCGCAGCAGCACCAGCAACCATTGGCGACGAGTTCCTTTGCATCGTCTTCGCTGAGCTCATTCTGGAAAGCGCAAGGAAGGGCGATATCGACAGGAATGCTCCAAGCCTTCTTGCCAGCGGTGAAGAAAGCCTTCTCAGGGAACTTGGTAGCCATGTCCTCAACCTTGTTGCGGTTGGAAGCACGCATGTCAAGCATGTAGTCGATCATCTCCTTGGTGATGCCTTCAGGAATATGGCAGACACCGTCGGGACCTGAAATGGCCACAACCTGAGCGCCAAGCTCACGGGCCTTGGTAGCAGCACCCCATGCAACGTTACCGAAGCCGGAGAGGGCAACCTTCTTACCTACTATGTCCTTGCCAGCCTTCTCAAGAAGGTGCTGGGTGAAATAAAGAGCACCGAAACCGGTAGCCTCGGGACGGAGGATAGAGCCTCCCCAGGTAGCACCCTTACCAGTGAGGACACCGGTGTGGTACTGACGGGCGAGTTTCTGGTACATTCCGTTCAGGAAGCCGATCTCACGGCCACCAACACCCACGTCACCGGCAGGGATATCCTGGTCGGGACCGATGCAGCGCCAGAGCTCGAGCATAAAGGCCTGGCAGAAACGCATGATCTCAGCATTGGACTTGCCGACCGGGTCGAAATCTGAACCACCCTTTGCACCACCCATAGGAAGGGTTGTAAGGGCATTCTTGAAAGTCTGCTCGAAACCGAGGAACTTGAGCATTGAAGGGGTCACAGCCTTGTGGAAACGGAGACCTCCCTTGTAGGGACCGATAGCGCTGTTGAACTGGACGCGGTAGCCCAGATTGGTCTGGACCTCACCATTGTCGTCGATCCAGGTCACGCGGAAAGTGAAGATCCTGTCGGGCTCGACGAGCCTTTCGACGATCTTAGCCTTCTCGAACTCAGGATGCTGGTTGTAAACATCCTCGATGGACTCAAGAACCTCCTGTACCGCCTGGAGATACTCCTTCTCAGTAGGATACTTGGCCTGGAGACGGGCCATTATTTCTGTGGTTTTCATAATGATGGGTATTGTTACGTATTAATTGATCAAACATTCTATTTCTGTTCCCAGGTAGAACCGCTGTGAAGAAGTTCGTCCATGTTGTGGACCCTGGCCTTAGACCTTACTTCTTCAACCTGACGGGCGACCTCGTCCTCATAAGTGGCTTCAGGCACATCACGGATGACTCCGAGAGCCACAGGGAAATCAGGTCCCTTCATCTCTGCAATCATAGTCTGGAGACCGAGATTATCAGAATGGCTGTCATGAGTAAGGATGTCATCCTCTGTCACTCCATCCTCTCCAATGGTAACCACCTTCAGTTTCCATCCGTCCAGGATGATTCCCTTGTCGCGGTTCCTGCCGAAGATCATCTTCTCACCGTCGCGGAGGACTATAGTCCTGTCGGCCTTGAATTCCTTGTCGGAAATATGTGCATGGGAACCGTTGTTGAAGATTACGCAGTTGGTCAGGAATTCCATGACGGAAGTCCCGTGATGACGGGAAGCCTCAAGCATGATCTCCTGATTGAGAGCCAGTTCTGTGTCGATTCCACGGGCAAAGAAAGTACCTTTCGCTCCAAGGACAAGACTACCGGGGTTGAACGGAGGTTCCACGGTGCCGTAAGGAGAAGTCTTGGTGACAGTTCCCAGCATCGAGGTCGGGGAATACTGTCCCTTCGTCATTCCGTATATACGGTTGTTGAAGAGCATCAGGTTTATGTCGATGTTCCTGCGGATGGCATGGATGAAATGGTTTCCACCGATTGCAAGGGCATCTCCGTCACCGCTCACCTGCCAAACGCAGAGATCAGGGTTGGCCACCTTCATTCCGGTGGCGATCGCTGTGGCACGTCCGTGGATGCTGTGGAAGCCGTAAGTGTCAACGTAATAAGGCAACCTGGAAGAACAACCGATTCCGGACACGACAACTACCTTGTCCTTGTCTATCCCCTTTTCCTCGCAGACCTGGGGAAGGACCCTCTGGAGAGCTGCCAGGATGGAAAAATCACCGCAACCGGGACACCACCTGATCTCCTGGTCACTCTTGAAATCCTTGAATGTGTATTTTGCCATGGCTTAGTCCTCCTTTCCATTTAAAAGCCCAGGTGCAACGGCATCAACGATGTCCCTCACGAGGAACACCTGTCCCTGAACCTTGTTGCAACCGACATAGTCGAATTCCGGGAAACAGCTCCTCAGGTAAGACTGGAAGTGCCCGTTGTTAAGCTCACAGACCACTATCTTCCTGAAGCCTGAAAGAACCTCCCTGGTGTTCCCAGGAAGCGGATTGATAAAGTCGAAATGAACACGACTGACCTCGACACCGTTCTTACGGAGTTCTTCAGCAGCAGTCATGATATGGCCGAGAGTACCGCCCCAACCAACTAGCAGGACATCACCGCTGGAAGGTCCGTCTATCACAAGATCCGGCAAGTCACGGGATACCCTCTGCACCTTTTCTTCCCTTTCGGCAACCATTAGGGCATGGTTGTCAGGATCTGTTGACAGCACTCCGGCATGGGTCTTCTCAAGACCTCCTACCCTGTGCTCAAGTCCAGGGGTCCCTGCAGGAGCCCAACTCCTGGAAAGGGTCTCCGGATCCCTTTCGAAAGGCTGGAACTTCGACCCGTCAGCAACGGCAAGGCGCGGCTTGATCGAAGGGAAATCGCTCATTGAAGGAATCTTCCAAGGCTCTGAACCGTTCCCCAGGAACCCTTCGGAAAGAAGAAGGACCGGAGTCATGTGTTCCAGGGCAATCTTCGCAGCCATGAACGCAGCCTCGAAGCAATGTGCCGGTGAATGGGAAGCCATCACCACCACGGGACTCTCACCGTTCCTGCCATAGAGAGCCTCATTGAGGTCTGTCTGTTCTGTCTTGGTCGGCATTCCGGTGCAAGGGCCTGCCCTCTGAACATCCACAACCACGATCGGGAGTTCGGTCATCACAGCGAGTCCGAGAGCTTCGGACTTCAGGGAAAGACCGGGACCGGAAGTAGTGGTCACAGCCAGATTGCCGGCGAAAGAGGCTCCGATTGCGGAACATATTCCGGCAATCTCATCCTCGGTCTGCATAGTCTTGACACCAAGATTCTTATGGATAGCGAGTTCCTCGAGGATGGCCGTGGCCGGAGTTATCGGATAGGATCCGCAGAACAGAGGGCGGCCGGACTTCTCGGAAGCGGCGATGAAACCCCATGCGAGTGCCTGGTTTCCGGTTATATTCCTGTAAACACCTTTCTCCTTGGCTTCGGGTATGACAGTGTAGGTGTCGGCAACAGCCTGAATGTTTGCAGCATAGTTGTAGCCGTCATTCACCACCTTGCGGTTGGGCTCTATCATCTCCGGATGCTTTTTCCGGAAACGGCCCTCAAGATAGGTATAGACATAGTCCAGGGGACGGCTGTAGATGAAGCAGGCCATCCCGAGGGTGAACATGTTCTTGCATTTATGGATTGAAGCAATGTCCAGTCCGCTCTCTTTCAGGCTCTCCTCCGTGAGTTTGGTGATCGGAGCGATTATGATGTTCCTGTCTTCAATGTGGAGTTCCTCGAAAGGATTTCCGGTGAAGCCAGCCTTCTTGAGGCCAAGGTCATCGAAAGCATCCTCGTTGACAAGGACCGTAGCATTTCTCTTGAGCCACTTGGCGTTGGCCTTCAAGGCAGCCGGATTCATCGCAACCAGCATGTCGCAGAAATCGCCCGGGGTACTTACCTTACCGCTACCGATATGGACTTGAAAACCCGAAACTCCGGCGACAGTCCCCTTGGGGGCCCTGATCTCGGCCGGATAGTCCGGGAAAGTGGAGAGACCGTTGCCATAGATTGCAGAAAGGTTGGCGAAAAGGGTACCTGTGAGTTGCATTCCGTCGCCGGAATCTCCTGCGAACCTGATAACTACATCTTTGGCATCAATAACCCTATGTTGCATTATTAATTATGGAATTATACTATTATGTCAATAATTGTTGCAAATGTATAGAATAAAACACAGAAATAACAACAATCTTGAAGAAAAATAGGAATATTTTAGCTAGAATCAAAAAAAGACAGGCCGGGAAGGCCTGCCTTTATGAATGGATAATTCGACTTATTGCTGCTGCTGGGCCTGGAGCTCCTTCTGGAGGGCTTCGAGAGTCCTTCCTGCAGGGATGTTGAGAGCCTTCCTGGCGTCAGGGGTAAGGTCCTTGCACTGGGACTTGTCGAAATACAGGAACTGTGCGGGATCGAACACCATGGTGTAGCCACCTGCCTTGGCCAGTTTTTCAACTGCCTCAAGGGCCTTCTTCTGGATGGGTTCCATGAGCTGCTGCTGTTGCTGCTGAAGCTCGACCTGGATGGTCTGCTGGAATTCCT
>JAEEGF012340005.1_pt1 | contig 11170 bp, 8 predicted proteins | sample 9134171 | NCBI WGS metagenome assembly JAEEGF01 (sample SAMN16246542, study PRJNA631951) | gut metagenome | biome: gut microbiome; feature: rumen; material: AP-attached | host: Bos | place: Iran: Karaj | collected 2018-10
CTACAGAAGCAGACAGCGGTGCAGGTGCAGGTTGAGCGGACGCTTCGGGGGCCGTGAGGGCTTCTGGCGCTTGGGGGGACTCGGGTTCGGGGGCCGACGCAGGCATCGCTTCGGCAGCCGGCGCAGGCTTTGGTTCAGGCTCTGGCTCTGGAGCCGGCTCTGCCTGAGGCTGGACGCCAGCTTCGATGCCAGCTTCCATGCGGGCCTGCTGTGCCGGCTGCGCTTTCTCGTCTTCGACCTTGCCCTTGTCCTTATCCTTGTCCGGGCCCTCGTCCTTGACGGCTTCGGCAGCGCCCTGCTCGGCGAGTTCTTCCGCCTTCGGAGCGCCCTCTTCGGGAGCGGTGAATATTTTCTTTATGGCTGAGAAAAAGCCCATGTTTCCTCCTTGGCGGCCATGCCGCCTGCCGGTGTTCGGCAACGCGCAAGGCTAGCGGCCAAGCCGCTCGTCCAGGGCGTCCAGCACCCGTTCCAGTTCGCGCCGGCAGTCCTGCAGGGCGGCTGCGGGCGAAGCCTCGCCTGCACCGGCAAGGGCCTTGGCCACAAGGCCGCTCTGTTCGGCCAGCCTGTGAGCGCCAAGGCTGAGGGCAGCCGTGCGCAGCTCCAGGGCTTCCCTGGCGAGGCCTCCGGCATCGTTCTGGCGGAAGAGGACGGCAAGCCTGTCCGGCGCATCGCGCCAGGCCCGGCGGAAGCCGTCCGCCACGGCGCTCCAGCCCTCGGAATTGTCCGCAACAAAGCGCCTGCCGTCCGACGGCTCGATGCCGTCATGATAAATGTCGCGCTGCGAGGCGTCCAGCGCCGGCCGGCCAGACGGGCGGCCGGCCGCAGCGGCGTCTGCCTCGTCCCCGTCTTGCCGAGTCTGCCTGGCTTGCCTGGCCGCCTGGCCGAGCTTGTCGGCCTGGCCTATCCTGGCAAGGCACAGGTCGCCCGTAAACCAGAGGAAGAGCAGGAGCGCAGCCGTGGCAAAGACCACCCACAGCGCCGTCCGGGCATAGATAGCGTGGCGGACTTCCTCCATCTGGGCAGCCACGAGGCGCGTCGGCAGGTAGACCTCCACGGTGCCGACCTCGTCGCCGTCGGGACCGCGCATGATGCTCATGCCCTGCACCGTCTCCTCGGTCATCTCGTCGTCCCAGGGGACAAGGCCCCGCCAGCCCCGGCGCTGGCCCTCGAGCATCCTGTCTTCGGCGCGGATCACGACGGCGTAGAGGCGCCTGTCCTCCATGACGCGCATGACGAGGCTCCGCGCCAGGGTCTCGTCCATGGTCCAGCCGGGCATGGACGCCACGGCGCCTATGCCTGTCGCAGACCGGGCAGCCTCGGCTGCCAGCTCCTGGTCGAGCACGTCGCGGACAAGGCGCTCTTCGGCGAAGCCCATGAAGCAGGCTATCCCTATGGCTGCGAGCCAGACGAGGATCGCGCCCGCAAGGCGGCGTCCGGCTTGCGTCTTGATGTGCATGGATACTCCTTCGGTGGCGGAAGACTGCTTCGCAAGACTGCTTCGTAGGTTGCTTCGAAAGACTGCCTAGGTGGCGGAGGACGCTGAGCTGGGGGAAGACTGGCTCCGCATGGCCCTGCGCTGGCAGGCGAGACGAAATTCCCGGGGGCAGAGCAGGCGCAGCAGGGCAAGCCAGGCAAGCGCGCCGCCAAGGCAGGCAAGGCCAAGGCATGCCCCCCTGCTCCCCTGCCACAGCGCCTGCACGCCAAGGGCGGCGCCTCCTGCCGCAAGGCCGCAGAGCGCCATGCGCGCCACCTGCCCTGGACGCAGGAATGCTGCAGTCTGGCCGGCTCCGGGAACAGGGACGGCACCCTGTTCGCGCAAGGATCGGAAGACCAGCCAGGCAACGGCGAGACACTGCGCCCAGAGGGCTGCCGTGCAGGCGAGGGGACCGGCAAGGGCAGCACCTTGGCCGCAGAGCTGGGGAAAAGCCAGTCCCAGGATCAGCGTTGCGAGAGTACAGCACACAGTGCCAAGCCATGCAAGCCGATCCAGGCCTCTGGCATGGCAGGCTGCCACCAGGGTGCGCAGGAGGATGCAGGCCGGCAGCGCCGGCACAAGGCAGCGCAGCGCCTGCGCCGTCTGGGCGACGCCTTCCTGGCCGAAGGCGCCATGGCCGAGCAGGATGTCGGCAAGCAGCGGCGCTATGGCCCAGAGGCCGGAGGCCGCTGGCAGGGAGAAAAGCAGGCCCGCGTGCAGGGCAAGGCGCAGGCTCCCCTCGAAGCCGGCCAGGTCGCCGGCCTTGGCCGAGCATGAGAGCGCTGGCAGGGAGACTATGCCCATGCAGGCGCCGACCACGCCCACGGGCAGCTCCAGCAGGCGGTCGGCAAAATAGAGCGCGGACATCCGGCCCTGCCCTGCCAGGGAGGCCGAGGCCATGGCCGCCAGCACGGCAAGCTGGAGCGAGGAGGAGGCAAGCACCACGCCAGGCATGGTCCACAGGCTTGCCCGAAGCCTTGTTCCCAGCGCGCGGGCCTTGCGCTCGTCCTCCTGCGTTCTGCCTCCGGCCCGCAAAATACGCTGGGGAAAGCGCCGGCGCTCGGCCTGCCAGAGGAAGCCCCAGAGCAGGATGGCCTGCACCATGCCGGCCGCGGCTATGCCAAGGGCTATCATCTCGGCAGGCTGGCCCTGCCCCCTCCAGGCAAGGCCCATGAAGGCGAGCACGCAGAGGTTGAAGCAGACGGGGGCAAGCGCGGCCCTGCCGAATTCCCCCAGGGCGTGCAGGAGCCCCATGGCAAAGGAAGCCAAGATCGCGCAGCCAAGATAGGGACTTGCCAGGCGCAGAAGGCTGGCAGCCTCGGCACGCCAGAGGACCTCGCCGCCATGGCCCGGCGCCAGGAGTCCTGCCAGCCAGGGGGCCAGGAGAAGTGCAGCCAGCGTGAGCCCCAAGGCGGCCGTTCCTAAGGCCGGCAGAACGGGGGCAAGCGTGGCCCTGGCAAGGAAGGGGGTGCGCCGTGCTTCTTCTCCGCAGGCTTCTGCCGTCACCGGCAGGGAAAGGACGCCGTCGCCCAGGAGCTTGCGCAGGGCGTGCGGAACGACGGTGGCGGCCACGAGGGCGTCAGCCAGGGCGCCTGCGCCCAAAAGCCAGGCCATGCCCAGATCCCGGGCCAAGCCGAGCAGGCGCGAGACCACGCCCCACAGGCCTACGACCAGCGCCTTGCCAAGCCACGCGCCCGACGGCCGGGGCGGCCGGGGCGCCTCGGCGCTGTCTTTCCCGCCAGCCACCAGCACTGCATCCTTAAATTATATGATCGCCGCCTAGGGCCTGTGCGGATCAGGCTCCGTCTTCCACTGGCGCACGTACTCGCGCAATGCCTCTGCCTCTGCCGGCGCGAGCGCTTTCCAGTGCTCGGCAAAGACGTGGATGGCCGTGCCCCCGCGGGGGGCGAAGAGGCCCTTGACGCGGGCCCAGCAGGGATCGAGCAGGGCGACGATGTCCGCCAGCACCGTGTTGGTGATGGTCTCCATGAAGGACTGGTGGGAGCGGTAGGCGAAGAGGTACATCTTGAAGCTCTTGGACTCCACGCACAGCTTGTCCGGCACGTACTCGAGGACGATGGTGCCGAAGTCGGGCTGGCCCGTCACCGGGCACAGGGAGGTGAACTCCGGAAAGGTCAGCGTCACCATGTAGCGGGAGGCCGGAAACCTGTTCTCGAAGCACTCCAGAATGTCCCTGCTCGGGCCCTCGGCCGCGAGATAGGAGTGGCCGGCCTTGAGCTGCTTCAGCCCGCTGGTGTCGTCTTGGCTCCGGGATGCCATGCAAAACCTCCTTGCTTGCGCGCGATGCGCCGTTGTAGCCTAATGCGCCCGCAGCCGCAATTGCTGGACCCTGCGACCTTGCAGGTCAGGCAGGCTTGGCTGCGGACAAGACCACGACATGCTTCAAGGAAGACCACATGCCCCGCAAGCACCGCTACCAATGGGACGAATCTGCTGGCAGCCATGGCCAGCCTGAGGACCAGCCTGTCCGCAAGAGCCGCTCCCAGAAGAAGAGGGAGAGCTCGGCCCTGCAGGAGCTGGGAGCAAAGCTCGCCAAGCTTCCCCTGCGCGCCCTCGAAGGCTTCCCCCTGCCCCCTGACCTGCTCGAGGCCTTCAGGGATCTCAAGGCCATCAAGAGCAACGAGGCCAGGCGCCGCCACTTCCAGTACATCGGCCGCCTCATGCGCGAGGCCGAGAACCCCGAGGCCATAGAGGAGGCCTACGTCCGCCATGTCGACCAGCTGGGAGGCTGAGCGACTGTACGCTGGGAGGCTGAGCGGCGATCCGGACTCAGCGCCCAAACGCAGACTCCAATGAACAAGGGGACGTGCCGGCATATGCTGCCTGCACGTCCCCTTGATGTTGTCTTCTGCTGGACTGATCGGCCTAGAAGAACTGGCCCATGCTGAACTCAAGCCTGCCCTGCTCCCGCTCGTTGTCGAAGTCCTTCTTGAGCGGAATGCCGTAGGCTATGCGCAGATCGCCCATGGGAGAGCGCCATCTCAGCTCCAGGCCCGTGGAGTAGACCCAGTGCTTGTCGAAGTCGAGCTTCAGCTTCTCGGTCTTGGAGTCGATGTTGAAGCCGATGTCGAAGAAGGGAACGATGGCGAGGCCCATGTCCTTCTGGAAGGTGTAGACGTATTCAAGGTTGCCAACGCCCATGACGTCGCCGCCGATGACGTCGTGGTCGTAGCGCGGATCCTTGGCGCGGGGCGAGGCGTCCGAATAGGAGTAGCCGCGCACCGTGTCCATGCCGCCGACGTAGAAGCGCTCGAAGACGGGGATGTTCTCGCTCGTGTTCTGGAAGAGTCCGCCGAGACGGCCGCGCACGTGGATGGTGTTGGTGTCGTTGAAGGAGTAGAAGCCCTGCCAGTCGCCGACCACCTTGACGAAGTTGTCGGTGCCGCCGAGACCGCCGCCGCCCCATTCGCCCCAGAGCCTGGCGATGGTGCCCTTGGTGGGCCGCTCCCTGCTGTCCGTGGTGTCGCGCAGGATGCGGGCGTTGATGGCGCTCGTCCAGTTGATGCCCTTGTAGTCCGCGATGTAGGGCGAGGCGTTGGCGTCCACGTCGTAGAGCTCGTAGCGCTCCAGGCGGTAGCCTATGCCCACCGAGGTGTACTCGCCGATGGGATAGGCGAAGTTGAAGGAGTCGCCTATGGTTTCCTTGGTGAAGTCGTCCCAGTAGTCGCGGATGTAGTAGAGGTCGTTGCTGAAGGAGAGGTTGGTGTCGTAGATGCGCGGGTTGGTGAAGGTGAGCACGCCCGAGGTGCGGCGCCAGGAGAAGAAGCCCTGCAGGGAGAGCCCGTAGCCGCGGCCGAAGAGGTTGCGCTCCATGATGGTGCCGGACACGCCCACGTCGAAGTAGGTGGAGTAGCCGACGCCGGCCATGAGGGCGCCGGTGTTGCCCTCCTTGACCTTGACCTTGAGGTCGACCTCGTCCTCCCTGTCGGTGGGCACGAGTTCCGTGTCCACGGCGGAGAAGTAGCGCAGGCGGTTCAGGCGCTCCGTGGAGCGGCGCAGCTTCGCTCCCTCGTAGGGATCGCCGTCGCCCAGGCGCATTTCGCGCAGTATGACGTTGTCGCGGGTCTTGGTGTTGCCCTCGACGATGAGCCGGCGGATGAAGACCTTCTGCTTCTTGTTGACCACGTAGATCACGTTGACCGTGTCGGGGGCGTCGTCGGGCTTGACGATGCGCGTGTCCACTTCGGCGTAGGCGTAGCCCTGGTCGTTGTAGTAGTTCTGAAGCTTCTTGGTGTCTTCCTGCATGGTGGTCAGCGAGAACCAGTCGCCCTTGCGGGAGTCCATCTCGATGATCTTGTCCATGTTTTCTTCGGCATCGATGACGTCGCCGGCGTACTCGACCTGGTTGACCTTGTAGCGGGTGCCTTCGACGACCGGGAAGTGGATGTGGATGCCGTCCTCCTGGTAGGTGACTGCAGGCGAGCCCACCTGGATGTCGACGTAGCCCTCGTTGAGGCCGTAGGCCGCGATGGCGTTGGTGTCGCGCTCCAGGTACTCCTCCTTGAGGATGCCGGAGCCGGTGAGCCAGGAGAAGATGCCCCGCTCGCGCAGCGCCATGTACTTGGTCATGTCGCTCTGGTGGAGCTCCTTGAGGCCGTCGACCTTGACCTCGGAGATGTAGAGCTTCTTGCCCTCGTTAACGGTGACGATGAGTATGGCGCCGGGACGGCTGGCCCTGTTCTCCAGACGGTAGGTCGGCTTGGCGAGGTAGTAGCCTTCCTTGTGGTAGAGCTCGGTGATCTTCTGGAGGTCGTCGGACAGGGTCTGCTCGTTGAGGACGTTGCCCTTGCGCGTGGTCATGGCGGCCAGCACGTCCTCCTCGTCCACCTTGTCCGCGCCCTCGATGATGATGTTGTCGATGCGGGGCTTCTCTACGACGTTGAAGACGAGGACAGAGCCCTCCATGCGGGCCTGCACGTCGGTGAAGTAGCCCATCTCCCAGATGCGCTTGACCTCTTCGTTGATGGCGTTGGCATCGGGCTTGTCGCCCTTGCGTATGGAGAGGCGCATCATGACCACGTCGGGGTCCATATTTTTGATGCCGCGCACCTGCACGTCGGAAAGGGCGCCGGCAACGGGCGTGCGCATGGGCACGAGCTGGGCGCTGGGATCGACGGCGGGCTGGGCCTGGGGCGCCGGCACGGGGTCGGCGCCGGGATCGCGCAGGGTCGGCGCTTCGGCGGACTGGCGCAGCGTCCTGTCGGCGCGCTGGGCGAGTTCCCTCGCGGCCTCGGAGAAGCCGTCCTGGGAAGGACGCTCGAAGTGCGCCGGCACGGGGCTGCCCTTGCCCACGGGGACAAGGCGCGTCTCCATGGCAAAGCCCTCGCCCTTCTGGGAGTAGGCGCCGTAGACGACGAGATCGGCACCGGCGGAGCGGCCGAGCATGCGGGCCGTCTCCAGGTTGATGGTCTCTTTGCCCGAAGCGTTGAAGAGGCCCCTGGCCTTGTCCATGGGGACAGGCTCCAGGCCCTGGGCTTTGAGCTTGTCGACGATGTCCTGGGGAATCTTCTTCGCTGCGTCCGGCATCTTCACGCCGGAGTCCACGGCAAAGGGAAGGACCAGCACGGTTTTTCCGGCTGCAAGGCTGGTTCCGGCCAGAGGCAGGAGGAGCAGCAATGCGCTCCCGCCGAGGACTGCGGACACCTTATGCAAAAGTCTTCTCATACAGCTTTCCCGATTTAAGCTCGAGGCCGCGGTCCATGCCTGCGGCCAGTTCGGCGTTGTGGGTGACGACGACCATGGTCATGCCGAGTTCCCGGTTGAGCTCGCGCAAGAGCCCGCTGACCTGGGCGCCTGTCTTTTCGTCAAGATTGCCGGTGGGTTCGTCGGCCAGCAGCACTTTCGGGCGCTGCAGGACCGCGCGCGCAATGGCAACGCGCTGGCGCTCCCCGCCGGAGAGGGTGTTCACCCGGCTCTGGTGCTTGCCGCCAAGGCCGACGCGCCCGAGCATGTCCCTCGCCTCGGCGAGCACCTCGGCGCGGGGCCTGCCGGCGATGATGCCCGGCATGGCGACGTTCTCCTCGGCGGAAAATTCCGGCAGGAGATGGTGAAACTGGAACACGTAGCCGCAGGTGCGGTTGCGGAAATCCGCCTGCTCGTCTGCAGACAAGGCAAACAGATCCTTTCCGCCGAAGCGGACCGTACCCGAGGTAGGAGTATCAAGCGCGCCCATAAGATGCAAGAGCGTGCTCTTGCCGGAACCGGAGGCCCCCACGACGGCGAGCTGCTCGCCTTCGTGGACGCTGATGCTGATTTCCTTCAGGATCTCGAGGCTGCGTCCGCCCTCGTCGTAGACCTTGGTCACGTTGTCGAAGGTGTAGAGCTCAGCCATGCTATTCGTACCTCAAAGCTTCCGCAGGCTTGAGGCGGGAGGCCTGCCTCGCGGGGTAGAGGGTGGCAAGGAAGCACAGGAGCATGGCCGCGGCCCCGATGATGAGCACGTCGGAAAGGGTGATGATGATGGGCAGATGGTCCAGGGTGTAGACGTTCTCCGGCAGCTTGATGAACTGGTAGCGCTTGAGGAGGTAGCCCACCGTCAGCCCCAGGGCGTAGCCGAGCAGGGTGCCGACGAAGCCGATGATGGTGCCCTGCAGCATGAAGATGCGCCGGATCGTCCGCCTCGTCGCGCCCATGCTGAGCATGACCGCGATGTCCTTGGTCTTCTCCATGACCAGCATGACGAGCGTGGCCACAATGGAGAAGGAGCCGATGAGCACGACCATGGCGAGCAGGATGAACATGCCGATCTTCTCGAGCTTGAGGGCCGCGAAGAGGTTGGCGTTCATCTCCATCCAGTTGCGGGCGTAGAAGGGGCTGCCGACGGTGCTGGAAATGCGCTGGGCGATGACGTCGGCCTTGAAGACGTCGTCCACCGTGATCTCGATGCCGGAGAGGAAGCCCGGATCCAGGCCGAGCACGTCGCGGCAGGCGTCCAGGGTCACGAAGGCCAGGGAGGAGTCGTATTCGAACATCCCCGTCTTGAAGATGGCAGCCACCTCGAAGGCGCGGATGCGGGGCTGGAAGCCGGCAGCCGTCTTCTGGCCCGAGGGCGAGAGCAGGTTCACGCGGCTGCCGATGCCAAGCCCTATGCGCTTGGCCAGCTCCTCGCCGATGATGATGCCGGGCAGGCCCTCAGTCTGGGTAAGCCTGGCGATGCTGCCGCGCTTCATCTTGCGCAGCATGGTGAGCACCGAGGGCGCGGTCTTGGGGTCTATGCCCCTGAGCACCAGGCCCTTCACGCCCTTGCCGGCGGAGAGCATGACCTCGGTGTAGATGAAGGGCGTGGCGCCCGTGACGCCAGGGGTCTTGATCACCTCGCCGAGCAGCTCCGGATGCTCCGCAAAGGCGTCCGGCATGTAGCTCATGACGATGCCGTGGGCGTTGGCGCCGAGTATCTTGTCCCGCATGTCCGTGGTGAGGCCGTTGTAGACGCCGAGCACCACGACAAGGGCCGCAACGCCCAGGGCGACGCCCAGGATGGACATGATGGAGATGACGTAGATGAAGGCCTGCTTGCGGCGGGCAAACAGGTAGCGTCTGGCGACAAAGAACGCGAAGCTCACGTATTCTCCCCCGTGCCTGCCAGGACGCCTAGACTTCCGGACGCAGGAGCGGGAAGAGGATGACCTCCCTGATGCTCGCGGAGTCCGTCAGGAGCATGGCAAGGCGGTCTATGCCTATGCCCTGGCCTGCAGCCGGCGGCATGCCGTACTCGAGCGCCCTTAAGAAATCTTCATCCATGCTGTGGGCCTCGTCGTCGCCCGCCTCGCGCTCGCGCATCTGCTCCTCGAAGCGGCTGCGCTGATCGATGGGATCGTTGAGCTCGGAGAAGGCGTTGGAGATTTCGCGGCCCGTGATGAAGAGCTCGAAGCGGTCCACCAGATGGGGACGCTCGTCGTTGCGCCTCGAGAGGGGCGAGATCTCGATGGGATACTCGTAGATGAAGGTGGGCTGGATGAGCTTCTCCTCGACGTCGAGGTCGAAGAGCTGGGCGTGCAGCTTGGGCAGGGGATCGCTCTCCTTCACCTTTTCGCCGTGCTCCGTCAGGTAGGCCTTGACCTTGGCGTAGTCGTTGTAGAACTCGGGGGCATGCCCGCCTATGGTCTCGATGGCCTCGTAGAACTTGATGCGACGCCAGTGGCCGCGTCGCAGGTCGATCTGCTCGCCCTGGTAGGGAACGACGGCCGAGCCGCAGACCTTGAGGGCCAGGCGCTCGAAGAGCTCCTCCGTGAGGTCCATCTGGTCCGTGAAGGTGGCGTAGGCCCAGTAGAACTCGCAGGTGGTGAACTCGGGGTTGTGCTTGGTGTCGAGGCCTTCGTTGCGGAAGCAGCGGTTGAGCTCGAAAACCTTCTCGAAGCCTCCCACCAGCAGGCGCTTCAGGTAGAGCTCGGGCGCGATGCGCATGTAGAGGTCGATGTCGAGCGCGTTGTGGTGCGTGATGAAGGGCTTGGCGGCCGCGCCGCCGGCGATGGCGTGCATCATGGGGGTCTCGACCTCCATGAAGCCTTTCTCCTCCATGAAGCGACGGAACTCGCTCACGATGAGGCTGCGCTTCACGAAGATCTCGCGGGCGCGCGGATTGACGATGAGATCCACGTAGCGCTGGCGGTAGCGGGTCTCCATGTCCTTCAGGCCGTGGTACTTCTCGGGCAGGGGCCGCATGGAGCGGGTGATGAGCTTGACGGTCTTGCAGGAGACGGTGAGCTCGCCGGTCTTGGTGCGGAACATGCTCCCGGACACGCCCACGATGTCGCCGACGTCCAGCTTCTTGATGAGCTGATAGGTTTCGCCGAGCAGCTCGCGCTGGGCATAGCACTGGATGCGGCCGGTCTGGTCCTGGATATGGAAGAACATGACCTTGCCGAAGGAGCGCAGGGAGACGATGCGGCCGGCCATCGCCACGGCATCGGCCGAGTTCTCGAGCTCGGCCTCCGGCAGCACGCCGTAGGTCTGCTCGACCCAGGCAACGTCGTGTTCCTTCCTGAAGTCGTTGGGGAACAGGGGTACGCCGCTGTCGAGAATGTCGCAGGATTTGGCCACCCTGCTCTTGATGACTTCGTTCAGGTTGTCCGAGGCCGCGAAGCTCTCCAGCATCGGCATGAAATACTCAGCATGGGGAGACTTGGTCCCCAGCTTGATCTTCGGCTTCTTCGCCTTTTCCTTGGTGCTTTCCCTGTACTCGTCCACGGCAGTCACTCCTGACTCCACTTTGAGGATAATCGTTCGAAATGACAGATATATTCGATATGCTCCTCATCGTCAAGACAGTTGAGCTCTCCGAATGCATCCACAAGCGCATCGGGCGCTTTGCCCCGAGGCCAGGGAACTGGGCTTTGCCGCCAAGGCTTCCGCAGGAAGCAAGGAGGGATGCTCCCCGTGCCAGCGCAACCGACAGGGCATGCCGTCACTCCAAGTTCTCTTCCATCCAGAAAGCCGGCTGGCGCACGCTGCGCGGGCCGGCTGCTCGCGTGCGCTGGCGGATTGCGCCGTGCCTTGCGTGTCTGGCGTGCCTTGCGCACCCTTGCCCTTGCGACAAGGCGCTGCCTGCCGGTTCCGCGCACGGCCCTGTGCGCGGGACAGCTCCCTGCTCACCGTTCTTCGGCCAGCCCCAGACCAAGCCGCTGCCCCGAGGAGAGACGGTGTGGAGGCAGACGCGGCCCTGTCGCCACCCCACTG
>JAEEGF010706704.1_pt1 | contig 11168 bp, 5 predicted proteins | sample 9134171 | NCBI WGS metagenome assembly JAEEGF01 (sample SAMN16246542, study PRJNA631951) | gut metagenome | biome: gut microbiome; feature: rumen; material: AP-attached | host: Bos | place: Iran: Karaj | collected 2018-10
TTCTACCACGCCGTCAAAGTACTTATTGCTCATTGAGATGGTTCTGTTTACAAGGTTACCAAGAACGTTTGCAAGGTCGGCATTTGTTCTTTCTGTCATAAGATCCCATGTGATGGAACCATCGTTTTCAAAAGGCATCTCGTGGATTAAGAAGTATCTTACCGCATCTACGCCAAAGAACTTTGCAAGATCGTCAGCATACAAAACGTTTCCTTTTGACTTACTCATCTTTCCTTCGCCGGCAAGCAACCAAGGATGTCCGAATACCTGCTTGGGTAAGGGTTCGCCTAAAGCCATTAAGAAAATGGGCCAGTAGATTGTATGGAATCTAACGATATCCTTACCGATTAAGTGAAGGTCTGCGGGCCAAAACTTCTTATAAAGGTCTGAGTGATTTCCGTCTGCATCGTATCCGATTCCTGTTATGTAGTTTGTCAAAGCATCAAGCCATACATAAACTACATGCTTATCATCAAAATCAACGGGAATACCCCACTTAAACGATGTTCTTGATACGCAAAGGTCCTGAAGACCCGGTAACAAGAAGTTATTCATCATTTCGTTCTTTCTTGAAACAGGCTGAATGAACTCAGGATGTGTGTTAATGTGCTCAATCAATCTGTCAGCATATTTACTCATCTTAAAGAAATATGCTTCTTCTTTCGCAGGTTTAACTTCTCTTCCGCAGTCGGGACATTTTCCGTTTACAAGCTGAGATTCTGTCCAGAAAGATTCGCAAGGTGTGCAATATAAGCCTTCATATGCACCCTTATAAATGTCGCCCTGGTCGTAGAGCTTTTTAAAAATCTTTTGAACCTGCTTTTCATGATAGTCATCGGTTGTACGAATAAACTTATCATATGAACAGTTTAAGCAATCACAGATATCCTTAATTTCTCCCGCAACCTGATCCACAAACTGCTTGGGAGTAAGGCCTGCTTCTTCTGCTTTCTTTTCATTCTTCTGGCCATGCTCGTCTGTTCCTGTCTGGAAGAAAACATCATAGCCATCTTTTCTCTTATATCTTGCTATTGCATCGGCAAGAACGATTTCATAGCTGTTTCCGATATGGGGTTTACCGGATGTATAGGCTATGGCCGTAGTAATGTAATACTTTCCCTTGTTTTCCATTTTCTCCTCCTAATAAAACAAAAAACGCCTTCTCATGCTTTCGCATAAGAAGGCGTCATTAAACGCGTTACCACTTCTCTTTACTTGATTCTCACAAACCAAGCCTCATCAGGCACTTCATGCCCTGTCGCTTTAACGGGCGAATCCCGTCGCAGCCTTACCTTAAAGGTTCGGTGCGCTGCTCAAAAGCCATCTTCCGAATATCTTCCATTTGGGGTTCTCAGCTTATCCCCTTCTCTGTAGATGTTGGATATGCGTACTCTCTTTATCATCGCGTTTATCTGTCTTTGATATAAAATAACACTCGAAATGTCCCTTTGTCAACCATTAATAGATGTAAGGAACCAACTCGCAGTCTTCAAAAATCGGAACGTTCTTATAGAACACTTCTTCAAAGTAAGTAAACATCCATCTTATTCCATGAAGTTCGGGATAATCCTCAGGATTAATCATGTCCCCGTCCTTAACGGTAAGCTTAAGTATCTCTTCTCCGTTTTTCTTAAAGGTTACAGTATGCATTTCACCGTTACCCTCAAAGTGAGTGGTCGGATAATCCACACCGTATTGTGAACACATATACTCAAGTCTGCTTTGACTGTAATATCTTAAAAACCTTACTAAGTTTTTCCATTCTTTGTAATGGCCGCCCTTATAAAACTCCTTGATTTGAGACCATTTCCATCTGGTATCCTCAGCTTTATAGGCTTCTTCCAACATTTTTTCGTAGTTATCGATTCCTTCGCTAAAGAGCTTGTCTATTTCATCAACATGCTCATACAAAATGTCGGTAATTACTCCGTTAAAATAATCATCCTTTGTTAAAATGTGGAACCATTCAAGCTGCGAATAGTCACTAAAGAACACTCCGCCTTGCGGATCTATCATTGTTTCTCCAAGATTATAGGCTTCTCCAAAGCCTCCGTCGAAATCCCATGCAGGACCGGCATACAAAAGGTTATCGTCTTTCATCTTGTAAAAGAATGTACTTGTTCTCATAGCATCATTGTTTTGAGTTATCATTTGCACCAAACACTGTACGGCAAAAGACTCAACATCAATAGATTCCACATTGCATTCTCTGATATTGTCATCGACTTCCTGAACAAAGTCATGCATTTCTTTAAGAAACTCTTCTGAAGGATTCTTTGGTCTGCAAACGCTGAAATAATCCCCGCTTTCAATGCCAAAATGAACTTCATCCATGGCTCTTAAATATAAATCCTTCTCTATCAGGAACTCATTGTCTTTTGAATTAAATATTTCGAGTTTCTTTGGCGCCTCTGTTGCTAAGTAAAGGCCCATAAACTCTCCGTTTAAATATAAGTTTATGTATGTGCTTCTAATTGCTACTTTAGGGTCTAAGATTTCAGCCAAATCAAGGGCTAACTTAGTGTGTATCTTGTCTCCGTCATAATAAAGTCCCAATAAAAGAAGCTCATTTACGTCTGTTATATCGCCGATATCGATTTTATCTTTTAACTTAATTGAATATGGCTTTTTTTCATCGCTTGCGGTCCAGGTTACGTTTCCGTGCCCCTTTATTTCTTCAAGCTTTCCGTAATACTCTATCTTTCCATCCTTAGAGACAGAGAGCATTTTTCCGGTTTCGGTGTTTTCTTTATCCTCGTTGATTTTTTCCATGCTTCCGCTTTTTGTATCTATAAAAACAGAAGACATATTGGGGATAACATGGAAAGAAGCCTTAAATTCCTTTCCTTTGTAACTTAAATCAAATGTTTCATCGCTTGAAATCTTAAGCTTATTTAGAGAAGTGCCTCCAACGCTTAAATCCTTTTTTGCCACATCTCCTCTGTATACAACATCGGATTTTATTCCGCCCGGTAAAAAGTAATGCACCAATCCCGTATCAGGGTCTTCCCAGGGCTTTACGCTCGTTTTAATTTCATGATCGATTATTGTTATCTCAGGATATTCTTTTGCATCGGAAAATTCCAACTTATGGTCTCCGTAGAGAAAAATGCCGACAACCACCGACACCATAATCACAGAAAGAATAGCCACAAGCCACATTCGTTTCTTCATTTAAGAGTCCGCCTAAAGATTATTCTACAAATTCTTCCCAATTTACAAGATAAGCTGCGCCATCACTTGTTAACTCTATAAGTCCGTCTTCAACAAGTTCATTTTGAACATACTTAAGCGCTTCAACGCCCACCACATTTGCCCAAATGTCGTTTGTAGTTATGCCATAATACAAAACCTTATTTCTATTCTTTTGATAAGCACATATCTCGGAATAGATGTACTGCTTTAATTTATACGTATAAAGGCCGTTCATTGGCATTTCAATGTCATATTTTTTGCAGAATTTTTGAAGCAAAGAAAACTGAGACAATGCTTCTGTTTGTCCCCAAACTCCCAAAAGTGCATCGTATTGAGGAATAGGAGTTGAAATTTCTTCAAGGTCCTTTAAGAGTATTTCTTTCGATGCTCCGCTCTTTGCTTTTTCCTCAAGCTTAGAGAGATTGATTCTAAACTCTGAAAACTTTTCTATCTGCATTAAATGAGTATGCACTATAGAAAGAACATCTTCTTGAGAAACAGGAATCGGGATTGTTTCTTTCGGAAGGTCAGCCTTCATCATTTCTTCCAAAACAGGCAAATACTTTAAACACTTTGAGTAAATCTCTTCATAGGGGTATGAATCGGATGTCCTTAAGTATTCATCCTGGAAGTTCCACTTAAAAGTATCCCAAGTATCACCGGATCTTGCTATCTGAATTATATTTAGTATTTCATATAAATCATCGCCATATTCATTTCCAACCAAAGCCGTTGCGGCATCTCTTAACAATTCTTCACTTGAAAGATTCGGGTCTTGAAGAAGATGTCCCGCACAGTAAAGCGAAAAGATATTTGCTATGTGATAAGAATCCATCTCGCTCCAATAGGAAGGCTTTAAAACCGAGTCTCCGTCATTGGCGGTGGTAAGATAGACATTCTTTATAACATTGGCATTTACATTCATTTCGGCAAGCTGGTCGATTTCTCTTTCGCACAAATTCCAAGACCAGATTCCAAGTTTTGCTCCTGTATCCTTTACAGAGCCTCTGAATCCATGCCATGAAGGAATGGTGGTAACGGCACCGGCATAGAAGGTCACATCAGAGCCTAAATACTGGGCAATAACGTATCTATCGTACTTATTGGTATAATCGCTTACACCAAAGTCAATGTCAGGGTTTATTTCTCTTACCATGCTTCTAAAAAGCTCAGCATACTTTGCTACTTCAACGGTGTTATGCACATTGCTTGGATCGTCAAAATGCATTATCACTCTGTCACTGCAATCTGCAAGCTCTGAATAAATCGTGTAATACTTTACAAAAGTCTCGTAAGCTTCGGGGCATTCAAAGGAATATGAGTAATTTTCATAATCCGCATATACTACTGAATCATCTTCCCAACCGTATCCGTTAAACTCTGCCGCCCACACCCAAAGGGTAAACTTCATGCCAAGAGAATGGGCCGCATCCGCAATAAACCGTAGCCTGTCATGCACAAATTCATATCCTGAATACTGTGCCCAGGCAGAACACATATCTGTAACCTGCACACCTGTAAATCCGCAGGCTTTAAGCATTTTCACGTATTCATAAAGTTGATCGTCAGAATAGGTAAGAATTTCACTTTTTAAACTTGCCTGAGTGTTAAAATACTGACCTCTTGCCACATTTGTTTTCCAAAGGCAGGTAATGGTCTCTCTTTCAACCATCCAGGGCTCTCCTCTAAAAAGAACATCGTTAGGATTCTTAACTTCTCCATTTTCTAAAACATGTTCTCTTTCTTCTCCGGCAAAAGCCCATCCTAAGTACATATTGGCAAAAGCATCTACCGTTTTTACAAGGTCATTTTTATCGGTTCCGTAAAGAACGATCTTTCCGTTTGAAATTATGATTTTTTCGCCTGTGTACTTTTTATCACAAATAAGACGGATAGTTTTTTCTTTTTTCCCGCCGAAAATCTTTTTATCTACTTTGTATCCGCATTTTTCTTCAATAAGCCTTGAAAGCTCATCTTTAGCGGCTTTCTCAGAAAAAATCTTGTGGCTTATGATAGTGTAATTATCTAAGGATGTATCGCCAAAATAAACCTGCGCATATTCTGTAGGTTTATCTGATTCTTCCCTTTTATCCCTGTTATGATTGACTACGGCTGAAACCGTAAGTCCCAATATTATGCCTAATAAAAGCGCAGCTACGCCTATAATAATTCCGGTTTTTTTCTTCATCTAAAATCTCCGTGTTTTTCCTAATTAAGCATAATTATATAGCAAGTAAAAAAAAACTGCCACAGCAATAGCCTGCTGTGACAGTAATCTTAATACTTATTTAATAGATGCATGCAATTCCTGCAATGATTTTACTTCGGAAACATTACCGTCTTTAACGGCCTTAATTCCGATTGCGGTAGCTTTTGCAGCAGCCATTGTTGTGATGTAAGGAACCTTAGCCTTAATCGCTGCTTTACGGATATAAGAGTCATCGTGAGCACTCTTCTTTCCGATAGGTGTGTTGATTACAAGCTGTACTTCCTTATTGATGATATAGTCTGATACGTCGGGACGTCCTTCATAAATCTTTGCAACCTTCTTTACAGTGTAGCCTAAGTCCTTAATAAGTTCATAGGTTCTTCCTGTTGCCACAAAGTCAAATCCGGCATCAGCCAAGATCTTCACTACTTCGGGAAGCTCTGCCTTATCCTTATCGTTTACGCTGATAAGTGCTGTTCCTTCCAAAGGAAGACAAGTCTGAGTTGCTTCCTGCGCTTTAAAGAATGCTTCTCCCACATTTTCTGATATACCCAAAACTTCACCGGTTGATCTCATTTCAGGTCCGAGTACAGGGTCAACTTCAGGGAACATATTGAAGGGGAATACAGCTTCTTTTACACCGTGATAAGGAATCTTTGTCTTCTTAAGTGAAGGCACGGGTGAAGGCTTTCCTGTAAGTTCTCTTGTTACGATTTCTGTTGCAACGGGTACCATCTGAATGCCACAAACCTTTGATACAAGGGGTACTGTACGTGATGCTCTGGGGTTTGCTTCAATTACGTATACTTTTCCGTTTTCAATAGCATACTGCATGTTCATAAGTCCCTGTACATGCATTTCTTCTGCTATCTTTCTTGTATATTCTTCAATGGTCTTTAAGTTTTCTTCCGAAATGTTCAATGAAGGAATGATGCAAGCCGAGTCACCTGAGTGGATTCCCGCAAGCTCAATGTGTTCCATTACGGCAGGTACAAATGCATGCTCTCCGTCGCAGATTGCATCGGCTTCGCATTCTGTAGCATGGCGAAGGAATCTGTCTATAAGGATTGGTCTGTCGGGAGTTACACCGATTGCAGCTCTCATGTATTCAACCAATTCTTCATCATCATGCACTACTTCCATTCCTCGTCCGCCAAGTACGTATGAAGGGCGCACCATAACAGGATATCCAATCTTTGTTGCAACACTTAATGCTTCTTCTGTTGTAACAGCCATTCCTGCTTCAGGCATGGGAATGTTTAATTTTTCCATCATTGCTCTAAACTGATCTCTGTCTTCGGCAAGGTCAATGATTTCAGGTGATGTACCAAGAATCTTTACGCCGTTTTTCTTAAGTTCAGCTGCCAAGTTAAGAGGAGTCTGTCCACCAAACTGAGCGATTACTCCGGCGGGCTTTTCCTTTTCGTAGATGCTTAAAACATCTTCAAGTGTAAGAGGCTCAAAGTAAAGCTTATCGGATGTATCGTAGTCTGTTGAAACTGTTTCAGGGTTACAGTTTACGATGATTGTTTCAAATCCAAGCTTCTTAAGAGCAAGCGCCGCATGTACCGAGCAATAGTCAAATTCGATACCCTGACCGATTCTGTTGGGGCCACCGCCAAGAATCATTACCTTTTGCTTATCGGTGTTGCAAGGGCTCTTATCTTCTACATTATATGTTGAATAGTAGTAAGCACTATCTTTTGTTCCGCTTACGTGAACGCCTTCCCAGGCTTCTTTTACGCCGATTTCTTTTCTTCTGTTTCTTACATCTTCTTCTTTGATTTCAAGAATCTTTGCAAGATACTTATCTGAGAAACCGTCTTTCTTGGCCTTTGTCAAAGCTTCATCTGAAGGAAGTTTTCCTTTATTCTTAAGTAAGCTTTCTTCTTCCTCTACAAGTTCCTTCATCTGTTCAATGAAGTAATGCTTAATCTTTGTAAGCTCGTAGATTTCATCAACGGAAGCGCCTTTTCTTAATGCTTCGTACATAATGAACTGACGCTCACTTGTGGGAATAGCCAAAAGCTTTAATAATTCTTCTTTGGTCTTTTCGTTAAAGTTCTTTACAAATCCTAAACCGTAACGGTCTTTTTCAAGGCTTCGAATGGCTTTCTGGAAGGCTTCTTTATAAGTCTTACCAATGCTCATTACTTCTCCGACTGCTCTCATCTGAGTGCCGAGCTTATCTTCAACGCCTTTAAACTTTTCAAATGCCCAGCGAGCAAACTTGATTACCACATAGTCGCCGTCGGGAACGTATTTATCCAAAGTTCCGTACTTTCCGCAAGGAATTTCATCAAGTGTAAGTCCGCTTGCAAGCATTGCAGATACAAGTGCGATAGGGAATCCTGTTGCTTTTGATGCAAGAGCTGAGGAACGGGAAGTTCTGGGGTTAATTTCGATAACTACGATTCTTCCTGTCTTAGGATCGTGACCAAACTGTACGTTTGTGCCACCGATAACTCCTACTTCATCAACAATCTTATATGCCTGTCTCTGTAATTCCTTTTGAACATCTTCAGAAATTGTAAGCATGGGAGCAGAGCAGAATGAGTCACCTGTGTGCACTCCCAAGGGATCAATGTTTTCAATAAAGCAAACGGTAATCATCTTACCTTTTGCATCTCTTACTACTTCAAGTTCAAGCTCTTCCCAGCCAAGGATCGATTCTTCAACCAATACCTGACCTACCAAAGAAGCCTTAAGACCACGTTCGCAAACAGTCTTTAATTCTTCTTTGTTGTATACAAGACCGCCGCCTGCGCCGCCCATGGTGTATGCAGGTCTTAAAACAACGGGATATCCAAGCTTATCGGCTATTGCAAGGGCTTCATCAACAGAGTAAGAAACCTCTGAGCGAGCCATTTCGATTCCAAGCTTGTTCATGGTGTTCTTAAATTCGATTCTGTCTTCGCCTCTTTCGATTGCGTCTACCTGAACACCGATTACCTTTACTCCGTACTTTTCAAGGATTCCTGCTGTTGAAAGCTCTGAACACAAGTTAAGTCCCGACTGACCTCCCAAGTTAGGTAAGATTGCATCGGGTCTTTCCTTCTTTATAATCTTTTCAAGTCTGTCAACATTCAAGGGTTCGATGTAAGTTACATCAGCGATTCCCGGGTCTGTCATGATTGTGGCGGGATTTGAATTTACCAAAACTATCTGGTAGCCAAGCTTTCTTAATGCTTTACAAGCCTGGGTTCCTGAATAGTCAAATTCACACGCCTGACCGATAATAATCGGGCCCGAACCTATGATAAGTACTTTCTTGATATCATTTCTCTTTGCCATTAAGTTTCTCCTCTTTCATATGTTTATACAGAAAAAACCTCTTATAAAAGAGGTTTATTGTTCCAAAAAATATTTAATGTTACCGGTAATATCACCTTTAAATACAGCAGAACCGGCAACAATAACATTAGCTCCGGCTTCCAAAATACTTTTGATATTTTCCCTTGTAACTCCGCCATCGATTTCAACATCAACGGAAACACCAAACCTGTTTATTTCGCGACGAACGGCTTTAATCTTGTCATATGTGAAATCCAAAAACTTCTGTCCCCCAAAACCGGGCTCGACAGTCATCACAAGAACCATATCAACTTTGGAAAGTAAAGGGAAAAGAACTTCGACATCAGTATCGGGTTTAATAGATAACCCAGCCTTGCATCCCGCTTTGTGAATGGCATCGATTGTTGCCACAACGTCTTTGCAAGCTTCATAATGAACGGTAATAATATCTGCGCCGCACTCAGCGAACTCATCAATATAACGAATAGGATCGATAACCATCAGATGAACATCAAAAATAATGTCTGATACTTTCCTAATCGTTTTGATAACAGGCATTCCCATGGAAATTGAAGGAACAAAATACCCATCCATCACATCAATGTGAAGGTACTGAGCACCGGCTTTGTCCGCTTCTTCAATTTGCTTTCCCAGAATGCTAAAATCTGCTGCCAGGATTGACGGAGATAAAATCATCTTTTCACCTTTGTAACAGTTTGTTTTTCTGTATCGTAACTAGGTTAATGCACTTTGCATCTATTTTCAAGAACAATTTTTAAAAATAGTTACCAAATTTTCCTTTCTGTCTTAGTGATTCTTACTACATATGGCGCAAAAGATCCTCATAAGTCTCTCTTTTACGGATTACTTTGTCTTCGCCTGTCTTAGTGATAAGCACTTCGGCGGGTCTTGGACGTGAGTTGTAATTTGAACACATACTGTATCCGTAAGCACCTGTATCAAGAAGGCACACGATATCTTCTTCCTTTATGTCGGGAAGCGGTCTTTCTTTACAAAGAAGATCTCCTGATTCACAAATGTTACCGCAAATCGTGATTTCTTTTAAGTTATCTCTCTTAACCACTTTTCCGTTTCTTATTATTTCAGCATCGTGCCAGGAATCATACATGGAAGGGCGTACAAGCACATTCATACCGATATCCGTTCCTGCATATTCTTTTCCTGCATTTGTCTTTGTGGCATAAACTCTTCCCAAAAGCACCGAACCTTCAGCTACGCAAAATCTTCCTGGCTCTGATTTAAACAAAGGAGCATATCCGTACTCTTCAACAAACTTATCTAAAATGGGCTCAAGTCTTTCTTTAAAGCTTTCAATATCGTATTCTGCCTCATCATCAAGCTTATGATAAGGAATTCCGTATCCACCGCCAAAATCGATAAATTCAAGATTCTTAAATCTCTTAGCAATTCTAAGTAAGTTTGAAACTGCTTCAAGATAGGGCGTAGGCTCCATAAACAAAGAACCTATATGCTGATTGATTCCGGCAATTGTAAGGTTGTATTCCTTTGCAATTTCAAAAATCTCATCTATATCTTCTTCGGAAATTCCAAATTTTGTTTTCTTTCCGCCTGTAACCACCTTTTCGTGATGCCCTGCACCAACACCGGGATTGATTCTTACCGCACATTTTCCGCCTTTGTTAAGCTTTCCGTATCTTCTTAACTGAGCTAAAGAATCAAGGCTTGTCATGATGTTTCTTTCTATGGCATATTTCATTTCTTCGTCTGAAACATTGTTTGGCACAAAGAAAATTCTTTCATATTCAAAGCCTGCTGCCTCAAGCATTCTGATTTCGCCTTCGCTCATGGCATCGCAGTTAAGACCTTCTTCGTGGGCAAGCTTAAGGATATGAATATTTGTGTTTGCTTTAACCGAATAGTTTGCCGTATAAGGGTACTTAGTGATTACCTGTGACACCTTGTGCATGCGGTCTCTTAAAATATTTTCGTTATATACATAAAGAGGTGTTCCGTATTTTTTAGCAAGTTCCTCTGCGTTTGTATTTCCAAAGAAATTTACTTTTTCAACAAATGAATTCATCTATTTCTCCTAAATTATAATAAGTGAGCTCTCATATCTTCATCTGACAGTGCGCTTAAGTAAGCAGGTGCAATATCAAATACTGTCTTACATCCTGTGCTTCCTTCTTTGTTTAAACGAGCGATTGCTCTTGCGTATGCCACGATTACGGAAGCTGTAAATTCAGGGTTAGAATCAAGTTTTAAGCTATATTCGATAATAGCCTTGTTTTCTCCGTCCCAGCCGATGTTACCGCTTCTGATAACAAATCCGCCGTGAGGAATTCCTGCATGGTTTTTATCAAGTTCTTCCTGAGAAATAAAGTGTACTGTTGTATCGTAGTCTGAGAAGTAGTTGGGCATTGTCTTAATTTCGTTTTCGATTCTCTTACGGTATGCGCCTTTTTCAGCTACAACAAAGCATTCTCTT
>JAEEGF010226699.1_pt1 | contig 11167 bp, 9 predicted proteins | sample 9134171 | NCBI WGS metagenome assembly JAEEGF01 (sample SAMN16246542, study PRJNA631951) | gut metagenome | biome: gut microbiome; feature: rumen; material: AP-attached | host: Bos | place: Iran: Karaj | collected 2018-10
GGTGTCGAGCACTGTTATGGGTCCGGACGGCCAGGTCAAAGAATCCGGCGAAACGGTAATGCAGAACGCTCTCCGCGAGCTCGAAGCGGGCGACCTCCTGCTCATTATGGCTGTCGAGAGGTACGACCATGCCAACGTGGACATGGCGGCCGCGGTAACGGCATTCCTGAAATCCATAGGGTAACCGGATGCTGCGGAGAACCGCCAAAGCCGGAATAACGTATAAATAAAGCCAAAGCCGGCCGCGCCTGCAAAAAATGCGCGGCCGGCTATTACACGAAAGGAACAGGTATTATGTCAAGAAAGGCTCTGCTTATCTTGTTAATGCTGACAGTTGTTATGATTTTTAGCGCTTGCGGGAAGGAACCCGCGGAAGAAACCGGCCCGTTGCCGCCTTTTACCGAAACGTCTTTGAAGGCCTCGAACGTGGCGCGCGAAGGCTTTGCCGTCGCATCCTCGTCGAAAGATGCCGAGGGCTTTTCGAATCTTTTCCTGAACGACGGAGACCTGTCACACGGATTTTCGACAAAGTGGGGGAGGGGGAACGACACCTCCGCGCCGCACTACGTTATGGTCGACCTCGCGGGAACGTACATCGTTGAAGGCGTCAAGCTTTACCCGCTTAAGGGCGAAGAGGCAGGCTTCCCGGTCGACTTCGACGTTTTCGTCTCAACCGACAACGAAAACTATACGAAGGTCGCGTCGGTGGACGGCGCTTCCGCGGAGCAGGCAAAACAGGGACTCACGGTCGGCTTCGATCCGGTTGAGGCCTCGTACGTGAAGCTGGTGACAAGAACGGCGGGCTTCGGCTCAGACGGCAGAGGCGCATATCTCGCGCTGGCGGAATTCGAAGTGACAGGACGGATAACCACCGGAAGCAACATGATCCTGAACCGCGACGACATCTGGCTCTACCGCGATCCCGACACCACTCAGCAGCTGAAGGTGCTCTACTACAGGGACGGTACGTCCGTCAAATCGAGGAAAAAGCTCAGATTCTTTTCGGCCGATCCGTCGATCGCACGTGTCAACACCAAAGGGCTGATCACTCCCGCGGCTCCGGGCGAGACGGTAATTTACGTATATGACGGCACCGACCGCGCTTCCTGCCGTGTGACGGTCAAGGAGGAGACAACGGAAGAGTTCCGCGTCAGCGCTTTTTACCATTCGTCCTTCGGTTCGCCGGAAACGTACGTAAAAGGGCTCCAAATCCTCAAGAACGCGGGTGTGGAATACATCGAAGATACGCGTTTTCACGACAAGGTCGGCAACAACGTCACGATGTACATGATCTACCTGTGCAACAAGCTCGGCCTTGCGTACTCGGTGTGCGACCGGGAAGGCGGCGAGGGAGGCTATCTCAAAATGACTGACAAGGAGATAATCGCCACCGTTCAAAAATACGAGAACCGCGCCGGATTGTACGGACTCTACCTCTGCGACGAACCCCACGAGGAATACACGCAGTACGCGAAGGTCCACAGGCTCATCCAGGAGTACAACCCGCACCTGATACCGCATCTCAACCTTCTGCCGCCTTTCAATTTTGGAGGCACGGAGGAATACTATACCGAATACGCTGCTGTCGCCGGCGGCGCGCGAAGGATGCGCTATCTGTCGTTTGACTTCTACCCGTTCCGCGTGAACAACTCGTTCGCGGCCGATTTTTACGGCGCGATCGACATGGTCCGCGAGGCGGGAATCAAGTACAACGCGGATACCGGCTACTATCTGCAGAGCATGATAATCAAGGGCGCCCACCCGCTGCTTTTCGAAAAGGAGCTCCGCTACAACGCCTCTCTCGGCGCCGCCTACGGCATGAAAAACTACAAATGGTTCGTGGCGCTCACGCCGATAGGTGCGGAGGGCGAATCGTTTGAGACGGGTCTCGTTGGCCCGGATTTCGAGCCTGCCGCAAACTTTGAGGATATTTTAAAAACAAACGAAATGATAAAAGCCCTTGGCACGCGCCTGGGCGGCTACGACGCAATCGAAGTCTACCATACAAACAAAGGAGACGGTATCCGCGAGGTTCCTGAAAGATTCCTTCTGAAGCCTGCGGAAAAGCAACAGGCCATTTACACGCTATACCGTGCCAACGACGGATCGGACCGCCAGAGCATCCTCGTGACTAACAAGAGTTACCTTAAAGACGAGCCTGCGGAGTGCCGGTTCTCGCTGACGAAAAACGTAGAGGGTTTGAGGCTTTACGACCCGCTCACAGGCGCGGAATCCGTACTTGCGCCGGGAGAGGGCGGTGTTTATTCAGTTACGCTTGAACCCGGTGCTTGCGCATTGATCATACTGCCGGACGGCGTTGACGCGTCTTCCTCCGCCCATGTTAACTCTGACGGGAATGAAAACCTTGCGCTCGGCAAGGCGGTATTCGTCACCTCGTCTCAGGCTCAATTCTGGGGCAAGAGCAACGTCGGCACGCATTTTCTGACTGACGGTGACCAGTTCAACGGATACTGGATATCGGAGGAAAACGACAAAGCCTGCGAGCTTTTGATCGACCTCGGAGAAACGTTCTCCATTGGCCGCGTTCAGTTTTACGGGCACGACGCGTTGGGCGACAGGTTCTGCAACAAGATAGCGGTCTCCGTGTCAGAAGACGGCGTCAATTACACCGAGGTCGCAAAGGCCTCCTCAAAAACGCCTCAATACCTTGGCGAATCGTTCGTGTGCCGCTTTGAAGCCGTCAACGCGCGTTACGTCCGCGTCAAACTGCTGGATAATAAACCCGGCGGAGGCACAGGCTTCGCTGAAATTGAAGTTTTTGCGTCTTGAGCATTGCGATAATTACAAAATCCAAGGAGACACTACCTTTTCGAATGTCTTTTGGCGATTACATTCTACTATGAGTTGTCGGGTATGTCTATCTTTTTACCCGATTTCGAATTTGCGACAAATATTGTAGTCGACATGTTTTATCGAACCAATACTATTTTACCAGCCGTTTGCGAACAATGCAAGTTTTCGAGCATTTTGCGAACTTCGCTTGCATTAAGCGCCTGCGGCGGCTCATTGAGAGCGTTTTTGTTGACAAAACGCGCGGATTCGGGTTATAATCACGACCGCGGCGAAACCGCCGTCAGAAACGAAAAAACGCGGGGCGTTAACCATGAAGTACTACGACTGTCACGTACACACCAAAAACTCACACGATTCGCAGCAGGAAGCCGGCGAGCTTGTCAACGGACTGATAGCCGCGGGCGTTTCCGGCGTTTCCGTTACGGATCACCTCGACACCATGCCGGGAAGCGACGAGTCCTTCGCGGACAACATCGGCGGCTCCTTTGAGTTCTACAGGGATGAACTGAAGCCCCTCGCGGAGGAGAACGGTCTCGACGCCTTCTTCGGCGTGGAACTCGGCGACGGCATCAGGAACCCCGGCTTTGCGCTGGATTTTCCTTCCCGCTATCCCTTTGACGTAATTCTCGGTTCAGTCCACAAAATCTATCTCGACGGCGGGAATTTCACTCTGTACCCACAACCGTACGAGAGCTTTTCCGCCGAAAAAAGAAGGCGCATCGTCGCGACGTATTACGACGACGTTCTTCTGACCGCGAGCACCCTCGACATCGACGTGCTCTCCCACCTGACGCTGATAAACAGGTACAACGGATACCCGCTCACGAGCGACATTTTCGACAGTGAATTCAAGGACCGCATCAACGACATTCTTGACACGATAATCAGGCGCGGCATCGCGCTGGAGGTAAATTCGAAAGGGTTCGAAGGCGGAAGGCTGATGCCCGACCGGTACGTTATCGAGGAGTATTTCAGGAAAGGCGGACGCCTCATAACGCTCGGCTCCGACGCTCACCGCGGGGTCGACATAGGAAGAGGCTTTAAAGAGACGGCGCGGATGCTGCGGGAAATCGGCTTTAAGAGCATCAACTATTTCAAGGGGAGGGAGCCGGTCGAGTATCCGATTGACGCGGAGTGAACCGTTCACGGCCTTAACTTGCGGCTGCTTCTGAAAAATAATATAAAGCCAGTAAAACGAGCGAAACCCGGCGCATTGGCCGGGTTTCGCTCGTTTATTGATTGTTAATTGTGTGACACTATTTCAACTCTTACTGCTGCTTCTGCGAGCGTTCTTGATTATGTACATGTTTGTTCCTCCTGAAACCGTGCCGGCAGTTTGCGGCCGGCCGCGGTTCATTCCCGATTCATTCCCGGTTGGGATTACGCATTATATTCAATGATAAAACTTAAATAATCGCAAACCGGAGCAGGGGGGCGTTCTTCACGGCGGCGTTGTTGCGTTTTGTCACTTTACATTGTCCGCTAAATAAGTATAATGAAAAGGGTCTCGGGAACAGGCAGAAAAACCGGAGAGGAACGTGACGATGACGGAAATCGGAAACAAAATTGCGTCGCTGAGGGCAGAACGGAATATATCGCAGCAGGCGCTTGCCGACCGGCTGTTTGTTTCGCGCGTTCTTGTCTCCAAGTGGGAATCCGGTGAAAGGCGCCCCGACTACACGATGATAAAGAGCATCGCCGGCGTGTTCGGGGTTGAGCCCGGTGAAATTGCGGACTTGAACAGTATCGCGGCGGAGGAACTGATGGAGTGTGTAGGCGGCGGCTGCGGACTTGAGGAGGACGAGCTCGCCCTGGCAATAGGCGACTTCCTGAAGAAAAACAACGCCCTCGAGTCGAAAATATTCGTCCAGCGGTACTATTATCTCAAATCGACGTCCGAGACCGCCACTCTCTTCGGGATAGGGGAGAATCACGTAAGAAGCCTGCTTTCAAGGACCAGGCGCAAGCTGAAAAAGTTTTTAACGGAGTACAACGGATCATGAACAACGAAACGATTTTTAACGCCATCTCCAAGCTCGACGAGGAACTGATCGACGGAAGCTTTCCCGACGCCCAGCCCGCGAGGAAAAAGACGTCAACGGTACTCAAACTGGTTATAGCCGCCGCCGCGCTGCTCGCGGCGGCCGGCATCGGCGCGGGAGTCTCCGCGTACACCGCCGACGTCAGGGAATACAACGCCGCGCTGGAATTCTTTTCCTCCAACTCTCTTACCACCGAGGGCCTCAACCGGTCCGAAATCAAAGAGGTGTACCGCGACATTACGTCCAACAGTTTTTCCAACAGCGCAACCGTAACTGCCATGAACAATTCGATTCCCGGCCTCAGCATTGAAGCCGGAGAGGCATCTTCCGCAGCCATGAACTCCGCCTGGATAAACAATATCGTGATCACGAAAGCGAAAAACTACGTCTGCAACGGCCTGCGCTCCGCCGGCGACCCCGGCTTCGAGATTCCCGGGGAATGCACTCCTGCAGGCGACGGCAGTTACTATTTCTGCGAGAATTTTCCAGAAGCTTCATACAATTCATTCATCGCGAGCCTTGAAGCTCTCGGCTTCTCCTGCGCAAGGACCATGAGCGGCGCGTTCCTTTTTAAGGACGACTGCGCGGTCTTTTTGGATTACGCCGACTCTTATTTCACCCTCAGCTGGTATATGACGAGCCCCTATGCGCCGAAGTTCGGGGTCAGCGTCGCCGAGGCCAAGAAGCTGCTCTGCCCGGAGAAGAGCCTGTCGCCTGTCGCTTTTCATCCCATCGACGTGACTCCCGAAGGCTTCTACGTGAAGACGGGCGGACAGCTGTTCGCGGTTCCTGCCTACACGTACGACGAATATGCGAACTGGGAAGGGAACGGACTGACCCGCGAAGAGAACGAACACTACTACTACGCCGTGTACTACGTCAACGGGTCGCAGATCATCCATATCAGCAGAGAGAATATCGCGATTTTCGACATCGACGGCGACGGCACTGAGGAAACCTGCTATTTGTCTTACGGCCCAACAAGCGGACTGTTCACGTTCGGGGTCACAGTTGAATACGCCAAAGGATCTCTCTACCGCATCTTCCTTACCGATTACACGCAGCTGTCCTTTGTTGAAAAAGACGGAACGGTAAAGCTCCGCGCCGCGGACCCGACGTCAGACGGGGAACACTTTTTCGACATCAAAATCGAAAACGATCCGGACGGCAGCGACACCGTCGCCCTCTATGAGAACGGGGAACCGCTCCGCACCTGGGGCACGCGGAAATGACAGCCGGGAATGAATCGTCATCAAGTTTAAATGATTGATTGGTACAAGAATCAATTATGAAGTACCTCAAAAGTCTACGGAGGCTATGGAATAATGATAATTGACAGATTTCATATAGTTAAAAGGCTGGTTGCAATATTTCTGATTTCTGCCACAGTGGTTGCGCTGCTGTTTCTTTCATCATGCCGGAAATCTAAAATGAATAAGGTCGATAATACTTCATCTGTTCAGCCTCGCATACATGCACCAACAGTTTTTCAAAGCAGCAAACTGTGGTATTGCAATCGGTTTGATTCAATGGGAGAACCTCCTTTTTCATTGCCGGAAGGCTCGCCGGACATTGACCAAGGGTATAGATATTATTATTCATACGATCATTTTTCCAAAGCCGAATATAATCGCTTTGTTTCAAACCTTGAAAAATCGGGCTTTGAACTTGTAACGATGAAATACAGTCGTTTTCTTTTCCGCGACGATTGTATGATTTTTATGAATTATAGTAAGGACAAAGAACTTCTCACTTTGTCATGGTATTCCAAAAGCCAATATGCGAAGAATGACGGCGAAGTATCTTCATTTCCGTGGCATGATAGAAAGGACAGTCTTTCAAAAATCAAAATACATCCTATAAACGTAACGCCCGAAGGATTCTATGAGTTGACCGGAGGACAGATGTTTGCGGTTCCTTTTTACTCATATGACAGCTATAAAGCTTCCGGACAGGAAAGCCTCATGTTTGAGGATAATGAATGGTATAACTGCATGGTTTGCTTTGTGAAAGATGATACGGTTCTAAGTACTTCGATGGAGTCTGTTGCAGTCTGCGACGTTGACGGAGATCAGTTGAACGACGTGCTGCTGTTGTCATTTGGCCCGACCAGCGGATTATTTACTTTCAATGTAACTGCTGTAACCAAGAATGGTATATTCGACACTATTTTCAACACAAATTTTTATAACCTCGGCTTTGCGAACAAAGACGGGCAAATTGTCATTGAAGGAGTTGGATACGATCTTGAACAACATTTTTTCGATGTCGTTTTGGAAAAAGACGGAGATGAAACTGTTGTAATGTTGTATGACGCGGGAGAACCACTCCGAATGTGGGGAGCCCCGAACATCAGGAACTTTACTGTATCGCCGGAAAGCTGATTGCTGTCCGAATCTAAGTATTCAACCAGCCGATTGTGAACAATTCAAGTTTTCGGAGCTTTCCCCCAGTCCAATTCCGGTTAAAACCCCTCAAACCCAATTTCGTATCTGTTTATTTTGATGAATTTTTCGGGAATTTTGCTGTCGCTCAAAGGCGACAATAGGGCTCGAAATGGGCCGCTTTTTCTCTAAAAACGGCGAAAACCCGGGGCATTCCCGGGTTTTCTTGATTTCGTATCTATTAAGACCGTAAATCATGTGAATCACGTACCATTTAGATACGAAATTGACCCCTTGAGCTGGTTTTTCAGCCTTCCCACGCGTTATTTATTGCTTTTTGGGGGATTTTCACTGTAATTTCGTATCTATTAGGTTCACATAGGATAATTTTCATCTGGTCTAAATAGATACGAAATTCAAAACTTATCTGGCCTTAATAGATACGAAATTAAGTATTTTATTCTTTCAACCTATTGCTGATACCATTTCCGAATACCGGAAAAAGATATATTCGTCATCTCCTTTTTGTTGTCGACACTTATTGTTCCACCGTAATCGGCAAATCTATCATAATAGTCTTTATGTTCAAGGTATTCTTCTTTGGGAATCGAAATAAAACCTCCGTTGCTCATTTGCGCCAGAGTGTTGTTGAAGTATTCTTCGGAATATGGATCAATTCCGGGTAAACCCAAAAATCGAAGTGTTTTATCTCTGTAATTTTCGTCAAAGTCCCCGAATGTCCATTCGTCAATGCGCTTTTTGATCTCATCCAAGCCGTACTCTATATAAGATAAGTAACCGGAGCAAACCTTTTCCGTGATAATGATTATCTCGCTCTCGGAATAATCTTTCTTTATCCCAAACGCCAACTCATATGCATAATCATATTGTTTCATAGCAGCGTGAGAAAAAACGCCGTCAAAATAGCCGAATCCCGAAAACTGGGCTCCAAGTATAAATCCTCTTTTGCCATCGGGAATTCTCAGAATCAATTTCACGTTTCCGGATTTTGAGAACACAAGATAGTCATCCCCCTTGACGCGTTCAAAACCGTACTTACGAATGATATCCTTTATCGGTTTTTGTAATTCTGATTTTTTCATATCGTTCCCTTGGAGTTCTCTTGCTTAATCATTACTTCCTGCCAACCCCGTCTTTTTTGCGCACATTATTCCACTATTCAATTTTTTGAATGAACAGAATAGTATTACTTCCGTCAGACGCAGTCACATACTTAATCAGTAAATGCTGACCGTTTTCGGTTATAACGCCCCCATAACATGCAGGAGTGTTATACCCGTTAGTTGTCACAAAATTAGAATATTCAAAACTCACACCGTTTATTTCAAAACGCTCTGTGTCGTGTCCTTCGAGAGGTTGAGGATGGTAATTCTCGACATACCCCTCTACAACATTGACATGATTATTTGCAAGTGCACTTCTTTTTTCAATATAATCCTTGATGCCTAAAACGGAAGAACATATAGCAATGAAGATGCAAAAACAACCGATTATTCCACAAAACCATTTTAAGAACGCATACCCTTTTACGCCCTTTTTGATATCTGCCATTTTTATATAGAATAGAAAAGCAAGCCCGAGAATCAAGGGAATAATAATACTCAGAAGGTTCGCCCAATTGTAATGAAATTGGTATAATATTTCCAAGACTGTTCCCTCCGTTCCTGTTGTATTAATAAGCCCACTTTCTTCTTGTTCCGGCATCAATAATTCTACTACCTATTTATGAACAATTCAAGTATTCGGGGCTTTCGCCAGTCCAATTCCGGTCAAAACCCCTCAAACCCAATTTCGTATCTATTAGGCTCACATAGGACAATTTTCATCTGGTCTAAATAGATACGAAATTCAAAATCTATCTGGTCTTAATAGATACGGAATTGAGATTCAGAAACAAGCCTGTTCCCTCCATTTCTGTTGTCTCTGTTAATCTAATTCCTTTGCTTTTGACTATCCAAATAAGTAATAAAGTCTAAATAATCCTTTTTGGTTGTTTCGTCTAAATCATCAACAGAAGCAAGCGTTGCAAGAGGAAGCGCTATGTGTTCGTGATCATAAAAATCTGCGTCATACAAATGCTCACGAATCACACGAGAATCAAAAGGAACAACATAATACTCAGATGCCAATCCGCCACACTCATCATCAAGGCATATATTGACGCCAAGACATTCTTTTCGATCGTAATCGAGATACCTGATTATACTGTAGTTTTGAGCAAAATCCGGATAGTTTACTTCAATATATCTGCGTGGACAGATCTCTTTGCATTCGTCGCACATTGTGTCCAGATCGCAATCTGCGGGATTCTTATAGTCCGAAACTTCTAGTACAGTTTTATTCGCTCCCAAGACGCATTCTGCATATGCGTCTTCTTCGAAGACGGTTGACTTACTGAAAACTTTGCGTTTAATAATTCTATAACGTGTTTGCGGTGTCTCTTTGGCATCGATATCCTTATATTCCAGGTAAAAGCGATCGATGCATTCTTGGGCGTCTTCATATGTAGAGCAAAGATATTTTTCCTCGTAAGAAATCGGAGTTTCCTTAATACACAATTCATAGACAAAGCCGTCGTTTTCATTAAGAAAGCGATTGTAGTTTGCCGTTTCATAATCGATATATGCTTTTGACAATGCGGAAATTTCCGCCGATGCTATTGCCGATATTCTTTCGAGCAAAGACAGGCGTTTATCAAATGTTGGCGCGTAGGTATAAGCGATCTGGAGTAATTCTTCTTCCGTAAAGCAATGATTTCTTCTTTGTATTTCCACTTTTAAATCGTCAGAAGGAATTAAAGCTATTATTTCCCTAATCATTGAATTATCGATACCGCTATTATCCATAATTGCTCACCAATCCGTTTCTAATAATCTCCGCACGTTCAAATCTGATTTTTAAAATGAAATTGTATGTGCTGTTCCTTCCACAATGTCGGAGTTCAACTTGAAGAACATATTTCCCATTTTCTTCTGTCAATTGATCGGTGATCCAATAAGTTCCTTCAATATCCGAAGAAGAGAGCTCCGCTGTCAAAATTTTATAGTTAAATAATCTAATCTCCCGGACAGAAGTATCAAACATTGCTTGCTTAGAATCCATGTGAACCACAAAACAGTTTCTTATAGGGATTCGCTGTTTATAATCATATGGCAATTCAAGTTTTTCGATTCTAACGATCTTCGCATCATGCAATCCTCTATGCCAATACCATTCCGGTAATTTCGGCTTTTCATCGCTGACACTCAAATCATTTTTCTTCATTGTCATACTCCCTTTTCACAAGCAACAAATTGACTATGATTATTATATCACCCGTTTGTGAACAATTCAAGTTTGAGAGGCTTTCCCCAGTCCAATTCCGGTAAAAACTCCCAAAACCCAATTTCGTATCTATTTATTCTGATGTTTTTCGGAGCAAAATCACTGTCGCTCAAAGGCGACAAAAGAGGCAAAACAGGGCTGATTTTGCCCCGAAAACGGCGAAAACATCTGTGCTGCTTCCGGGGTTTAAGACTGCTTGCTTTTCGCTGTATTTACAGAAGAAATCAGGATCTTTTTCACTTCAACACATTTATCTAAAACGCCGTTATCGGAATAATACCCGCTTTCGATCAAAAGTTCGATCCAATATTCGGTTTCAGAGCATTCTTTGAGCGCTATTTGCAGTTTTGCGATAAAATCTGCGGTTCCGTGCGCGTACTGCGCTTCGCGCACGTTTGCGCCTACGGAAGTTCCGGATCGCAGAAACTGACTGATCAGCGCGCCATCACACTTGGAATTTCTCAATTCCTTGCAAACCTTTATCACTTCAAGCGCGAGTTCTTTTGACTTGATCATTAACGGACTTTCCGTCATTTTCCTTTTCTCCTTTGTTACTTCTCCTTCTTCACTATTCACTATTAC